>JAESGC010000060.1_pt1 | contig 56892 bp, 46 predicted proteins | sample 9266221 | NCBI WGS metagenome assembly JAESGC01 (sample SAMN14515568, study PRJNA621660) | algae metagenome | isolation source: Trichormus sp. ATA11-4-KO1 and co-occurring heterotrophs from soil, at the... | place: Chile: Atacama Desert, Tarapaca Region | collected 2009-05-22 | reverse complement strand
TCACGGGTCAAATTGCTGGGGTAAGCTTTACTCATGTCACTCTCTCGGTGCTGTTTACTATTCATTCACAGCTTATACTGAGAGAGCTTTTTTACAACCTTTCTGACTTTTCAAACACCCTCTTAGTTACCTTTGAATACTCTGTCCAGAAGTGATTGGTATGCTTGATTTTGGGCACGTAACTGAGCAATTTCCTGGGCCATATCTAGAACCATTGCAGCTCCGACTAAATTCAATCCTAAATCTTGACGCAGATGTTGAATTTGAGCAATCCGCGCAATATCACGTTGGTGCAGCATCACGCCTACAGGTTCAATTAATCCCAACTGAGCAAAATTTTCTACCAAAGTAGTTGATGTCTCCGTTACCATTGCGGCATATTCAAAAGTGTAAAGCGGCTCTCCCTCTTGGGAAACAACAACTTGGGAAAGACTGAACTCAGTCATAATTTTACCTCCTGCAATTGAGCGCGGGGATTCTTGACACACTACTACACATAAATTGGCTTGTAGAGATATAGCAATGCTACATCTCTACATTTACCGAAATTACAAAAAGATCAGGTTGCTGACAAGCAAAGGAAGGTCTAGGAGGTTAGATGTTAACCGCCGGAGATTTGTCCCTGTTGCCCTTGTCCTGGTAAGTTAACGGTGACAACTCTGGTTTTTTCTTCTTCGGCTTTAGGCATGGTGAGAGACAAAACACCATTTTTAAAGTCAGCTTGTACTTTATCATTTTGAATGCGAGATGGTAGGGGTATTACCCTTTGAAATCTGCCATAACGAAATTCCGAACGGCGTACACCTCTTCTTTCTTCTTCCCTGATTTCAGATTTACGCTCACCACTCACAGAAACTGCATCTGCGGAAACTTTCACATCTAAGTCTTGGGGTTCGATACCAGGAATTTCCATCCGCAGCTTGACATGATCAGAGGTTTCGTCAAGTTCTGCGGCTGGTACAAATGTCAGTCTATCGCTGATGATATCGCCACCATCACCTGGAGTGATCATTTGCTCAAATAGACGATTCATCTGCCGTTGCATGGTTTCTATTTCTCTAAAAGGTTCCCAGCGACTTAGTACCATGATATTTACCTCCGATTAATCTGATTAATTGATTAGGTATTTAAAAGATTCTGCGATTACTTCCCCAAGTACGTAGGCGAAAAGCCAGAATCAAGAGTAAGACACCAAAAATAATGGCGTAGGCAGCAATAATCCACAAAATTGCTAAAGCCCCAGCCACAGGCCAGATAATCAGTAGTACGCCGAACAATACCGACACAATACCCGCTAATGCTAACAGCCACTCATTTTCAATTTCTTTGCGTACCTGAATAGCTGCAATGATCTCTAAAACGCCAGTGATGATCGCCCAAGCTGCGATTAGGTAAAGTAAGACTAATGCGGTGATACCAGGCCAGATAAAAGCTAGCACGCCGATGGTTATGCCGATCGCGCCTTCTAACAACATCAGCCAAGCGTGGGTATGATTCAAACCATCTTTAAATGCGGCGATCGCTAATAAAACTCCACTGACTAAGACAAAGGCAGCAAAGATAAACACCAACGCTGTCAGAGTAATTTCTGGCCAGAAGAGTGCGACTAACCCGAAGATGATCGCGATCGCTCCTCGTAATGCAACTGTCCACCAATTCCTGGCTAAACGCGTTCCCATTCTTATAGGGTCAAGGTTTTGTCTCATAGCTGGAGTTCATTACTGGCGTTAAAGGAGATATTTTGTTAAAGACACGCGATGTGCGACTTATTCTTAGAACCCCTCTCCAAACCTCTCCCCGAAGCGGAGAGAGGCTTTTAATCTTGCTCCCCTTCCCTAGTAGGGAAGGGGTTGGGGGTTAGGTTTGAGAGAAAGTTGCACACCGCGTTAAAGACCAAAGGGAAAAGTCTCTGGTATTTCCCGCATTTCCCAGGTGGGAACACGGTCTAGAGGTTGCACTCCCTTGGTATCATCAATGTGAATCACCGCGTCAAATTGTTCGGGGAGACAAGCATGGAAGTAGTGACTGACACGCTCAGTTTCCGGTAGATAAATGACACCAATTGCCCTTTCTAGTCGCGGTTGCCGCAAATCCACGATGGCTTGATTTTCATCCCGGAGATTGAGTAAAAATTGGGGTCGTTCCGTCTGATGGAATATTGCTTCGTAACTTCCAGGTAAGGCAGAGCGAACTTGCTTGAGTTTAGCCGTTTCTCCCCAGTTAGAGACTGCGGTGACTGTACCCGTATAGGTGGTAAAGCCGATATTTACAGCATCATTGCCATAGCGTTCTTTGACTAATTGACCAACATTCACTTCACCCATTGACCCCATATCAGTGGCTCGTGCATCTCCCAAATGGGAATTGTGTTCCCAGACAACAACTTTGGTTTGTTGTCCTTGTTGATCCAAATGTGCAACCAGCTGATCTAAGGTGTCTGCCATATGGCGATCGCGAATATTCCAGGAAGATACTCGTCCTTGAAACATTGAGCGGTAATACTCTTCAGCATTCTTGACTAGTCGAGCATTCTGTTGAGCATAGAATAACTCATCAGCCTTGACAAGCCCATCTTGTTGAACGTATTCGGTAGTCCGATGTTGCAAATCTTGCAGTTGCTTGATGACCTCTTGCTCACAGGATTTGGCAATACCAAAACTGGTAGCATATCCATAGCTTTGGGCATCTTCCCCAAAATGCTCTAAGCACGAATAGCGATAACGGGCGCGTTGGGCGGCTTCGGGGTCAACTTGCTCAAGGTATCCGACAACTGCTTCTATGGAAGCATACATACTATAAAGATCTAGCCCGTAAAAACCAGTTTTTATGGCATTTTTGGGTAGAGCATCATTATATTCCCGTAACCAGCCCACAAAATTGAGGACTTCTGTGTTCCGCCACATCCATAAGGGAAAGCGTTGGAAATTTGATAATGCTTCCATAGGTGTTGGATCGTCATTCACACCCCGCACGTAACGATTAATACGGTAAGCATCAGGCCAATCCGCTTCAACCGCTACTGCTGTAAACCCCTTTTCTTGAATTAGCCTTTTCGTAATCTCTGCCCGTTGCTCGTAAAAATCGTGAGTACCGTGGGAGGCTTCACCAATCAAGACAAAACGCGTATTGCCGATTAAATTCATCAACGGGTCGTAGTCTTGAGCAGCACCTGTCAATCTGTGTGCATACCCACGCACCGCATCGACTATGTTGGTGATAGTTGCATCTACCATAGGCATTAATATTTCAGAGGTAATGCACTAGTTTTAAATTCCGTATCACCTCTCGATACGGTTTTATACCTATTAAATTTCGGCTCTCACTAAATTCAGCTTAAGAATCTCAAACGCTGATTCCATCTGGCTAATGGTGCATGATGCCCAGTGTATTTATATCCCTGAAGGAAGAGCTAGTTTTAATTAACATGAATATTGGATGGGAATTCAACCCTTACTTCCTTTGGTCGCGAGAAGTCAGAGGATCATGCTTCTTCCGTCTTCCCTCTGACTTGAAAGTGCTGAGTGCTGAGTGGTTAATTTTTTAGTCCCTAGTCCCCAGTCCCCAGTCCCTCTTTCATCCTTGACTGTGAAACTCGTTTCATCGGGACTTCCTTCTAACTTCGTTCAATTTGAATGGAGGGTTTACAGCGTACAGGAAAATTTACTGAGTTAGCAATAAAACAGAGAGAATGAGCTTTTTCGTGCAATTGTTCTGCCTTTGTTTGATCACTGCTAGGTGTTACTGTGACAATTGGCTTGAGTACTACCTCAGCAAAGCGTCCTTTTCCATCCTCAGTTTCCCACATTATACCCACCGATTGATCTAAATACTCGGTTACAACAATTGATGTCTCAGCACAGAGATGTAAATACCAGAGCATGTGACAAGCTGCTAAGGACGCAACTAGCAATTCTTCTGGATTATATTTGGTCTGATCTCCACGAAAATTAACGTCAGACGAGCCAGGAATTGATGGTTTACCTTCAACAGTAATTTCATGCGATCGCTCGTAAGCTCTGTAGTTGGCTGTACCATGACCATTGTTACCAGTCCATGAAATTTTAACTTGATAGCGATGTATCTTTTGATCTGCTGCCAAAATTATGCTCCTTGTTCTAATTAAGCAATTTTTCAGTGCAGGCTTGTCCTAATGTCAAGTTTACTTTACATAAATAACCAAGAGGTCGCGTGATACCAGAAGCAAGGAAATGGCTATTACTGTGTCACGCTTGTAGTAGAGATTTCAATGCTTTTTGGTTTTAAGTCCGAGTTAAAATGCCTAATCAAGTTTGGTTATCACAGTTGCAAAAACACCGAGCGATCGCAGTTATCCGCGCCTCAGAGATGAAGTTGGCTCAACAAATGGCAATGGCTGTGGCTTCTGGGGGAATGCAGCTGATTGAAATTACCTGGAATAGCGATCGCCCTGGAGAATTAATCACTCAATTACGTGCAGAATTACCAGGCTGTATTATTGGCACGGGTACACTGTTCAATGTGCAGCAACTGCAAGATGCGATCGCTTCTGGCGCGCAGTTCCTCTTCACTCCCCATGTTGACTCTGCCATGATTCAAGCAGCAGTAGCAAAAGATGTACCGATTATCCCCGGTGCGTTGACTCCCACAGAAATTGTGACAGCTTGGCATCAGGGTGCTAGCTGTGTGAAGGTGTTTCCTGTGCAAGCTGTAGGCGGAGCTAACTATATTAAAAGTTTACAAGGGCCACTAAGTGAGATTCCCTTAATTCCTACTGGGGGAGTCACCTTAGAAAATGCCCACCAATTCATTCAATCCGGAGCGATCGCCGTGGGTTTGAGTGGTCAATTATTTCCCCAAAGGTTTGTTACAGAAGGAAATTGGCAGGCGATCGCATGGCAGGCAAGGAAACTAATTCAGACTTTGACAATAGATGAAATAAACCCGACACTTAGTAGAGTAATAGGCTAAAAAGTATACATACAACTAAGGAAATTTCTCTAAATTCATCATTTGTGTGTATCTATGAAAAGCCTGATTAATTCTGACTGGATGCGTCACGTCAAGATATTGCTGGCTGGTACAGCACTGTCCTTGAGTGTAATGAGTACTGGTGCGAGCGCAGCTTGGGCAAACAACCAAACAATTAAACAAACCATCCAGACACTACAACAATCCGATCAACGTTGGATTCAAATTAATCTTTCCAACCAACGCTTAATAGCTTGGGAAGGCGGAAAACCTGTATATGCGATCGTGATTTCCTCCGGTAAACAATCTACCCCTACTCGTGTTGGTACTTTTAAAATTCAATCCAAGCATAAATCTACCCGGATGCGGGGCAGGAATTATGATGTACCCAACGTTCCCCATGCGATGTTTTATCAAGGCAACTATGGTATTCATGGAGCTTACTGGCATCGAAAATTTGGCACACCAGTCAGCCACGGCTGTGTTAATGTTGCCCCTAATCATGCTAAATGGTTATTTGATTGGGCATCATTAGGGACACAAGTAGTTATCCATAAGGAGTAGGGAGATAGAGGGAGCAGGGGGATAAGAACAAAAATACTCCCTCACTCCCTCACTCCTCGTTCCCAATTTTTTCTCAATCCTGAAAGTCCAAATAACCAGAAATCAAGACATACTGGGGAAATTCGCCAAGAACACTCCGGACTCAACATAACTAAACTTGAAATAAAAAATAGAAGAGGGAACTTATTTTGTCTGCCCTCAAGAAATCGAGCGTAAATCCTGACAAATCCTGTTTCAAAAATCTTTGCCACAAATGCATCAGATGTAGAGGCGTAAATTTCGTCCCCCTAAACTGATGTGCATTGAAAGCAGCGAATCTTCAGACTGCTTTCTATTTGCCGAAACCAGCAAACTAAATATAGAAGGTAATGCAACATGCAAAGTTGGATACGTTGCTCAGGAACTTTCTGTACGGGTGTAGTGTTGACAATCGCGACTTGGGTTTCCTGGTCGCCATCGACTACGGCTGACCCCAACTCTGCGATGGCCAACGCCGCCTCAGTTAATAACAACAGCTTCACCATATCTCAAAGTCGGCAGATATCCCAACCTCGCCGGATTGAAATTAGCCTATCCGAGCAACGCTTACGAGCATGGGAAGGTAAAAAACTAGTGTATTCATTCCGAATTTCCTCAGGAAAGCGCTCAACTCCTACTCCTATTGGCAGCTTCCGCATAGGTTCTAAGTATCGCACTAACCGGATGCGAGGCAGAGGCTACGACATTCCTAATGTCCCTTATGCAATGTATTTCCATCGAGGTTATGCTATTCATGGTGCTTTCTGGCATAACCGTTTTGGAACTCCAGTTAGTCGTGGTTGCATAAATTTGCCAGTCCCACAGGCTCGCCAGCTTTATAACTGGACTAAAATGGGGACTTTAGTTGTAGTACGTAGATAATTTTTTCTGGGATAAGGAACTTCCATATAAAAAATATCCCAAATTTCTAGTGGGGCTGGCATCTTGCCCGCTAATAACCAAGGACGGGCAGGATGCCCATCCCAACAAGATGGGATAATTTATTTTCTGGTGTTCCCTAATGTAATTAATTTGTAGTTGACTTGGCAATTGTCCCCAGTTGCAACCCTGGCGGATAACTACCATCCTCTTTGATGCGCTTTACTTCCGCATCGGTAATGCGTAAATTTAACTTTTGTGCCAACGTCCGTACAATATCTCCTCGGTCAATGACACCAGCTACAGCACCAGCAGGTGAAAGCACGGTAATTCGAGGTAACTGCTCATTTTCTAGCTTGTTGATTACCTCAGCTAGGGGAACTGATTCATCAACAGTGGGGATTTCTGTCAAGGGATGGACGATACTTTGCAGAGTTTGGTTTTCCCATTCACTTCTTTCTACTAAGCGTAAATCATCAATGGCCACCATACCCCGGTAACGCCCATTAGAAGCTGCAAAATAAATATTTGGGGCGTTGGTGTCCAAGAGATAAGAGTCGGCAAAGGAACGCAATGTTTGGTCAGCATCGACTACGCGAAAGTCACGGGTCATAGTATCGCTGGCTACCACATTTAACAAGGTTTCTTGTAATGTGGTTACGCGGTCATAGCTATTAGCATTGCGGACGGCAAACCAACCTAATAATGCAATCCACAAACCAGTAACTAACTCTCTGGTAAAGAAATCTACAGCAAATCCCAAAGCGATCGCACTGTAACCTAAAATTTGCCCTGCCTTTGCTGCCCAGTGTACAGCTTGAAAGCGGTTACCTGTGATTTGCCAAAGTGCAGCTTTTAAAACTTGTCCTCCATCTAGAGGTAAGCCAGGAATTAAGTTAAATAGGGCTACAACTAAGTTAATTCTTGCCAAATCTGTCACCATTTCACTGATGGGACTAGCGTCAGGTATCATAGTGGCTGCTAGGCTCAACAGCAAAAATAGGGCAATACTGACTAAAGGCCCAGCGATCGCTACTTGAAATGCTTCCCCTGGAGTTTTGGATTCTTCTTCTATAGCAGCAATGCCGCCAAACATAAATAGAGTAATTGAATTAACTTTAATGCCTTGCGATCGCGCTGCCAAACTATGACCTAACTCATGTAACAACACCGAAGCAAATAGCAGCAGTGCCATCACCATACCAGCACTCCAACCTACTGCGCTTCCCCATTCCTGATAGGCTACCCCAAAGTTCAGGGTGGCTAGCCCTAAAATTACAAACCACAGAGGGTCTAAAAATAGTGGAATTCCAAATAAAGACCCAATTCTCCAATTTGTTTGCATTACGTTTTCCTAAAACTCAATGTTCCAGCAGTTAATATTACAAATTTACGTGTTTTTTTATACGCAAAAATTACATTTAAACTACTAAATGTTTACCATCTAAAATCCAAAATGTATGAAATACCCTTACTTCTAGATTGACATACTCTCTACCCTAGTCAGAGTAAATGAGGGTGGGGATTTCCGCATTTCATCCCCGACCTGTAAAGATTCCAGCCAATCTCAGATGAATTGAACAGAAACAAAATTAAATAATGCCGAGATTGGTCAATCCCAAAACGGCACCAATACCAATCAGATGACCAGCACTCATCGCCGCTAAAAATGAACCGACGCTGGGACTATTAAACAGTGCTGGGAAAGGTAAAGGCATTTTATTACCAACGTGGGGATAGCGAATTGTCCGAGGAATAATCAAAAGACATAATAGGCAACTGCCAATAATAATAGGTGTGCCAATCCAATTCCATGTAGTACCAGTGTTGGGAACAGTAACTTGGACTGCTAGTAACATTGATGAAATCATAGTTTTTTTCCTGCATGAACAAACTGATTTAGCTACTCAGTTATGAGCCACGTAAATACTCCGCCTGATGAAGTTGCTAAGTCGTCCCTCGCAGGTTAGGTTAATATCTCCCTCTTCAGTTGTGGTGATTACAAACAGCTGACTATGCTAAATTCAGGAGTCAAATTATTGGGAGTGGGGAATGGGGCGTGAGGGAGTATTTTTTGTTTTTGTCCCCTCGTCCCCTTGTCCCCCTATCTCCCTTACTTCTTACAGACGACCAATATTAGTCAGACCTAAAACAATACCAATGCCGATAACATGACCGAAAGCCATTGCACCGATAAATGCGGGAATACTGACGGGTAAGACAGGCAACTTAGGCCCTACTTGCGGATACTGAATCTTGAGAGTTAGTAAAAGAGCCACTAAGCTGCTAGCGCTAATAATGATCGCTACTGTAGGACTCCATTCAGGTGTCGCGGGAACAGATGCGGCGGCTAGTAAGGTTGATGAAATCAAGCTGGTATCTCCTAAATGACAAAATTAATGTAAGCCTCCAAAATTATAAAGTTCCACAGCAAACAACCGAATAGTTTTAGTAAAACTTCGAGTTTTTTTTCAGTTACCAATAATCTCAAATTTATATGCGAGTCAAGATTTGCGGCATTACTCAACCACAACAGTCTGTGGCGATCGCCTCTTTGGGCGCAACGGCACTAGGGTTTATTTGTGTACCCACCTCACCACGCTACGTCACCACAGAGCAAATTCGGGCAGCAGTGGCACAATTATCAGAAAATATTGACAAAATCGGTGTTTTTGCCAATACGAGTATTACTGATATCAGCCAGATAGTTATTGATTCTGGGTTAACTGGTGTTCAGTTACACGGGGATGAATCCCCAGAATTTTGCCACCAGTTGCGCCAAAGTCTAGCGAATGTAGAAATTATTAAGGCTTTCCGAGTTCGTAGCCTGGAGGAGCTTGATCAAGCTGCTAATTACACCAAATATGTCGATACGTTACTACTAGATGCCTATCATCCCCAACAGTTGGGAGGTACAGGCCACACTCTCGACTGGCAAACGCTACAACAATTCCAACCCAGTTGTCCTTGGTTGTTAGCAGGGGGACTAACGCCAGATAATGTTGTTACTGCTTTGAATCAAGTCAAACCAGACGGGATAGATTTATCCAGTGGTGTAGAACTTAAACCAGGAGATAAGGATTTAGATAAGGTAGCGTTGCTGTTTGAGAAATTAGGAAGTACGAAGTAGGGACAAGGGCAGGGCTGATTCGTTCCCTAAAAGGGTGAAAATTGCAAGGGCAAATCCACAATTAAGACCGAAAATTTTGGCATCTTCAGTCCGAAATACCTGATTTTTCTTTGCGTCTTTGCGCCTTTGCGTGAGATTATCCTCTTGACAAATCTCCAACACAAGCGAATGAAACAGCCCTGGGGACAAGGCGATAAAGAGAAAAGAAAAAAATACTCCTCCCTCACTCTCCATTCCCCACTCAGCACTTAGAAAAATGCTGGTTGGTGACGAATCAAGTTAAAGAATTCTTCGCGGGTTTTTTGTTCTTGATCAAACGCACCAACCATGGCGCTGGTTACAGTCCAAGAACCGGGTTTTTGCACACCCCGCATTACCATGCACATATGGGTAGCTTCCATCACCACTGCAACACCTTGAGGTTCTAGAATGGTTTGGATTGCTTCGGCTATTTGACGGGTTAGTCTTTCTTGAACTTGTAAGCGGCGGGAATACATCTCGACAATGCGGGCCAGTTTACTTAACCCTACAACTTTCTGATTGGGGATATAAGCCACATGCGCTCTACCCATGAAAGGCAGCATATGATGTTCGCAAAGGCTAAAGAAGTTAATATCCCGGACTAATACCATCTCATTATGTCCTTCATCAAAGATGGCATCATTAACGAGTTCTTCTAGAGATTGGTTGTAGCCACTGGTGAGAAACTGCATGGCTTCTGCTACGCGCTTGGGTGTTTTCAGCAGTCCTTCTCGTTCAGGATCTTCTCCCACACCTACTAATAGTGCCCTTACAGCGTCCATCATTTGCGCCATCTCTGCTTCTGAGGGCGGGTGCAAATTCGGTTGTCGTCCGTTGTGGGTATTGCGATCGGGTTTGGCATTAATGGCTTCTACCAAGTCGGGAATTAGAGGAGATTTCGAGCGATTGGCACCGTTGGAACTAGCAGTAGTCATGATGTAATTCTTGGTTATGGTTTGAATTATTAACGTTGCTGATTGAGAATATGAATTTTGCTCACGCAAAGGGGCAAATAAACACTCAGCACTCAGCACTCAGCACTCAGCACTCAGCACTCAGCACTCAGCACTCAGCACTCAGCACTCAGCACTCAGCACTCAGCACTTTAAAGAGAGCCAGCGCTAGGCATGACTGTCAATTCGTCAATTACTGCGTGCTGTGGTAACAAGGCAGTGTACAGAATCGACTGAGCCACAATTTCTGGCGTTAACATTTTTGAACGGTCTAAGTCGGCATGGACGGTTTCTGTGTCCCACAATTCGGTATTAACAGCACCAGGACAAATAGCGGTGACACGAATGCCGTGGGCGCGTTCTTCTTGTGCCAGGGTTTGAGAAAGGCTCATTAAACCAGCTTTGCTGACGCTGTATGCTCCCCAACCGGGAAAGGGTTGCTTGGCGGCAATGGAGGCGACGTTAATAATTGTGCCTGTACCGCGATCGCGCATTTTGGGTAAAATCCCGATAATGCACTGAAACACACTAGTCAGGTTTAAGTTAATTACTTGCTGCCAATCGGCTAAGGGGGTTTCACTCAATTGGGCTGTGTATGCCATGCCGGCATTGTTGACCAAAATATCTATGTCCCCAAAGTCTTGGGCGATCGCTTGTATTTTTGCTTGTACTTGAGATACATTAGCTAGATCCACAGCGTAAGCTTTGGCTGCTACCCCTGTATGCTCTGCTGCTGCTGCTACTGTTTCCAACTTATCCACAGAACGGCTGACTAAGGCGACATCAATTCCCGCCTTGGCAAAGGCTAAAGCTGTGGCTTTGCCAATTCCACTACTTGCCCCAGTAATTAGGGCACGTCGTTTCTGCTCAACACTCATGCTCTCTCCCGATTTTTTGGCAGTTCCCAAAGCTTTATTTCCAGCCAATTATCTAAATCTTGCGGATTGGTTAGATTAAACTAACCTTAAATTCCCATGATTTCTTGTTGATAACTGCTAATATCTTTCGTCAACGTGGGTATTTTTTCCCGTCCGGCGTTTTCCCAGTCAGGACAACAAGTGCTTCCCTGGGAAATTATGTCATATGTTTAAACTTGATTACTGAATATTGGACAAACCACTCATCAAATCGAGTCAATTTGCCTAAAATACGAATGCCTATGGCTGACAAGATTGTTAAAAATCTTTAAATAACCATAGGCAAATTATAGCACTGCTGTTGAACTTATCAGTCATCTTTGAGCAGTATTAGTGAGCAACTTCGGTAAAAACACCAATTTTGCGGAATTTGTCATAGCGTAGTTGGCGGCGTTCTTGAGATGTTAAACGATTCAGTTCGTCCAAATTATCTAACAGGGCTTGCTTGAGGGTTGTAGCGGCTTTCAGAGGGTCGGAATGAGCGCCACCAATGGGTTCGGGTAATATTTGGTCAATAATACCCAAGTTTTTCAGGTCGTGGGAAATAATTTTCAGGGCTACGGCTGCTTGGGGAGATTTGCTAGCATCTTTCCAGAGAATGGCGGCACAGGCTTCGGGAGTGGCAACAGTATAGACGGCGTGTTCAAACATCATGAGGCGATCGCCTACACCAATACCTAGAGCGCCACCAGAACCACCTTCGCCAATGACTGTACAGATAATGGGCACATCAAAGCAAAACATTTCCCGCAAATTGTAGGCGATCGCTTCTCCTTGACCTTGGTGCTCGGCTTCAATGCCTGCCCAAGCACCTGGAGTGTCAATAAAAGTTAAAATCGGCATACTAAATTTATTGGCGTGTTCCATCAAGCGCAATGCTTTGCGGTAACCACCAGGGGAAGCCATACCGAAGTTACGGGCGACATTATCCTTGGTGTCGCGACCTTTTTGATGACCTAACATCACCACAGGTTGCCCACCCAAACGACCTACACCACCAACTAAAGCCGGATCGTCACCACCACAGCGATCGCCATGCAATTCCATCCATTCATCACTAATAGCTTGAATGTAATCGAGAGTACTGGGGCGGCGGGGATGACGAGCGACTTGCAATCGCTGGGATGGCGATAAACCACTGAAAATTTCCTCTCGCAGTTGCATAGCGCGTGTTTCTAGTTGCCGAATTTGGCCAGATACATCGACGCCATTTTCTTCTGCAAGTTGCCGAATCTGATCAATCCGGGTGGCGAGTTCTGCTAGCGGCTTTTCAAAATCCAACAGTAGCGGTTTGCGTTCGGTAGTTGCCATAGTTAAGGATTAGGTAATAGGGGATAGGGAGTGGGGGAGTGGGGGATGGGGGAGTGGGGAGTGGGGAGTGGGGAGTGGGGGGATGGGGGAGTGGGGGGAAGAACTTAATATTAATAATCTCCCCTTGTCCCCCTATCCCCTTGTCCCCTTGTCCCCCTGTCACCTGTCACCTGTTGCTAAACCAGCAGTGGTCTAAATCCGTGTTTTACCGAAGCTTGACCAATCTGCTCCATTTTGTCTACGGTAATCTGATTACGCCCCCAAGAAAAGTTCGTGTATAACTTCTCAAATTCCAGGAGCATTGATTCGGCAAAACAAGCAAATAACTGGCGTGCTGGCACATCCATATTGACGATTTTCATAATTTTCCAGTCAATATCTAAAGAATGCTCTACAATTCCACCATTTAGCACATATACACCAGGATGCTGAATTTTGGTAGCTAAATTTTTAGGATAGCCACCATCAATTAATAAACAGGGCTGTTTCAAGACCTTAAAGTCAATTTCCACCCCTTTGGGCATACTAGCTACCCAAACCACAATATCAGCTTCGGGCAGTGCTTCATCCAAAGCCATGATTTTTCCTCGCCCTAGTTCGGCTTGCAACTCTTTGAGACGCTCATAGTTGCGGGCTATCAGCAAAAGTTCCTTGACATCTGTTTTTGCATCTAGCCAGCGTGTGACTGCACTGCCAATGTCTCCTGTCGCCCCACATATAGCAACAGTTGCTTTCGACAAATCAATTCCTATTTGTTGAGACGCTTGCTCCACCTGCCGACAAATAATATAAGCAGTGTGAGTATTCCCTGTGGTGAAGCGTTCAAACTCTAGTTTGATGTTACGGACTTGGCTAAACTGCTCCAATTTAAAATTTTCAAAAATTATCGAGGAAAATCCCCCTAGAGCAGTGATATTGATGCCATGCTTTTGAGCATGGGCCATAGCGTTGAGAATTTTACGTGTTGCTGCTTTGATGCGGCGATTAGCTAGCATCTCTGGCAAAAAGCAAGATTCTACATACCGTCCTTCAATTGTCTGTCCAGTCACACTGGTAACGGTGATGTTATCGACAATTTGCGGTGGGGCACTGCACCAAAAATCTAGCCCTTGATCGGCATATTCTGGGTATCCCAATTCTTTAGCTACCGCTTGAGCGTGTTCCAAACTAGTCAGATGTCCAATTAGACCAAACATGTATTGATGTATTAGGCGTATGCTTTGTCAAAAGCGTTGAATAAGTGGGTGGGGAAAATACCAATTCGTAATTCGTAATTCGTAATTCGTAATTCGTAATTAAGAAGGCTAGATATAATCCTGAGTTTCCAGGTTTATATCTGTGGTGTGCTTCTAGCAAATTGGTATGACTTTGAAGTAAACAAAGCGTAAGATGTTTTCGGTTTAACTCAGATAATTCTGAGCAGATTGTTGTTCTAAGCTGCTGTGAGTCCGTAGGCTGACATCCGCATGATATCTCTAGTAGTGAAGCCAATATTACTTAAAGCTTCACCGTACTGAATCATGAAATCTTCTACTAAAGCATCTTTTTCCATTGCTAAGGTGTGGGCATCATCTTCTACTTGATTGAGCATTCTCCAAACAATGGGTAGGTTTTGGCGATTAGCTGCCTCTAATTCAGCTTTGGATTCGGCAAAGTGTTCTTTTAACCAGACTTCTCCAAAGTTGAGATGACTGTACTCATCTTTGACTACTCCCTCAGTAATTTTACGAGCAAAATCGTCAGCAACGGGAATATAGATGTTGTATGCAGCGATCGCAAAACATTCAATAATCAAAGATTGAATCAGCAAGCAAGTCACGATTTGGCCTTCAGCCGCCGCCTTTTGAAAATTTTCGTGCAGTCCAGCGAAAAACTCCTTGGCAAATTGCATATCTGGCGTGACTGCAAGATTGCGTCCACAAGCTTCAAATCCTTTCTTGTGGCGGCTTTCCATCTTGGATAAGCGAATCAGTTCGTCTTTGTCTTTTGGCAGCAGTTCAGCCAATCTGATGTAATTTTCGTGGGCTTCTTGTTCTCCTTCAATCACAATCGCATTAATGCGACTGTAAGCATCTTTGTATTTTTCGCTCTGAAAATCAATATTTAATTCGGCTGCAAGCTGCTGCATAGTATGTTTACTCCGTAAACTAGAATCATTTGATACTAAAATTCAATTTTCCCTATGAACTTAGGGTAGTGATCACTATGGTTTAATTTAACTTAACAAGTCACTATGTTATAGATTAGCTTTTGTGGGGGCGATGCTCTAGTACTAATAAATAAATGCTTTAATGCTCAACTCATGTCCAAACCAAACTGGAATCTGAAATCTCCCAATTTTTGGCGACTAGGAGTGCTGCTATTGGGGGCATTTATTGTCCTACTACCTCTGCTAGTGGTCTTTCTCACTTCTTTTGCACCTCCCGGAGGGACTTTAGATGATTTACCCAAAAATAACTGGACTTTAGCTAATTACCGCGATGCCTGGCAGCGAGGTAAATTTCTACTGGCGTTTGCTAATTCTACCTTAGTCGCGATCGCTGTGACGGCTTTTCAGATGGTCACTTCAGCATTGGCTGGTTACGCGCTGGCGCGGTTGAAGTTTCGCGGTAAACAAGCACTGTTACTGGTTGTATTGGCAACTTTGGTAATTCCCTTTCAGTTATTGGTGATTCCCATCTTTTTGGTGTTGAAATGGGGAAACATGATCAATACCTACGGGGCGCTGATTTTACCCACTGCTGTCAACGGCTTTGGTATTTTCTTGTTACGTCAATATTTCCAAACAATTCCCGTAGAGTTGGAAGAAGCTGCAACCATAGACGGGGCAAATCGATTGCAAATTTTGTGGCGAGTTATGTTACCTCTAGCCCGTCCGGCTTTGGTGACGCTGTTTTTGTTCACCTTCATTGCTGAATGGAACGATTTGTTTAAGCCTTTGGTGTTTACCACACGACCGGAATTAAGAACCGTGCAGTTGGCTTTAGCTGAGTTTCAAGAACAATTTACCAATAACTGGCCTTTGATGATGGCTGCGGTAACTATAGCGACTGTGCCGGTGATGGTGTTATTTCTCATCGGTCAACGTCAGTTTATCCGGGGTATCGCCGCAACTGGGATTAAAAATTAGTACGGGAAGTCTTTTCACGAACAAAAAGATCCCCGACTTCTTAAAGAAGTCGGGGATATGAGCCTCTCGCGTTTGCAGTCACAATGCACCACATAAGATTTTCCTCAGCATTTTCAAATTAGATACTCGTGTAACACATCACACAGCAAGAGCATAAAAATTCTTCCTCTCTAGCTTCTTTGAATAAATTCCTCAAACATAATATGTAGTTTTGTAAAGTATTCCGTAATCTCCGTAAGCCAAGATGAAGCACTCATTAGTAAATCAAACGATAAGTTTATACATCTACTAGCTTGTAAGGAGAAAATTTATGGAATCTCAAAACCCACAACAACAGTTAACAGACGATATGCAAAACGAAATGATTGATAGCTTAAATAACTCTGCAACTCTGGAAAATGAAGGTAATTCCTTAGAATTAGATTATAGTTGCAACGCTGATGAAATTGAATCTAAAGATGCTGTTGAGGAAGAAAAAGTTCAGCATCTGACAGGTGTTATTCCATCGCAGAAGCAACTACAAAAAACCTGCTGGTACGATGAAGATGGTAATAGAGTATGTATTTAAGTCTTGATATTACGTCAACTTAATTGATACTATCTCTACCTTGAATAATCAGCAACATCTTTAATTGAAAAAAATCTGGTATTTTCTTAGAGGCACAATAATCTTATTGTGCCTCTACAGTGTTTTATTTAAACTGAGATTTTTGTAAATTTTAGTAAAAAATAAAACTTAACACACCAGATTCAATATGATAAGTATGAGTACTTTTGGGAACTTGTTTAAAAGTATAGGGTATGCCATAAGTAGTGCGATAATTTTCAATGGCAACTTTGCCATTGCTCAAATCACTCCAGATGGTACTCTACCTAGTAATTCTGTAATTACAACACAGGATAATACCAAAACTATTGAAGGTGGAACTCGTGCTGGAATGAACTTATTCCACAGCTTTGACGAGTTTTCTGTTCCTAAAAATATTACAGTTGAGTTTAAAAATACTGCGGATATTCAAAATATTATTAGCCGGGTAACAGGTAATCATATTTCTCATATTGACGGTATTCTCAGAACTAATGGCACAGCCAACTTATTTTTGATTAATCCTCATGGCATTATTTTTGGTTCTCATGCTGCATTAGATATCGGAGGGTCATTCGTGGCGAGTACGGCCAGTAGTCTGAACTTTGCTGATGGTAGTAAGTTTAGTATTACAGATACTCAAACAACTCCTCTACTCACAGTCAGCGTACCCGTTGGCTTACAATTTGGCGCTATTGCCAATCCCATCCGCAATCAATCGCAAGCAAGACTAAATGGTGACAGTAACGCTGTTGGTCTACAAGTGCAACCAGACAAAACCTTAGCACTTGTAGGCGGTGATATCATTCTAGAGGGTGGAAATTTAACAGCAGCATCTGGACGAATTGAGTTAGGAAGTGTCGCTGCCAATAGTCTAGTCAGTTTGAATCCAACGAATCAAGGTTGGATTTTGGGATACGAAAATGTCCAAAATTTCCAGAATATTCAACTAATTCAGCGAACTGTTGACGGTTTGAATATTCCATCTCAGGTAGATGCTAGTAACAGCGAAGGTAATAAAGGTAATATCCAAGTACAGGGTGATATTGTTGAATTAATCGGTTTTCCTGTTCGCTTAAGAACTCAGGCTACAGGTACAAAAAATGGTGGAGACATAACTATTAATGCCAGAAAATTAAGTATTCGGGATGGTGCAGCAGTATCTACCTTGACTAGAGGTACGGGTGATGGAGGAAACTTAACTGTAAATGCTTCTGAAACAGTAGAACTAATTGGTGCTTTTTCCTTGCCAAATACTGATGAAGTGAGAACTAGTGGATTATTGAGTTCAACTACTGTTGCGGGAAAAGCAGGTGATATAATCATCAATACTGGCAAGTTATTAATACAAGATGGCGCAGAAATAGCAACAGATTCTGTCGCATCGTTGAGGAATTTTCAATTAATCCCAGGTACAGGAGCAGGCGGAGATTTGATTGTGAACGCCTCCGAGTACATAGCACTAATTGGCACAGCAAGCAACGTCAATGTGAATAGTGGTTTATTTGCTTCAACCAACACTTCTGGAGATGCCGGACAGATAAAAATTACCACAGGGCAATTGATGATCCGGGGTGGGGCGGAAATCAGTGTCAGTAGTAGAGTTGGTCAGGGTTACACATATCCAGGAAATACACCCATTCTAGGAAGAGCAGGTGAATTAAATGTCACTGCTAACTCTATACTGCTAGACGACCAAGGCAAACTTTCATCTAATAGTGAATTAGGTCAAGGCGGAGATATTACGCTACAGGTGCGAGACTTGTTACTCATGCGCCGCGAAAGTCAAATATCAACTAATGCAGGCACGTCACAGGCTCCAGGGAATGGCGGTAATATAACCATTGATGCACCTAAAGGTTTTATTGTTGCTGCTCCTTTAGAAAATAGCGATATCACTGCCAATGCCTTCTCTGGCTCTGGCGGTACAATCACAATCAACACTAATAGCATATTTGGATTTGTGCCGCGCACGCGCGCAGACTTAATTAGGCTATTAGGAACCGAAGATCCAGAGCAACTACAACCAAGTAACCTACCAACAAGTGACATCACGGCGTTTTCTTTGCAAAACCCTTCACTAAGTGGCAATGTAGAAATTAACACGCCGGATGTTGATCCCAACAAAGGATTAGTAGAACTGCCGATAAATATAGTTAATGTTTCCCAGCAAATCGCCACTGGCTGCCATTCTGGAGGAGCCTTCAAAAGGGGTTCATTTGTGGTCACAGGACGTGGAGGAATAGCAACCAATCCTACAGAGACGTTGATGAATGATACGGTGCTGGCCGATTGGATTCCATTAGAGGCTGGCGGTGAGAATCGTACTGAGCGTATGCAGGAGCCGATGCACACAGCAGCAGATTCTGTCAATAGTCCTAAGCAAATTGTGGAAGCCCAAGGGTGGGTGATAGATGCCAATGGTAATGTGGTTTTAGTCGCTCAGACACCTACTGTCAGCCACCATAGTCCAGCGCTTAATTCTGCATCTTGTGCTGTGAATTAATTAGCGCTCTTGTATGGCTTTGGTGAAAGCAAAAAAGTAGCGACTGTCTTAGAGGGTTGTTTTAAAAGTGATCGGCTATGATTTTAGGCACTTATTGATCCCCCTAGCCCCCCTTTTTAAGGCAGGAATTGGAGATCCCCCTAGCCCCCCTTTTTAAGGCAGGAATTGGAATTAAAGTTCCCCTTTTGCTACGCCGAAGGCGCATCCCCGAAGGGGTTTAGGGGGATTTAGGGGGATCTAGAATGTTTTGCTACCGACAATCGGACTTTTCAAACATCCTCTTAAAAAGAGAGCGTATCGCTCACCAAAAAATCAAGTAAAGGGAGTAAAGAAAAAAGAATCAAGAGGAAAAAAATAGCAGACAAAAGTAAGGCAGCCATGTCACGTCTACAGAGGCAGATACTCAAAGGGCAACAAGCTGTGAACTAAGTCAAGGATAAGCCATTACCACCCATTAACCTAAATTTCCGCCACCGCTCGTTCAATCAAGCGACGTGCCAAGGTTTGTGTACCTGTATGTTCGTAGTAATTTGTAGCTACATCTAAGAATGCTGCTAGGTAATCTAACTTATCATCAGCAAGTTGAACAAAACTTTGCAAGTTGTTAACTACTTTTTGTGGCGTTAAATTATTGGCGGTAACTAGTCCACCCATCCAACCTTTAACTGAGTCAAAGCTTTCGCCAATAAAGTTGAGTTTACTGCCAGTATTGCTACCGGGAATTACATCTTTGATGTTCTGGAAAGTCGAGTTTTTTTCTAACTCTTGTGGGTTCATTTGATTAATTCCAGATAATGCTTTGTTAATAAAGTCTGGGCCTAAGGGGATCAAACCATCAACACAAACTAAAGCTACCATCCGCATCAGCGACTCACCACTATACTCACCCAAGGAGGCAACAAAATCTCCGATGCTGTCTCCGGGAATGCCGTTAATTTGGCAAAAAGCTACTAATTCAGTCACTAATTTCAGGCACAAATCAATGGTTTGAGCTTTGTCTGGTTTGGGAGTAACTGCATTTAAAAAACCTAATAGAGGTATTTTCTCCCCAACTTTATTAGCCAAAGCTGCTGCACCAAGAGCTTTATCTGTACTGTCAACGGTTTGATAAAGCCACATAGCTCGTTGGTAACCTTGAGAGCGATCATTGTAAAGATAAATCGCTCTTTCGCCAATTTGTTGTATTAAATCTTCATCAGTTTCACCAGTAACCGTCTTAATAGTGTTGACAAAACCCACAGTATTTTGCCACTGACCAGGAGCGACAAAATCGAGAGAGTTCAACATAGAAATAGTCAAGCCGCTAGTTGGCAATTCATCAACCAACTCAAAAATTGGTTTGCTCACAATCATCTCCTGATTTAAGGTTGTTTATTTCAATTGCGCCAGGCCATCAAGATTAAATTTTTCTATCCAATCGGCGCGATCGCTAGCGCTAAATGACGGATCACGAGAAAGTACTTTTACTTGGTAGCGGTTATTCACCAGTACCGCCGTTTGAGTATTACCAATTTCCCGCGCCGGATAACCAGCAATTTTTTTGGTGCTATTAGAGTAACTAGCAGCTGTTGACGGTGTGCTACTGGTATCAGAGATAGCTAACATGGCCAAATCTTTGCCGTCTTTTTTCAACTTTGCTTCTGCAAACCCTTTTTTCTCTTGGGTAAATACGCGCTGGTAGCCATCGTCAGTCGAGGGGAAGAATTTATTAAATTCCCCTCCTTGAGTGGCGGTTTCGACAACTGCTTGACCTCTTTTTTGTTGGCTACTTTCTTGCTGCACCTGGTCAAAACGACCGGGTTCTTGTGGAGTACAGGCTGTAGTCAGTAGTAAAACTGACAGCAACAAACCAGCTAAAATTTTAGGTACACGCGGGAAATACATCTTGGGCTTCTCCTGATCTTTGAACTTTGAGGCAATTATCTGTGCTGCTGTTAGTTTTAGCGCGGAAAGTTTACTTTTTGATAAGTTGCTCCTCCATGCCGATATTACCCTGCAAACCTCCTGTGTGTATTAACAGCAAGCGATCGCCTTTGTGAAAAAATCCCTGCTGTAGCAAATCCATCACTCCATAAAACATTTTTGCAGTATATACGTAATCAAGAGGTATACCATGTGCCTGCTCAAATTGCTGGCGGAACATTACCAGCTCGTCATTTACCTTGGCATAACCGCCCATATGATAATCACAAACCAATTCCCAAGCTGCTGGAGAGTTATTTGGTGCAGGTAGCCCAGAGGCAAGATAATTCTCTAGCAGACTGGCGATTTCTTGTGTGAGAAAGCCCCCGTTTTTCAACACAGGAAAACCAATTACTCGTTGTTTTTGATTGAGTGAAAGTGTGATTCCGGCCAATGTTGTCCCCGTACCACAAGCTAAGCAGATGATATTAAATGCCTCTTCTACCTCGCCAACTATTTCTGTGCAGCCGCGAACGCCATTCAAGTTGCTACCGCCTTCAGAAATGATGAATATCTCACCAAAGCATTGCCGCAAGTCTTTTTGTAGTTCGCTTGTGTGCCGTTGTCGATAACTCTCACGGTTGAGGTACACAAGCTGCATACCTTGCTGTACAGCAAAACTCAATGTGGGATTGAGTGGTAATCTCTCTTCCCCACGGATCACACCAATGGTGCGGAATCCCAAGAGATTTCCAGCTGCCGCAGTTGCAAAGATATGATTGGAATAAGCACCGCCAAAGGTAAGCAATGTCGTCAAATTTTGCTGCTTTGCCTCTAGGAGATTGTATTTCAACTTAAACCATTTGTTACCGTTAACCAATGGGTGCAAACAATCAAGGCGCAGTACAGACAACTCCACACCAGCGCGGTAGGCAATCTCACTATTTATCTGCTGCATAGGAGTTTTCACCTGATCTCCTTAGTCTCCCTTCCCCACATTAGGCCAAAAGTCAAGCCTTGCTTGATTGCCAGCTAAGAAATAGGCTGAAAATATGGGACATTTACCAAATAAATTAGACAGTACATGGCTAAAGTTTTTGACTATATTACTGAGGAACTGCAAAACTTTATTGCTACCCAACATTTGTTTTTTGTTGGTTCTGCACCTTTAAGTCCTATCGGTCACGTTAACCTGTCTCCCAAAGGATTGGACTGTTTTCGCCTCCTCTCTCCTCAGAAAGTAGCTTACCTGGATCTCACTGGCAGTGGTAACGAAACCTCAGCCCACCTGCAAGAAAATGGGCGCATCACTTTCATGTTTTGTGCCTTTGATAAATCCCCACTAATTCTGCGTCTTTACGGTCAGGGATACACTATTTTACCCAGTTCTCCTGACTGGCACTCCTTATACTCTTTATTTCCACAACTTCCAGGAACGCGTCAAATTATCGTCGCTGATATCGAGCGTGTACAAACCTCTTGTGGTTTTGGTGTACCACTCTATGAATATCAGGGTCAGCGCCAGAATTTAGTCACCTGGGCTAATAAAAAAGGTGAACAAGAAATTAAAGCATATCAACAGCAGAAAAATCTGCTCAGTATTGATGGTTTATCCACTCCACTGAATACATGAATTGCCAGATAAACTTTTAATTTGAGGAAAAATTTAGCAATTAGCCTGGATAAATTAATGAATAATTCAATAAAGCTACCCCAAAAACTGATGCTGCTGGGTTCAGGAGAACTAGGCAAAGAGTTTGTCATTGCTGCCCAACGACTGGGTAATTATGTGATTGCGGTTGACCGCTATGCTAATGCGCCAGCTATGCAAGTTGCTGACTGTTGTGAAGTTATTTCTATGCTGAGTGCTGATGATTTAGAAGCTGTGGTTACGAAGCATCAACCTAATTTGATCATTCCCGAAATTGAAGCGATTAGAACAGAGAAACTGCGGGAATTTGAACAGCGAGGAATTACAGTTATCCCGACTGCGGCAGCGACTAACTATACAATGAACCGCGATAGAATTAGGGAATTAGCACATCAGGAATTAGGCATTAGAACTGCTAAATATGGTTATGCTTCTACCTTAGCAGAATTGATTGCCGTTTCTGAGGAAATTGGCTTTCCTAATGTTGTTAAACCTGTGATGTCATCCTCTGGCAAAGGTCAGTCTGTAGTACAAAATAACAGTGAAGTTGAAACAGCATGGAATTATGCGATCGCTAATTCTAGAGGTGATAGTCAAAAGGTCATAGTTGAAGAATTTGTTAATTTTGAAATCGAAATAACTTTGCTGACAATTAAACAGTGGAATGCACCGACTATTTTCTGTTCTCCTATTGGTCATCGTCAAGCAAGAGGAGATTATCAAGAGTCTTGGCAACCAGCAGGTATTGCTGAAGAAAAAATATTACAAGCTCAAGCAATAGCCAAAAAAGTTACTGATGCTTTAGGCGGAGCAGGCATATTTGGTGTGGAATTTTTTATCACTAAAGAAGAAGTTATTTTTTCGGAGCTTTCTCCCAGACCTCATGACACAGGGATGGTGACATTAATTTCGCAAAATTTGAATGAATTTGAACTGCATCTACGAGCCATTTTAGGTTTACCAATTCCTCTCATCAAGCAGTTGGGAGCGTCAGCTAGTGCCGTAATTTTAGCTTCAGAAAAATCAGATTCTGTGACGTTTACAGGTGTAGCTGAGGCTTTATCAGCACCAGATGTAGATATTAAATTATTTGGTAAACCTAGCGCTCATCCTTATCGACGTATGGGAGTAGCTTTAGCTCAAGGTGATAATGTACAAGAGGCCAGAGAAAAAGCTACTCAAGCTGCTAGCAAGGTCAAAATTATTTAACTTTTTTATATCTAGCGTTGCGGGAAGATTAGCCCGAATCAGGCGACTGGCATCAAGCCAACTTTACACCAATTTACGGATTAATGCCATACCAAAATTGCAAGGACTCGTCTTAATTTCTACTAACCCCAAATTGGAGTTTTTGCTAATCCATTCATCGATTACGTATCTTGGCCCATCCCAGCCACAATCTTCAGGATAAATATCATGTAACATGATATATCCTCCCTTGGATACAAAAGGATAAAAATTCATAAAGTCACTCATACAACCTTCTCTAGTATGGTCACCATCAATAAATAAGAAATCAATAGGTTGATTAATTAATTCATTAAATCTTTTGCCCATTTCTAGAGAATTCATTTTGTGAAACTTAATCCTATGTGATAACTGAGCAGATAATGCACAAGTTTGAGCATAATCAAGAGGATCGCTCAAATATCCATAGCGATGAGGTAGCCACGGCAAAATCTCATTAAATAAATCAACAGCATGAATAGTAGTTTGACTGGCTATTTGCTCTAATCCAGCAGCCATCCAGATTGTAGAAATACCTGTAAAACAACCAATTTCTAAAATATTATTTGGGTTAATGTTGCAAACTATACTTTTGAGAAATTCGCCTTGTTCTGGTGATACAGCAGCCGGAAAGTTTATTTTGTTATTGTACATTTTAATTAAAGTGGTAGCCCAAGGGGATGTACAATTATTTAGATAATCGGGGATTTTATGTTCTCGATCATCTGGTATACCTTTGAACAAGAAAAGGCTTTCAAAAAGAATGTCTAGGTCATGTTTATTAATATGAGGTATACCCTGTATGTCTTTCAGTTGAAGATTTGTATGCACAGCATGATCAACAAAATTCTTTAATTCTCTAATGGGAATGTTAGTAGGTTGAGATAACTCTTCTACAGAATAAAAGGTTTCATTTCCATAATTTACTGGCATAAATTCCTCCTCAAAAAAATTGGCATTACTGTAATATCAAAATTTCCTCAGGGTCATGTTAGTGGTGCGCTTGATTGCCACCAATCTTACAAATTCAACCCCAGGATATATAGTGTTGGTTGAGGCTTACTGGAATCTTCTCTCTTGCGACTAGTTTGAAAGCGAACATAAGTATCAAATAATACTTTAAAAGCCATAACCCAGAGAAAAGGGAGTTTTCGGATCACTTCAGGATTTAACATGGCTACGCCCCGCTATACCAGCAGCAGTTTTTTTAATGAAAAGTCAACGCTGCTAAACTACCCGCAGATATATAAAACTTTGTATCCTGAGTTTAATAGGTCTTAATAGTTCTTTGAAAAACTTGTGCAGGAAGATTTTAGACTAATTGTTGATTTAGTTTCAGTTCTCGCCGTCGCCGCCTGTGGTGGACTGTTGGCTTCACTGTTACGGCAACCTGTGCTGCTAGGGTATCTCATCGGTGGAATGATTGTCGGGCCAGCTGGACTGGGGCTGATCAAAGAAGTTATTCAAGTAGAAACTCTGGCCCAATTTGGGGTGGCCTTTTTGTTATTCGCCTTGGGGGTAGAATTTTCCTTTGCAGAACTGAAAAAAGTGAAGGCGATCGCCTTGGGAGGCGGTGGGTTACAAATTGCCCTAACGATCGCAGTCACAGTTTTCTTGTGCGGAATCACGGGGTTTTGGGAAGATTTACCGGCTAAGGGCGTGTTTTTGGGGTCAATTTTGTCGTTGTCTTCTACAGCAGTTGTCCTCAAGTGCTTAATGGAACGCAACGAAACGGAAACACCCCACGGACAAGTGATGCTGGGGATGTTGGTAGTGCAAGATTTGGCATTGGGACTGATGATCGCCGTCTTACCAGCCCTCAATCAACCAGCAGAAACTATTGGCTTTGCAGTCCTGACAGCGTTGCTGCGGCTGGCTTTATTTGCTGGAGGTGCTGTGGTAGCGGGGATTTGGCTAATACCGCGTTTGTTGCGAATTCTCGCCCGCACTGAAAGCCGAGAACTATTTTTATTAGGAGTAGTAACGCTGTGTTTAGGTATTGCCCTGCTGACGGAATATTTAGGGTTATCCATTGAGATGGGGGCGTTTGTCGCTGGTTTGATGATTTCTGAGGTGGAGTACGCCGACCAAACCCTAACTTATGTAGAACCACTGCGAGATATTTTTGCTAGTTTATTTTTTGCTGCTATTGGCATGTTAATTGACCCAGTGTTTTTGTGGAACAATCTGGAATTAATTTTAGGTTTAGTGGCACTGGTTTTTGTCGGTAAGTTTCTCATTATCACACCCCTAGTGAAGCTGTTTCGCTACCCATTGAAGACAGCCTTGATTGCTGGGTTAGGACTAGCACAGATTGGGGAATTTTCCTTTGTTCTGGCTAGTGAAGGGCAGGCTTTGGGCTTAGTTTCTCGGCGGGTGTATTTGTTGATATTAGGAACCACAGCAGTCACACTCATGCTGACTCCTTTTGTTCTGCGGTTGGTACCATTTTTATTTAACTTTGCTGAATCAATGCCCTGGCTGAGACCGTATTTAGAAGAAGTCTATCCGCGCGATGTCTCAGAAGATTTACCCTCAAAAGGTCATGTAGTAGTCTGCGGCTATGGGCGAGTAGGTAAGAATCTAGTCAAGTTGTTACAACAACACGATCTACCTGTGGTGGTCATCGACCAATCAGAAAGAAGAATCCAACAGCTACGTGAGGCGGGAGTACCTTATGTCTATGGTAACTGTGTTAGTCTCCACGTTCTGGAAACTGCTGGGGTAAACCATGCCAAAGGAATGGCGATCGCCCTTCCTGACCCCATGAGTACCCGTCTTTCCTTGAAACGAGCTTTAGAATTGTGTCCCGAATTAGATTTAGTTGTCCGTGCTACCCAAGATAAAGATATTGAAGTCCTTTATCAGCTGGGAGCTAGGGAAGTAGTACAACCAGAATTTGAAGCCAGCTTAGAAATGGCAACTTATTTATTAACTGGCTTAGGCTTGCCATCAATGGTAGCGCAACGGGAAATGCAGCAAATTCGCAACAATCATTACTTAGCATTACGACCAGAGCGATCGCCATCAGAAGTTGCTCGTGATTTACAGCAAGCAACTCGCGATTTAAATCGCCGTTGGTATCCCCTACCGTCCGATTCACCTCTGATTGGTATGAGCTTAGAAGAAGCAGATGTGCGCTACTTAACAGGGGTGAGCTTGATGGCGATTCGCCGCGCTAACGAAGAAGAAATTGATTACCCCAATGCACAAACCAGATTAGAAGCGGGCGATCGCCTGCTGGTGGTAGGAGCATCAGAGGAATTGGCAGCTTTAGAAGAATTCGCCCAAGGAAAAGTGGCTGTTCCTGGGGAAAATAGCGCTTGTCAGTGGATTACAATCAATACGGATTCTCCCATTCTCGGTAAAACCATTGCAGATTTAGATATCCACCAGAAATCAGAAGTAAAGGTACAGGCAATGCGCCGAGATGGCAAGTTTATCCGCCATCCTGATGACAGCACAGACTTACGAGTTGGTGACCAAGTGCTGTTATGCGGCAACTTGCCAGGTTTGAATCAACTTCAGCCATTATTTACCTTGTTTTAATTAGAAGGTGAGTCATGAGTAACTGTAACAGTTGATACAAAATCACTGGGTTTGCCACTCTTAATCGCGTCGAAAATGCCTTTGATAGTACCGGCAATGGGAACAGCCACAAGTGTCCCCAACAAACCAGCAATCTCAAATCCCATCAAAATAGCGATAAAAATCCAGATGGGATTTAGGCCAATAAAGTTACCGAGTAACTTTGGACCTAAAAGATTATCTTTAATTTGCTGCATGACTATTGCCACCACAGCAACTTGAACTGCCAACCATCCATTTTGTAACAGTACCAAAATAGTTACTAAACCAATGCCTAAAGTTGCCCCGATAAAAGGAATAAGTTCAGAAATACCGATGAGGATGGCAAACAACAGGGCAAAGGGCACTTTCATGATTAAGAAAATCGGGGTGAGGCTGATTACCATGAATAACCCTAGTAGCAACTGACTCAGGAAAAAGTTGTGGAAATTTAACTTTAAGGATGTAGTCAAGGGGACTCTAATATTGGCGGGTAAGAGATTAACTAGACCATACCAAACGCGATCGCCATAGAGGAGCATATAAAATGCCAATACAACCACTAACACCACATTGAGTAATCCTGACAGTAACGTTCCCGCAAATCCCACGGCACCAGACGCTAGCTGTTGCACTAAATTCTGAATATTGGCATTGATTTGATGACTCACCACCCGCAAATCTAAAGGCAACCGTCGCTGCTTGGCGAACACCTCAAACTGTTGGAGGTTTGCTTGACTAGTGGTCAACCAATCAGGAATCTTATTTAACAGTTGAATGGTTTGGTCAATCACCATCGGTACTAGCGTCACGCCCAGAATTACCAACAGAGTCAGAGTTACAAGTAAAACAATTATCACTGCCTGAGTACGAGTGATTTGGGCACGTTCAAAGAACTTAACCGGGTAATTGAGTAAAAAAGCGAGAATCGCCGCAATGCTCAAAATAGTAATGGGATGCTGGAAATAACGAAAAAGTACAGACAGCAACCAGACATTGAGAGCGATAATGGGACCGCTCAGACCATAAATTAACAGACGTTGCAGGGAGGCTGAACGGCGCATTTGACGCAATCTATTTTATATACTCGTAGATAAAATTTTTACAACTGTTATTGGTGTTAGTCATCAGAGATATTTTGATCAAAGACGTGTATTAGCATATCTGATACTAAGGAAGAAAATCATCATGGAAAAGACTGTAGCTGATCTCCGCAAAGATTACACCTTACAAGCTTTAAGCGAAACTGAGGTTGACCCCAATCCTTTTATACAATTTAAAAAATGGTTCGAGCAAGCATTGGCAGCTCAACTTCCCGAACCCAATGCTATGAGCATTGCTACCTCTACACCACATGGTCGGCCTTCGGGAAGAATGGTGCTACTAAAAGATTTTGATGAACGAGGCTTTGTTTTTTTCACTAACTACAATAGTCGCAAAGGACAAGAACTCACAGAAAATCCCCAAGCAGCCTTAGTTTTTTGGTGGGCAGAACTGGAACGCCAAGTACGAATTTGTGGGCATGTGGAGAAAGTTTCGGAAACTGAATCAGATCATTATTTTCATAGTCGTCCTCCTAATAGTCGCCTAGGTGCGTGGGTATCTAATCAAAGCGAAGTTATAGAAAGTCGAGAATTTCTAGAGCAACGCTTGCAGGAGTTCCAAAGTAAATATGAAAATCAAGAGATTCCCCGACCGCCTCATTGGGGAGGCTTACGCGTGATCCCCAGAGAAATTGAATTTTGGCAAGGTCGCCCTAGCCGTCTACACGATCGCCTGCTGTATACTCACTTAAATGGGGAATGGAAGATAGAGCGATTGTCACCATAAAAAGTGCTGAGTGGGTTAATTTTTTAGTCCCCAGTCCCTAGTTCCTAGCTATATCCATCCCCAGCAATGGGGAAGGTGTAATCGGAGAATAAGGGTAAATCGTGGTTGTCGTTGCGAGTTTCTTCATCTAGCACTTTTACTACTCTGTTATAAATGTCTTCTGCTTGTTGTGGGGAATCGCCAATGCTGGTTAACCCCAACTTGCCAAACTGGGAAAGACAACCCATGAGATGAAACACTGTGCCTGTTTCTGTACCACTATCAAAGTGCAAGCGATGGTGGGCGATAATATCCATCAAATCGTTGGGTAACAATCCCCGATAACGGTCTTTTTGTAAGTTGTCGGTGGCGATATAGTATTTGGGACGGCCTTGCTGACTGTAAAATAACCCTGTGGAAAGGTCATAACGACCGTTAGTTAGCAATTTCAGCGTCATGAAAGGATGAGTTGTCCCACCTTTACGCAAGTTAATTTCGATCGCCTGAATATCCCACTCACCATTACCCTGGTCAACGGTGATAAAATCAACGCCAAATCGCTCAAATGCGCCTTTTTCCGCGAGTTTTTTGCCAATTTTTAAACCCCATTGCTGCAATTGCAACCGATAACTGGGATCAGCAGGAAATCGGCAACCAAGATAAATCTGACCGTCTGGCCCTCCCAAAATTTGGTCGTGGGTGGAGACAATTTCTACTTCACCAGTGGGTGTGATGCGTCCTTGGACACTAGGCGATCGCTTGATTTCTCCTTCCACAAATGCTTCAGCAATTACCCCTAATTCGGGAATTCTGCTGGAAAAATTCGCCCAAGTTTCTTTTTTAGCTTGAAAGCGCAAAGTCGAAAAGCGATCGCTAATTGTTGCTACTCTTTGATCTCGAGAAATTTGCCCTGGTGCTATATCCATTATTGGTCTCAAATCTAGCAGGGCATTTCCTTCTCCGGAAATACCTTCGTTGAGTTTCACAACTATTCGTTGTAATGTCGGTTGGCGTTCCCATAGATCACAAGCCACTTCTGCTAAATCTTGCTGATTCCACACCTTTTCGCTGCCATCTGGATGCGGTACTCCACTTTCTGCAAAAATTTGCCGACTACCACTTTTTGTGCCCCAAATCTGTAAATCTGGTGCAGCTGCATACAATGGCACATTTAATTTGAGAGATAATTCAGCTTCTAAAAATGTGGAGTTGTAGCACGTCATAAATGATTTTTCTAGCCTCAGTGCTTGGCGAATTCGCTCTAGCAACCGGGGGCGTTCTAAAATTTTGGCAGTCAGGGGTCTGAGAGAGGAATCGTAAGTAGAAAGCAGTAGTAAACGATTGCGGGCGTGGGAAAATGGGATTCCGGGTAACAGTTGCAGATAGTAATCAATAATACTAGGGTGTAGAGGCATGGACGTGACATAAATCAGCCTCGTACGGGGATTTCGCAAGCGCATCAAGGAAAATAATAATCTTTCTTCATAATGCTCACAGCCTTCTATTTTATGGAGTTCACGCTGGTCGATGCTGAGGGAGGGGACAATTAAAATATCCGCCTCACTATTGTCAAATAGCTCGATGGTTGGCCAGCGATCGCACAAAGTTAATTGCAGATGGCGAAACTTATCAACCTGGTCTAACTCGGAAATATTCAGCATCACCATAGTCCCTACCCTGGATTGATCCCCAACACTGCTGTTGTACTACTCTGGTATATACCAAAGCCAGTCAGATAAATCTAATATGCAATACTTCTTTGACTGTTGAATTTTGTAGACGCTGCTGCGGCTTCCCCAGTGCAGCAACTAACATTACTAAGTGAAAAAATAAAATATTACCTGTATTCTTCAACTCGCACAGATAAATATTTTTGTTAATATTTGGTACTTTGGCATACACGCAATATATTTACAAAAAAATCTGTAATAAATAAACATAAATAAATTGTATGTATAGAGATGTTGCATACAATGTTTTACTTGAGTTACTTAGTCAATTACCTTCTAAAATGAAGAACATTATCTAAAAAAGTTGATTACTGTACTTGTCGTTCATATCGGGAGGGTATGATGGGCCGTCCAATAATTCTGGGGATTGTCGGTGACAGTGCCGCAGGCAAAACAACACTGACTAGAGGGATTGCTCAGGTACTAGGGCCAGAAAATGTGACTCTCATCTGTACCGATGATTATCACCGCTATGATCGTCAACAACGTGCAGAAATTGGCATCACCGCCCTTCATCCTGACTGTAATCATCTCGATATTATGCAGCAGCATCTATCGCTGCTACGCACGGGACAGCCAATTCTCAAGCCAGTTTATAGCCATAAAACTGGGACATTTGAGCCGCCACAATATATCAAGCCCAAGAAATTCGTCATCATTGAAGGATTACTCGGTTATTCTACCCGCGCAGCCCGTGAGGCTTATGACGTGAAAGTTTATTTAGCACCTCCCGAATCACTACGTGCTCAATGGAAAGTGAAAAGGGATACCCAAAAACGGGGATATACTGAGGAACAAGTATTAGCAGAACTAGAAAAGCGAGAACCAGACTCAGAAAATTTTATTCGTCCGCAACGGCAATGGTCGGATATAGTAGTGAGTTTTTATCCAGCCAGTGAAGATGTTGACGAAAACAACGGACATTTAAACGTGCGTTTAGTACTGCGACCAACAATTCCTCATCCTGATTTTACACCAATTCTTAACTTAACTAATGGTAATTCTGAGTCAGCTATTCGTCTGGGATTAGACCGGGATATGAGTAAACCTGTGGATGTGTTAGAAGTTGATGGTCATGCCACCTTAGAGCAGGTGAATAAGTTAGAGCATATTTTATGTTCGGATATGCCTTACTTACTAAATGTGTGCGATCGCGAAAGTAACCCCGAATTAGGCAAAATTGCTGGGACAACGGGAGAAACATTACAAAGTTATCCCCTAGCGCTTACCCAGTTAATTATTACCTACCACATGCTGAAAGCAACGCAAATGTATCAATAACTGAGCGTGGCTGAATCAAGAGATGATTCTTGTAGCGACTGTCTTAAAAGTCAAGAAATCGTAAGCGAAAAAAATCAATTCACTGAATGCTTTACCCATTGGACGCAGATAAACATCCAAGGTGGCTTTACTCACATCAACGAAGTCAGAAGTCAGAGGTTCGAGGATCGAGGCATGATCCTCTGACGAATCGCGACCAAAGGCAGCTTGGGTTTGAGTAAAGCGGCAAAATCTTTGATTTGCCGGAACTTATTTGGGTGGGGATTGAGACCCCACCCAAATTCATCCTTCATCCTTCTGGCTCCTAACTCCTTCCTTCGGTTTCAATAAAACCAGCAAAATCATCCTGCAAATATGCAGCGCCAAATAGTAATACATCAAAGCCGCCTTTGGCAGCAAGGCAGGAGGCATTCGGCAGAAGGCATTCGGGAAACCTCTTTCATGAAGGGAAGAGGTTTGTATAAGGACGCATCTTTTCTCGTACTACGCATCTGGCAAAGAATATTTTGATTTTTTTTGCCCACAAGGAGCAAGGTTTGTACCTTTTCTTCCTTCTACCCTCTGCCCTCTGCCTTTCTTCTTATCAAGCAGTAAAAAAAGGAAAAAACTCAATGGTTGAAGATAACGGATCTATTCGTACCTTATCAGTTGATATTGGCGGTAGTGGTGTCAAAGCGATGGTTTTGGATATCACAGGAAATCCCCTAACAGAAAGGACACGTTTAGATACACCCCAACCTGCTAAACCAGAGGTTGTCATCAATGCAATAGCAGTGTTAGCGGCTGCTCAAGGTGAATTCCATCGCGTTTCAGTAGGTTTTCCGGGTGTAGTGCGTCATGGAGTGACGGAAACAGCAGTCAACTTACATCCAGATTGGATTGGATTTGACTTGGAAACAGCGTTATCAAAATGCCTCAACAAGCCTGTACGCGTGATTAATGATGCCGACATGCAGGGGTTTGGGGCAATAGCAGGTAAAGGTGTAGAACTAGTCATTACCTTGGGTACAGGGTTTGGTTCGGCTTTATTTGTCGATGGTAAATTGGTACCAAATATGGAAATGGGTCATCATCAGTTTCGCAAGGGAAAAACTTACGAAGAACAACTAGGACGTGCCGAGTTAGAAAAAATTGGTGAGAAACGATGGAACAGGCGATTAGAAAAGGCGATCGCCTCTTTGCAAAGTCTGTTCAATTATGATTACCTTTACATTGGAGGCGGTGAAGCTGTTCGGGTAAATATGCAGCTACCCTTAAACGTAAAACTCATCCCTAACATCACTGGTTTATTAGGTGGTATTGCTCTGTGGCGAGATTAGGGACTGGGGACTAGTATTTTTTACTCAGCACTCCCCTTCGACTTCGCTCAGGGCCAGCGCACTCAGCACTCAGCACTTTTATAAACTCTACCCTCTGCGTAAGTCCAACGAAAGATGTACAAATTAATCATCAAGCTTATCCATAAAAGGAGAACTTAGGGATGATTAACGATGCAATTAAAGCCAATTAATCAGCAGGTAGTAGCCGTCGTTGGGGCTTCTAGCGGTATCGGTAGAGAGACAGCGCTGAAGTTTGCTAAAGCCGGTGCCAAGGTAGTGGTTTCTGCACGCAGTGAACCAGGGCTAAAGTCTTTGGTAGAAGAGATTCGAGGCTTGGGTGGTGAAGCAATATATGTAATTGCCGACGTGAGTGATTTTCAGCAAGTAAAGGCGATCGCTGACCAAACCGTGGCAGAATATGGACGATTGGATACTTGGGTTCATGCTGCGGCTACAGGTGTCATGGCACCTTTTGAGAAAATCACGCCAGAGGAATTTGAGCGTGTTGTGGATGTCACCTTAATGGGACAGGTGTATGGTGCAATGGCTGCCCTACCTTATCTCAAACAAGAAGGACGGGGAGCATTAATTCATATTTCTTCAATGGAGGGTAGGCGTAGTCTACCACTGCAAAGCCCCTACTCTGCTGCCAAACACGGTTTAGAAGGTTTCCTGGAAGCCTTGCGCGTGGAGTTACAACACGAAAAATGGCCGATTAGTATCACCTCAGTACTGCCTGCAACAATCAACACGCCTTACTACAATAAAATTCGCACCAAATTAGGGGTGAAACCAACAGGAATACCGCCCTATTACCAACCTAGTCTGGTTGTTGATGCCATTCTCTACGTTGCTGAACACCCAATGCGAGATTTTATAGTTGGGGATGCGGGCAAAATCTTAGATTTGCTGCAACGAATTTCGCCTTCTTTGGTAGACACAATTTTACTAGCGATCGCTTTTCCTGGACAGCGTACCAACGAGCCAAAATCAGAGGATGCACCAGACAATGTTTTTGCCGCAATTCCTGGCTATGACCGGATTGAGGGAGACTTTAGAAACCTGACAGTACCCAGTTTCTTAGATTGGTTAGATATGAATCCACCGTTGAAGTGGGGAGCTGTGGCGTTAGCAGCCTTGGGTGTTGCCGCGTTTCTCGGTGGGTGGCGTAACGGCAATGATGTTTGATTTTATTGTACTTGTAAACAGTATTTGCATTGTACTTAACTTATACCAATTTTCTATAAGTTGGCACTAAATAAATATCTCCTTCCTCCTTGGCAGTTTGTTTTTTCATATTAAGTGCATCATCATAGAGAATTGGTATAAATATATTAAATTGTATAAAAATTAATAAAACAAATAAATACTTTAGTTTTTTTTACTTCCTAAGACATACCAATGAAACAATAGACATAATGATATTGTTTTAGACAGCGTTATATCAAATTTTCTTGGGAACTAGCGAGTGCGATCGCATATTTTTTAATACCAATAAATATGAAGATGCGCCGCTACAAAAGTTGCTCTTAAGCTAATACTTTTATGCAACTTTACAAAGAAAAGGTATGACGCAATTAATCATTGTCTATAATCTTTAATGAAAATGAAGCACAAATTAATTTTTTTGGTTTTATTTTTGTTTGTTTCATGTCTCACAATTACTTCAGTAAAAGCCAGGTCTACACAAAATGGTTTCTTGTTTGACCCCAGAACCCAACCAAAGTTCATTAATTCCTTACCATCTCCTCATAAATTAGATGGCACAAAAGGCGGAAATTTCACTCTAGAAATGAGGCAAACAGAGCAATGGCTAGGATTATATGCTGGGCCTGGACAAGATGGTGAATATGGCACTAGTGACGATGAACGTCTCAATACAAACGTTTGGGGATATGGCTTAGCAGGTGAAAATGTTACTTATCCAGGCCCTACATTCATCGCACAAAAGTTCATACCAATTCAAGTGGAGTGGAGAAATAAGCTACCCCAAAAACATTTATTGCCCATAGATACCGAAAATATACACAATCCACTTTTGCAAACAGCTCTGGAACAAGGAGTACCCACAGTAGTACATTTGCATGGAGGTCACACCGAATCAGATAGCGATGGCATACCAGAAGCCTGGTTCACACAAAATTATTCTCTAACAGGGCCCGACTGGGTGAAGAAAACTTATACTTACGACAACAACTATCAGGGAGAAGCGGCAATATATTGGTATCATGACCACACAGACCTCATCACTCAATACAATGTTTACACTGGACTAGTGGGATATTATTTATTACGAGATCAAAACGAAGATAATTTGATCAACAATAATGTCCTACCCAGTGGCGACTACGAAAGAGAGTTGCTAATTCAAGACAAACAGTTTACGGCTGACGGTCAGCTGTTCTATCCAGAAGAAACAAATACAAATCCTCCGGGAGTTCCCAGCCGCACGGGATCTTATGGTGATTTAATCTTAGTGAATGGGATGGCATGGCCCAATCTGCAAGTAGAACCAAGAAAGTACCGCTTGCGTTTATTGAATGGTTCAGATTCGCGCTTTTACAAATTGGAATTTCGTGACACATATAAACAAATTTACCTTATTGGCACTGAACAAGGCTTTGTAGAAAATCCAGTTGCCTTAGATGAGTTAGTACTTTCTCCCAGTGAACGCGCAGATGTAATTGTTGACTTTACTGGCGATGCTGGAAAAGAGTTCATTCTGAGAAATTACGGCCTAGGTGCTGACCCCGATACCACAGGTCAGATTATGAAGTTCACAGTCAACCAACCACTTGCTGATATTCCCATTGCTACGGTTGATACAGACGAAAGCGATGGACTGACGACTCAGTTACGACCCGACGCAATTACGCCGCTTACGCCAACTGCACCTACCCGACAACTAGCTCTTTTTCAACTTCGAGAAGCAGATAACCATGATCTTTTTTTGCTGGGGACATTAAAAGACGGTTCGTTCAGATATCATGACCCTGTAACTGAGACACCACAATTAGGCACAACCGAGGTTTGGGAAATCTATAACCCCACCCAGTACGTACACACTGTTCATATACATTTGGTTGCCTTCCAGGTTCTCAATCGGCAGAATTTTAGTGGTAATTTAGTGACTGAAATAGACCCAATAAAAGGTGAGACTAAGCAGTTTCTCCGCAATGTTAATCTCAGGGGTGATCCCAAGACCATAGCACCCTACGAGAATGGTCGAAAAGACTCGATAGTTGTTAACCCTGATGAAGTTGTCCGCTTCATAGCCACATTTGACAGACCAGGAAAGTATGTCTGGCATTGCCATATCTTAATCCATGAAGACCGCGATATGATGCGTCCAATTCAAGTAGTTAATGGGAGTTGAAAATGGCAGTGTTGCAGAATTTAAATAGCCATCATGAACTGCGTACAGAGGTCAAAAAAGACTTGTCGAACTCACGTTAAAATAATATAGATTTTAAGGCGGGGATGAGCTTACTTCTTCTGACTTGTGCAGTTCATTAAGCTGCTTACCCCAGCCATCAACATCTTTGACTGGTTATCTATCTTCTTGCATATTTCTCACAATTTTCGTAACTAGCTTTCTGGGTGTAAATCTGACACTTTTTGCTAGTAGTTGATTTATGACACCGGGAATAACAACTGTTTGGCCTTTCATCAAAGCGCGATAACCAATTTTAGCTACTGTTGCTGCATCCATCATCCTCTTACCCTTAACCAGCTTAGAGTCTGCCATCCCCGTTCTTTCATGAAAGGCAGATTCTGTTGAACCTGGACAAAGAACCGTCACAGTGACACCTGTACCTTCTAATTCATTAGCGATCGCTTCCGAAAACGATAAGATATAAGCCTTAGTAGCAAAATAAACTGCCATCAAAGGGCCTGGTTGAAAAGCCGCCGCCGAGGCAACATTTAATATTTTTCCCTCGCCTTGTTTTACCATATCCTTCAGAAATAGCTTAGTTAAATGGGTGAGACACACCAAGTTTACTTGTAGCATTTCTAATTCAGCCGTTAGGTTGGTTTCGTTAAATAATCCATAGATACCAAATCCAGCATTATTTACCAGCACATCAATCGTAATGTTTGCTTGTTGCAACTCTGTAAAAATTTCTTCAGGGGATGTAGATATAGATAAATCCTTCACAATAGTTTTGACGAGATTACCAAATTTCTGTTGGAAATTAACGGCAATTTCTTTGAGTTTTAGCCCAATTCTGTCTACTAATACAAGATTATAATCATTACAGGCAAAAATACATGCTAATTCATAGCCAATTCCACCTGCTGCTCCAGTGATCAGAGCAGTTTGCTTGTATTGATATTGACCTTGGTTTGTTGTGTTCATGTAAGAAGGTTGGTGAATTCAATTTGAGCAAGCTATCCTGCATTTACTGTGGTTCTCAATTGTCTACAATTTAATAACTGTAACGAACCTACTAAAATTATCTTGAGTCGTTACCCTTGCTCATACTTGTGTGATGAGTTGAGCAAGAACTGGAAAAATGTAGCAGTGCCGACATGAATTTAGGACTTACACATTGTACAAATTGATTACCAATGAGATTCAGTTATTTTACACTGCTAGCCACTACTCTACATTTATATAATGGATTACTCACAAAAGCGTTGATAAATAAAAATTTAATCCATGACAATTACTATTGTATGCTCAATTATTGATAAATAGAATGTCATAATTATTTAGAGAATAGGTAGAGCGATCGCCCTATCTAATATAACCTTATAACTGTTGAATTCTCTTATATTTACCAAAGTTAAATTAATTTTCTATATTTAATTCTTAATAAAAAACTTGAGTTTACAAATTTGTAAACTCAATAAAACAGGGCAATTTTCTTGCCAATGGCGCTATATTTCTTATGAAGAGTATAATAATTAATTGGCAAATATCATAATAAAATTATGAGTGATAAACAATAAAATTATCACTCATAATTTTTAACTGTTACCAATAAAACAAATTAGGCAAGAGTCAAGAAACCACTATTAATCAAGTAGGAAGTGTAAGTCATCAGCAATTGGGAATCAATTGGCGGACAAATAATAGAACTACCTGAGAGTGCTTTCAGAGTTTCCTGACAACTAATAGTCGGTCTTCTAGCTTGCAAATACAAATCTGGAATAGTCAGTTGTTCATCAGACCAGCGTTCCAATAAAAAAGGTCGCAAGGTATACAAAGGATTGTCCACAGAAGAAACATTATTAATTAACTCTGCTTGCCACTGTTCATAAGGAATCATCTCCACCGAATAACCAAACGAGCGAACCCATTCAACTAAATTTTTCAAAGAAATTGGTTGAGGATGTTGCAAGTGGAAAGCCTTACCTATCGATTCTTTCTGTCTTGATAGATAAACAATGGCTTTACTTACATAATCCACAGGAGACATATCCAACATATAATCCACATCGGGAAAACATCCCATTTGTAGACAACCCTTGGTCATCAAATTGATAAAATCATGGGTGTTACAAATACCTGTTTGGCTATCTCCTGAGATTAATGGTGGTCTATGGATAGTTACAGGTAAACCTCTATCACGGGCAATCTTGACTAACTTTTCTGCCACCCATTTAGTCTGAGAGTAACCAAGATAAATACCTTCCCAATGATTGAAATCATCTTGTTCTTCTACTAAATGACCAGCATAAGCAGTTGATTCAAACACAGCGACACTGGAAACGTAATGTACTGGCTTGACTTTGATTTGACAAGCCAATCTTAAAACTTCTTGAGTTCCCAGAACGTTAGCAGCCTTCAATGCTGAGTATGGATATACATAATTCAGCAAAGCAGCACTATGGTAGATGGTATCAATATTAGTAGCTAAAATTTGAAACTGTTCGGAGGCAATACCCAAAAGTGGTTCAGATAAATCACCAACTATGGGGATAATTCGAGAATTAAATTTCTCATCCCAAATTGCATACTGCTCCAGGTTTTTTTGCAGTTTATTTTTGCCTTCGGTAGGATTAGCAGCCCGCACTAAGCAATAAATATCTGCATCAGTTTCTTGTAGTAGTTCCCGGATAATAAAAGCACCTAAAAAACCAGTTCCCCCAGTTAAAAATATATTCTTGGGTTCACCGATAGACACGCTAGATGCAGCACCAGGATGAATGGTGGGGTCAAGCACAGCTTCAGCACCCAAATCTAGATTAAAATTTGTCTGACTGTCTTGAACCTGCACACCTTCTTGTAATTCTATGGCTGATGCCACGCTATCGCTATCAGCTAAACGTTGTGAAAGTGAAGCAATAGTTGGGTAGTGCCATAAGAGAAGTGGAGATGGTTGAAACCCCAGCAGTTTTTCCAACTTACTCACTAAAGTCATTGCTTGTGCTGAATCTAAACCATAGGTTTCTAAATTCTCGCTGACATCTATTTCGTCAGTTTCTACTTTTATTAACTCAGCCAAGTTAGATACCAACCAATCTTGAATATCTGCTGCGCTATAAGATTGTTTTAGAGTCATTTTGACATCTCCAATAATTGAGGATTTTCTGGGCAATACTGACTGTAATCTTCGGGGATTTGCATTCCTTGCATTTTCAAGCTTTGAATGCGATATAAGAAGGCTGCTCCCGTCATAATGTGATGAGCAACATCAACGACCCGACGATTATGTGGTTCAGCTAAGTAAGAACCCCGCACCCAATCATTAAAACTACCCATTGCTGGGCCACACCAAATTTGATAATCAACTTCTCTACCTTTTTCCCCAGAACTAGACCACCGAGAAGATAATCCTAAATACCAGCGAAAAATTAACGCCATTTTCAACTTCGGATTATTAACTGCTTTACCTAGTTTTTCAGGGTTTTTCTGGGATAAATAAGCTGCTGTGCCTTCCCAGACCTCGGCTAGAGTTTTGCGAAAAATTTGCTTTTCTAATTTCTGTCTTTCTGCCAGGGGAATATCTTCAATGGAGTCATAAGTCCGGTATAATTCATACAACTTCTGCGCTCGCATGGGAAACATTGTGCCGCGTTTGAGGACTTGCAGTTTCACCCCCATTTCAAACATATCGGCGGCTGGAGCCATAATCATATCTGCCATTTCTGCTTGAGCTAGTAATTTTTTGGTATGTTCACAAGCTCCAGATTCAATGCAGGACTGATTAATTGAGCCAGTCATGATATACGCAGCACCCATCATAAAAGCTGCTAAGGCTGATTGTGGTGTGGCAATTCCCCCGGCTACACCAATTCTAATTGGTTGGTCGTAATGATATTGTTCTTGGATTTCATTCCGCAAAGCAATAATAGAAGGTAATAAACAGACAAGGGGACGATTATCTGTATGCCCGCCAGAATCGGCTTCGACGGTAATATCGTCAGCCATCGGTACTTTGGCTGCAAGTTTGGCTTGTAAGTCGGTGATTAATCCTTGTTCTAGTAGTTCTTTGATGATTCTGGGTGGTGCTGGTTGCAGAAATTTGGTTGCTACTTCTCGACGAGAAATTTTGGTGATGACTTTGTTTTTAATTTCGATTTGGTTGGCATCATTTAAGCTGAGTCCAGCGATACGGTAATAAACGATGTTGGGGGTTAAATCGAGAAATGCTGAGGCTTCTACGGTTCTGACTTGATGTTTGAGATATAGTTGTACGGCACGGCGTTCGATTGCCATGTCATTAGGGCTGTGAATTAAGTTGAAAGCGTAGGGGCCATGAGGTAGAGCTTCTTGAATACGCTTAATGGCTGTTTCTAAGCGTTCTGGAGGTAGTCCACCTGCACCGAAGGAACTCAAGATTTTGGCTTTTCCCAGGGCGATGACCATTTCTTCGGAGGCTATTCCGCCTGCCATTGCGCCGGTGACGTAGGCATATTTGACTCCGTGAAAAGCTAGGAAGTTTGGGTCTCCTAGTTGCTGGAGGGTGATGGGGGGAATGGAGGTGAGGAGTTGTGCAGTTGGGTTATTTTCTTGGCAGAGGTAGCCTTCGTTGGTGACTCCGATTTTGTCGGCAATTTTGAGGATGTAACAGGGTTTATCTAATGTTTGTAGTTTGTTTTTGATGGTTGATTGGTCGAAGGATACACTATCTAGACACCCTTGCCAGGTAAAGTTTTGAGTGTGAATGTGGGGGGAGAATTTCAGGCTATTATTTTGTTTGTTTGGTAGTGTATCTACGGGAGTCACTGTAGTTTTACCTCAAGTTGTTAATGATGGGTTATTAAGTGTTGAGGGTTGTTGTAGCAATCCTTTTTTTTAACAAATAGTGATGGTTGGCGTTGCTGAATAAGAGAAAGATTCTTTGCGTCTTTGCGGCTTGGCACGAGGTAATTCATACTTTCAATCAGCAACGCCCTTAATTTAATTAAGTTTCTTCATTCAATAAGTTTTCCGCACAGGCTAGTTGTAATTGAATGATTTCGCTCATTTGTTTACTAAAATCTTTTCTAGCTTGTAAGAAAGCAGTATGATTTTTGGTTATGCGGTAATTGTTTTCACTCAGTTTTTGATACTGAGTTTTGTTGAGTTCAAACATTCTAATTGTGTTATCAAGTTGATGATTTGCGGCTGGAGATGACACAATTGGTTGCAGATTTTTCTGTCCCAGGGCTGTTGACTCAAAAGATTGTAATTCTTCTGGAGTCTCAAAACCGTGTTCCATGATATTTTTTATTGGGTCTTCTGCTGGCTGGATTGAGGTGGGTAATTGTATGTTTTGATGCAGATGTTCCACCCGATAATTGTTGAGGTTATTGGCGATATTTTGGAAGTGTTTACGGTTTTCTTCTGTTAATATTGCCGCAGTAATTGATTTACCTCCTAAGGTGATGGTTCTCAGGGTTAATTTGTTTTGTTTGGTGGTGGTGGTGAGGTTGTACAGTGGTGATAAGTCTAAGGTGACTCGGTGACCAACTAGTTTGGCTAAGGCTTTGACCATAGAACTGTGGTCATCCATGCCTCTACGATTCAGAGATACGGTAAGGTGTTCTTTGTTTTCTAAGATTTTGCTAATCCATCGTGAACATACTCCACCTGCACCAGCTTCGATGAATATTTTTATGCCGTCGTCGTAGATACGGTTAACTAGTCGGGGAAAGTCCAGTTGTTGGCTCAGTCCGGTGGCTATGCTGCGCGCAATGACACCACTATCTAGGACGATGGGTTGGTATTCGGCGGCGGAGTAAAATGTGATACCTGGTAAATTTTGGCTGGGTAAGGTGTTGACTTTGGCTATCTCTGCGTATTGCGATCGCATAGGGTCACAATGTATGACATGATCGAAGGGTGCAGGAAAAGCGTTACAACCAAGGGTTTTAATTACTCTTTGACAGGCTGTTTTCTCACCGGCAATTAAGACTTCTTCTGGTGTGTTGATTTGAGTTAAATAAACTCGTGACTCATGTTGAAGAGCTTCTCTGACTTGAGAGGGGGTGGTCATGAGTACATAAGTACCCCAAAAGTTATCGTCTTGTAATTCTGTTGTAGTTAAGCCCCAATACTCACGGACGACGTTTTTCGGGCCTGATAATTTATCGCCAAATAAGGGTGATGAATTCAGAGTATTACTACCACCCTCGAAATCACTCCAAACTCCTTGGGCTACCATCATGCTGGTTTCACCTAAACTATAGCCGAAGACGCATTGGGGTTTGACTTGAAAGTCGTCTCGGAAAATAGCTGTCATGTATCTGGCGAAGGCGATTTCACTTTCAAACATCGCCAGGGAATCATCTAACAGTTGCTTTTCGAGGGTTTCTAGTTGTCTGGTTGTGAGTTTAGGGAAACTGCGGGGATAAACTAATTTTTCTACATCGGCTGCACGATTATAGAGATTGTTGCTTTTTAAGTCCTCGAAGACTTTCGGGAATAAGCGGAAGACTGTCCGGCCGATGCCGATATAAGAATTGACTGCGGCTGGATAGACGTAGGCTAATGTTCCGCGTTTACCCAAGGGGTTGGCTGTAAAATAACTACCTAGTGGTGTTTGCCAATCTGTACCTTTTTCAAAGGCATTAGTTACGCCTTTACGGGCTGCATCGATTTGTTTGAGGAGTTCTTTTTTGTTACGTCCGGTAATTGCTAGGGCATATTTAGCATCGATATGTTCTTTAAAGGTGATGAAGGTCTGACTCGCTGTGGTGGATAAACAAGAACTATCTTCGATACTTTGTTGGAGACTATTTAAAACCTCTTGTAGGTTGCCTTGATTCTCAGCTGTTACGGGGAACAGATGAAAAGGCATTTGCTGTAAATACCTACTGTCGCGTTCTTGTTGGTCTGGGTCTTCTGACAAAATGACGTGGGCGTAAGTCCCATCTATACCGATGCTATTGAGGGCAGCTATCCGACGAGTACCACCTTTATCGACAAACCAAGGTCTAGATTCTGTCGCTACATAGAAAGGACTACCTTCCCATAGTTGTGGTGTTTTGGCACCAGACCATTGAGGTGTGGCTGGAATGTATCTGTAGTAAAGGCAGAGGGCAGTTTTGATTAAGCTGGCAATTCCTGATGCCGTATATGTGTGACCGATGTTGGCCTTGACGCTACCTATGGCACAGTGTAAGCCATTGCCAGTCTGGGGATAAGCCTGTAATAACCCTGTGATTTCGGCTGCATCTTGTTGGGGAATGCCACTGCCAAATACTTCTACATAATTGACCTCTGTGGGTTGAATTTTTGCCATCAAGAAGGCTTGTTGACAGGCCTCTTGGATAGCTTGGGCATCAGATGTTGTGAGTTGAGGAGAAGTATTTTCTGCAAAACTGACGGCATCGAGTACAGCATAAATTCGTTGGTTGTCTTGTTGGGCAGTGTCGTGACGCTTGAGGACAACTGCACCCGCACCTTCACCGACCATCCAACCATCAGCGTTTTGGTCAAAGCTTAAGGTATTGATGCCTGTATTTAACTTGCCTAATTGACTGCGTAATAAGACATTTTCTACACCACCGGCTAAATCTACTGCACCCAACACTACAGCCTCGACTTCTCCAGATGACAGCAGCATTTGGGCAACTTCTAAGGCCTTGAGGGCAGAGTTTTCACCAGATGTCATAGTAAAGGCGGGGCCAGTGAAATTCCACAAAGCGGAAATCCGACTCGCCATAATATTGGCGATGTGACTGACATACTCGCCGGTTTCGACTGGATGATGAATACTATCTTTGACAACGCCTTCTAACTGGGAAAGGTCTGCATCTGGTAAAGCGATATTTTCTGCCCGTAAGCCTTCTTTGACTTGCCAAGACAAATCCCAGCGTTGCTGTAATTGATGTACAGAAAACTCTGTTTCCGCAGCCACAATTACTGCTACATTTCCCCCTTCCTTCAAGCCTGCATCTTTAACAGCGCGGTCAGCAACTTTTAAAAGTAACATTTGTTGGGGATTGAGTTTTTCCACTTCGTTGGGGGGAATTTTACAAGCTAAAGTATCAATGTCAAAGTCTTGAATGTATGCCCCTACAGGCGCTTTCCCATCTGTTAAACCGTACTCTTGGAGTAAGTTTGTTTGCTCGTCTATACCATGCCATCTAGAGGGTGGTAGAGGAATAAAATGTTGGGTTCCTTCATAAATGCTGCGTTCAAAGGCATCTAAGCCGTTACATCCACCGAAGAAGGCATCCATACCAACAATGGCGATTTTGGTAGGTGGTGTGGGTGTTGTAGAGTTAGCGGCTGAGGCTGTAATGCCTTGTTCAATAATTAAATGGGAATTGGTACCACCAAACCCAAAAGCACTGATGGCTGCCCGTTTAATTGGTGTATTTTTGTTAGGCCAGGCTGTAGCTTTTCTGACAATATTTTCACTGGAAATGACATTATTGTCTGAGGCTAAAGGTGCATCGACATTAATAGTAGGTGGAATGACTCCCTGAGACATACTCAGAATGACCTTAGTCAAGCCCACCATACCCGCAGCCGTTAGTAAATGTCCGGTGTTGGCTTTGGCAGAACCTACCAATGGTGAGGCTTGATGTTGTCCAAAAAAGGTAGCTATGGAATTGAGTTCTGTTGTATCGCCTAGTAATGTGCCGGTAGCATGACACTCTAGATAATCAATACTTTGGGGACTAATTTGGGCTTCATTATAAGCCCGTTCAAAGGCGAGGACTTGCCCTTTGGTATTGGGGCTGAGTAAATGCTTACCTTTGCCATCATTGGAAAGTCCATTACCACAAATAGTGGCGAGAATATTGTCACCATCTCTGATAGCATCGGCATATCTTTTCAGCATTACCATACCCACACCATCACCGGGAATTAGACCTCTGGATGTCTTATCTAGAGGGCGACTTGTACCGTCTTCGGAAAAGCCTTGGACACCGGAAAATAGCATCCGCACAAACAGCGAATCGGCGCAACTGATGGCTCCCGCTAACATCATGTCAGCTTTATGGGATGATAGATAATGAGAGGCTAATTTAATAGCATAAAATGACGAAGAACAAGCAGCATCTAAACATAAATTAATTCTAGATAGCGATAAAGCTTGAGCAACTATAGAAGCTGGTAAGCCAGATATCATGGCGTTGTAGAAAGACGCTTTTGTTGTCTTTGGTAAACCAGCTAAATTGAAGTCTTCGTCTTGTAGAAGTTCTCTAACAGCAGGTGCGATCGCTTGTTGGTAAATGGGGGAAAATAATTGATGGGAAAGTTTGGTGGGGAAGGAAAGATTACCGAGAATTACGCCGCATTTGGCCAGGAGGTTTTGATTTCCCCAGTAGCCGCTATTGGTAATTGCTTGTTTTGCGGCATACAATGACCATTTAAAGGTGTCGTCTAAACCAGCAACTAATTCTGATGGGAGGTGATATTCGGCGGGGTTAAATTGAAAGTCCCGGATATATCCACCTTTGAGGGAATAGGTTTTATCTGGTGTGCCTTTAACTGGATTGTAAAAAATGTTAGGGTCTACGCCTATTTCGCTGATGGTGGCTGATGAGGTAGAATCTTTTTGGTCTATGAGATTTTGCCAAAATTCTTCAGGGGTTTTTGCATCGGGGAATAGGCATGATAATCCGATGATGGCTATTTTTTGCATTTTTATATCCTCAACAGTTTTGGGGTATTTAAAGAAGGCAGGATTTACGCTGTTCCCCAAATTTGAGAATTTTTTTCACGCAAAGGCGCAAAGGCGCAAAGAATAAGAGATTTTATTCAGCAGCGCCTAGTGATTAACTTTTGAGTAATTTCATTGACCAAATAATGGCGTTAGCGCCTAGCATTCGGGAGTATACTTTTCCTTGTTTATCGTGGATAATAAAGTCGGCGATCGCACTACTTGGTGTTTTGGTTTTTACTTCGCAGGATACGTAAAATGGTTCGTTGTGTGGGGTGGGGGCAAATTGTTCAAATTTCTCTACTTTTCCGGGTAAGCAACCTTCTTGATGAAAGTGTTGTGTCCAAATCCATAAGGCGTGCATACTCAGGTCTGTTGTATAAGGATTGACCCATCTGACGGGGAATTGTCCTTCTCTTTGAGGGCTGAGTTTTGTCCACAAGCATTCTGTGGTAATTTTTTCGGGAGTAATATTTAAAACACGTTGGACTTGCTGAAATGCAGGGCCATGAAATAGGGTGGCTCCTTTATTTTGATAGAAGTCTTTTTTAGTAGCTTTGATGATGTGATCTTCAGCTAAATTGATTGATTCATAAGTCGGGATAGTGGGAATTTCTCGCTGGAGATTTAGTTGAGCGCTAAAATGATAATGGGTTTTTCCTGCGGGGTTTTTACTCCAAACTTTAGCTTTTAGTTCTATTTTTTCTAAGTTGACTTTGGAAACTTCTTCTATTTCCAAAATATGTTCTTTAGCTAAAGTGTCATTGAAAGTAATTCCCTTCAAAATTTTGAAATCTGTGTAACTAAATAATTTATATCCAGGATATATTTCCTCACAGGAATTGATAATCCAGGACATGGCACAGGTAGCAGGTAATACTGGAACACCTGCAATTACATGATCATATAAGAAGGGATTGGCTTCCAATGTCATCTGGCGACGCAGACGATGAATTCGCAGTTGGGTGTCTAACTCTATAATTGGGGGAACCAATGGACTACCAATGACAACTTGTGCAGTGTCATTATGGGCTGGGTGCAGTTCGTTGACTAGCATTTGTGTACCCGTATCCACAGGAATAATATCAATTCCCCTTTCTGCAAAAGCTTTTTTCAGTTCCGGTGACACCATCCCACTATCCCAAGCACCCCAGTTAATGGCTACTACATGACACTGGGGATAATTTTGCTTAATCAAATGGGCGGATTTATTGAGAATTTCATTAGCGATCGCATAGTCAGATTGTCCGATATTCCCGTAAAATCCAGTTACGGAGGAAAATAATACTAAATGCTGGAGTTGCTCAAGATTCACGCAAGATAGCAGATTTTCTAATCCCTGCACCTTAGCTGTGTAAACCTTTTCAAAATCCTGGTCAGTTTTCTTTTCTATTAACTTATCAGCTAAATTCCCCGCCCCGTGGATAATTCCCGTAATTCCACCCACAGCCGCTAACTTCTGCTGCAAATCGGCAACATTGGTGACATCTACACTAATATATTCTGCTTGTGCGCCTGTTGCGGCGATCGCTGCCAGTGTTTTCTTAATTTCTCGGCTAGAAATAATCTCGTTATATATCTTCTGTACACTCATGGGTGTCGGCTTCTCCCCTTGAGACAGAAGATTTTCCATGATGCGTTTCTTTAGTGCTGGTTCCTCGAAACAATCCTGCACAAATGCCGGCTCAATTTCCAAAAGCTGCGAACGACCAAGCAAAATAAACTTACAAGGCTGGTGCTGCGCCATTTTAATCGCACATTGAGCCGTAATCCCTTTTGCACCACCACTTACAACAAAAACCGATGAAGGACGAACCTGAGTCTGTGTAGTCATAGTTATTGGGAATTTATGATTAAAGAGAAACGTTCGCGTAGCGTGCGCGCAGCGCATACCACGAAGAAACGAAGAACACGAAGAAAGAGTTTTTTAAAGATTTCTGCGCTCTTCTCTGCGCCTCTGCGTCTCTGCGTGAGATAAAATTCATTCATGTAACACAGAGGGAGATATAGTAAAACCTCCCCTTGATTAATGTTACTCCTGCAAATCACCAACCAAAGTCACACGACCTTGAGAGCCGTAAGCCACTTCACTGATGAGCAAATTCGGATCATGCAATTCAGCAATAATATATTCTGCTGATTTTTGAGCATCCAACGCCGGACTTAAATCAATGGCGCGAGTAAACACTTTTGGCCATTCCCACTTCAGAGTTTTAGTTAATCCAAATAACCCTGCACCAATCGCCCCAAAGTTTACCCTTCGGCTTTGCTCAGGGTAAACATTATGCTCTAACCCAAAAGCACCATCCAAACGATTCACAGTCAAGAAACAACTGCGTTCATAACCAGCAGCTTCATTCAGGGATTGTTTGAGATGTTTAGCCATAAAGAACACGTGCTTGACAATCGCCTTTTCTGCTTCCAGATAAGTCGGTGTCTGATTTACCTGAAATACCGGATGAATATGGATGAAAGCCCCAATATTGCCGAAGTTAGTCGCGATCGCAGATAATTTATGTTGTAGTAATTCCTCTGTCATATCTGCGAGAACTACGCGATGCACTCCGGCTGGTAAAGGCGATTGCTGGGAAACGATAGATTGGGGGAAACTTAAAACTACCACTTTCCAACCGCCATCGCTTAAGGATTGAGCTAATTGAGAGGTGGTGAGGGAACCATCGTCGGTGATTAAACAAATGTGTCCCTCTGGTAAAGTGAAATCTAAACTATCGGGTGGTGGTAGGAACTGAAGTTTAGCTGGACGGCGAGCAATACCGTCAATTATCTGGACTGGCTGGTAGCTAAACTCCTGCTGGGGCTTTTTTTTTTCACCGACCGCCAACTTCTGGAGATAATCAACTATTTGACCGATGGTGCGGAGGTCGCCCAGTTCTTCGATGTCTGGCTGGGGTAAGTTGGGGTACTTATCTTGCATCGCCCCCAAGATTTCTACCCGTTTGATGGAGTCAATTCCTAAGTCAGCCTCCATGTCCATATCCATTTCCAGCATCTCCACTGGGTAGCCGGTTTTATCACTAGTGATGGCTAACAGGGTTTCACCTAAGTCTGCGTAGTCTGTAGGGAGTGGGGTTTGGGTATATTCTACTGTTGGTTCTGTGGTAGGAATGGTGGGTGCTACTGCTTCTGGTTCTGGGATAATTGGGGTGGGGATATTAGTAGCAGGTGTAGCTGTTTCTACAGGGACGCTACCGGAAAAAAGGGATTGCAGATATGCTACAACTTGACCAATGGTGCGCTTTTCTGACAATTCTTCTAAGTTTGGCTTGGGTAAATCAGGATACATATCCTGTAATGCACCCAGGATTTCTACTCGTTTGATGGAGTCAATACCTAAGTCAGCCTCCATGTCCATGTCCATTTCCAGCATCTCAACTGGGTAGCCAGTTTTATCACTGGTGATGGCTAACAAGTTATTACCCAAGTCAGCTAGATCAATGTTAGGCACAGATATAGGTGCGGGTTGCGGTTCGACAATTGGCGCTGCTACTACTGGCGCGGGTGCGGGTTGCGGTTCGACAATTGGCGCTGCTACTACTGGTGCAGGTGCGGGTTGTGGTTCGACAACTGGCGCTGCTACTACTGGTGCAGGTGCGGGTTGCGGTTCGACAACTGGCGCTGCTGCTACTGGTGCAGGTGTGGTTTTGTTAATAACTGTCTCTGTGGGTTGAGTAATTGCCTCACCAGAGATTAGTTGAGAATATTCTTCTTGTATTAGTTGGAAAAAATTCTTGGCGTATTCTAACTGTTCCCGGAGATATTGTTCATGGATACGGAGGGTTTCACCTTGTTGAGCGTGAAACTGCATCATGCCACGTTCGATACTTTCCTTGACAACTAGCTTAAGTTGTGCTGTGTCAACGTCAGATTTAGTATTGGCAAACAAGGCATTTTGTTGCTGCATCAGTTGGAAAAACGCTTTGGTGTATTCCATTTGATGTTGCAGATAAGTTCCATGAACTTGTAAGTTCTCGGTTTGATTTTTCTGGAACTGAGTAAGTAAATATTCTAAACCTTCTAGCGTCCGTTGATAATTTACAGGTTTTTCTGGTGTTGGTTGCATCTTTGTTTCCTGGTCTATTTGAGTGGAAAGCATCGCCGATATTTGCGGCTGGGGTGGGGTGGGACTAGATGCAGTGGAATTATTAGAGTTATGTGATAATTCGGGCAAACTTTGTGCAGGATTGTGAACACGTCCATTACTATGGCTTTCTGGCACAACTTCAGAAAACTCTGGTGTAGAAGTGATAGCAGGTGCCGCAGGTAAACTGACTGTATGCCCATTTTCCAAAGCTTGTGTAAAGGCGTTTTTGGTTTTGTCAGACACATAATTAATGCCTTTTAACCGGACATTTAAGGCCTTCTTCTGCTCAACGGGGGGTAGTGCAGGTTCAACTTGATAAGGATCGATGTTTTTCAAAGGTAAACCAACCACACGCAACTGTACAGCCGCTTCTCTCAGAGAGCGATCGCTATTCTTTTGGGTGCTGGGGTTTAAGGAGATGGTAAGATTGGGGCGATCGCCTAGAATATCTTTCACCAAGTTGGTCAAAATTCGCCTGGGGCCAAACTCTACGAAGCAATAACCACCGGCTGCATAGATATTTTCAATTTCCTGTTTAAACAGCACCGAGTTAGATAGGTGGGTTTCCAGGATTTTTTGAATACCTTGGGCTTCTTGGGGGTAAGGTTTACCGGTAACGTTGGTGAAAACGGGAATTTTGGGGCTGTTGAACTTGACAGACTTAGTAGCGATGGCAAAGGATTTTTGAGCAAAGGCAATTAGTGGTGTGTGGAAGGCTGCGGACACAGGTAACAATACAGCCGCACAACCTTGGTCATGTAACGCCTGTCTTACCTTGGCGATTTCTGCGGTGGGCCCTGCTAAAACAATTTGCGTGGGAGAATTAAAGTTAGCAATGGTTACCTGGGGATAATTCCGCAGGACTACAGCCACTTTGGATAAGTCTTCCTTCACCGCCAACATACTACCAGCATCATGGTCTGGGTCTTCTGGGGCGGCCATTGCTTGACCTCTGGCTTTGACTAAGAATAAGTAATCTTGTTCACTGAGAACACCCGCAGCCCACAAAGCTGTCAGTTCACCAAAGCTGTGTCCGGCGACAAAATCAGATTTAAACCCGGCTTTTTGCAGGATGGAATAAAGACCCGCGCTAAATACGCCGATGGCAGGTTGGGCGTATTCTGTACGTTGTAGTGCAGCAATTTGGGTATTTTTTTCTGCTTCATCAAATACGGGATGGGGAAACACAATTTCCGACAACGGCTGCAAATTATCTTTGATTAACAAGCTATCCATACAGCCGTGCAGACGACGCATCTCCGGGAAATTCATCACCACTTCCCGTCCCATCTCCAGGTATTGGGAACCTTGTCCAGAGAACAAAGCCACAACCTTACCGCCCAACTCCATCCCAGAGGAACGGTAGTAAATACCTTGGGGATGATCCCAAGATGTGAGGGAAGCTTTATGCTTTAACCAGTCAATGCTGATTTGCATCAACTTGCAGGCTTCTTGCAGATTCTCAGCCACAAAGCCAACTCTAGCTGCAACCTGGGGAATCTCAATTGATTGGGATTCCTGAACTAATGCGGCAAAATGTGTTTCACCGCCATTTGATTGTAACTTACCCAGAGTTTCTTCACACTTACTCAATAGTTGTGCTGGGTTATTAGCAAACAACAACACCTCACGGGGAGTACTGTGTAAACGATAGGGACGATTTTCGCCAGCTTCGTATTCTTCCAAAACAATGTGAAAATTTGTGCCACCAAAGCCGAAAGAACTCACACCCGCACGTCTTGGCGCTTCGCCTTCCGCCCGAATCCAAGGTCTGGTTTCGGTATTTAAATAAAATGAGGAATTTTTAATGTCGAGTTTGGGGTTCGGCTCAGTAATATTAATGGTTGGTGGTAAAATCTTATGATGCAGTGCCAAAGCTGTTTTAATCAAACTCGCCGCACCAGCAGCCGCTTTGGTATGTCCAATTTGGGACTTCACACTACCCAAAGCGATGTGCTGTTTTTTGGTATCGTGTTGGCTAAAGTAATCTCTTAAAGAACTAAATTCTGTGGGGTCACCCGCCATTGTACCCGTACCGTGGGCTTCCATTAAGCTGACAGTCGCTGGAGAAAAACCAGCATCTTCATAAGCACGCTGTAAGGCTTTGACTTGGCCTTCTTTGCGGGGAGCATAAATACTCTTGTAGCGACCATCGCTAGAAGTACCAATGCCTTTAATAACTGCATAAATTTTATCGTTGTCCCGTTCGGCATCTTCCAAACGCTTGAGGACATACATACATACACCTTCACCCAGCATCATCCCATCAGATTTAGCATCGAAGGGTTTGACATTATCGCTAGGAGAAACAGCAGGTGTTTTGCTGAAAGAGATATAAGCCATGATGGTGTTATCAGTATCCACACCACCGGTCAACATCATATCAGCGCGATGTTCAACTAGTTCGCTAATTGCCACCTTTAAAGCACCAAAGGAACTAGCACAAGCTGCATCAACAACACAATTCATCCCACCAAAATTCAAGCGGTTGGCAATTCGTCCGGCGACCACATTCGCCAACATCCCAGGGAAAGCGTTTTCATCCCATTTGATGTAGGCGCTTTTAATTTTTTCGATAATTTTTTGGGTATCCTCATTAGAAAGACCACTGCTTTTGAGGGCTTTTTCCCAAACAGGATATTCCAAACGAGCCGAAAGTGGTGTTGCCAATTGCTTGGCCATAGCCACCCCTAAAATTACCCCGACATTCTCGCGGTTAAACTCACGAGATTCACCATAACCAGCATCTTCCATTGCTTCTTTAGCAATCACTAAACTCAATAGCTGGGAAATATCTGTAACTTCCAAAATGCTGGGAGGAATGCCAAACTCCATGGGGTTAAAATCCACCTCTGGGATGAAACCACCGCGTTTACAGTAGGTTTTATCTTCGGGAGTTCTGGGGTTAGGATCGTAATAGTCTTCTACGCTCCAGTGTGTAGCAGGTACATCAGTAATACAATCAATTTTGTTAATGATATTTTGCCAGTATTCCCGTAAATTTCTGGCTTGAGGCAACAGAGAAGCCATACCCACAATGGCTATAGGATTTTGTTGTAGTTGTCTGTTAATCTTGCTAATTGACATTGGTTTTTCCCTGTGCAATTTTTTGTCCTCTATTGTCCTCATCACAGCTTTTTCACAACTATTGATTAGGCTCTCCAACTCTGCCAAAGCAGTATCAATTGAATAAGCAGACATAAGGCATATACTGTTATTAAGTACTGTGAATCGTGATAGCTTGCGTGGCGAACGAAGCCATAGCTACAGTAATTCCTGTTGCCCACTCAAAATGAGCTATTGCTTTTTTGTCTACGCGTAAAGTGACGCAGACAACACTAAATGCTTGTCTTTAAACCGACACCACACGATACACACTGCCTTTCTGTCTCCAGGCAATTTCCGAAAACAGCACCGTCGAAGGCGATCGCGTCAGAATGTTATACAGCACTCGCTTCTTGATATTGTGGTAATAGGTCAATGACGTTGTTGAAACTGGTAAAATAATCTTGGAGTGCGTTAGCTGCTTGACCAGTGAATTCCATCCATTCGTAATGGTAGATATTTTGAGCAATTGTATCCCACTGGATCATAGGAAACTGAGGAGTAGCTACTAAAACAGAAACGCTTTTTTCTCCCAAACTTGTTTGAGTATCTAGCTTAACCGCAGCAATGTAGCTGGTGTTAATAATGACGTTCTGTATTTTGATAAATGCCATAGCTAGTTTCAACGTCCAGGATAATGTATTTTAAGGAATTTGACCCAGAAAAGTTGACAAGTTCGTTACCAAAAAAACATCCCCCTTATGCCGAATCCATGCACTTTTCTGAAGAAATACTCACACACTTAAAAGGTGATGCCAATACGGTCAGGTTTAGTTTTGTCGTTTCCACGCTTAACAAAATAACTAAATTTCTTTGCCGCCTTGAAACGTTTGAATTAATAAAAAGAATAGCATGGTTCACAGAAACTAAATCATTTGTTTAAAGTTATTTTATAAAATAACTAAATCCTGGCTGGCGATTTTTTTGTATAAACCATACAAGCAAAGTATAATTCATACCCAACCCAATCACCCAACAAGTAAATAATTTCTGCCTGCACCCTTGATTAATCGGTCAGTACCAGAGTCTAATTAATCAATCGACGACCTAATAAACACACATAAATAAAAAATAACTAAGTAGATGTATTTCTCAGCAGAGCATCATAATTGAATCCAAATAATTAATGATTTTTGAATATTAAATAACAAAAATATCGAAATAGTTATTTATAGAGCAAACATTAATTTAGTAAATTGTGCATAATAAACAACATATAGAAAAATTGTTAGGAATTCCCAAAAATTTGAGATCATCAACTAACGTCTGACAAAAAAGTTACAGAATCATAAATAAATCCATGAATCAAAAAAATAGCAATAAATATTCAATGACCAATGGCTAGTACTCCAGGGCGTAAATTTGGTTATGGTATAAATGACGAGATTTCTTAGACCGCTCATGCCCTACCTGCTACCAAAGGCAGACCGACAGACCGTTCTGTGATACCAGGGCTAGCCCAGAGATAGATTCGAGGGAAATCTCGACTTTTCAGAGGTGCAAAACCGAACCTAGTTTGACTGCCAGTTATCGTAAACAAAATATTAGAAGTAGTGGTAGTAGATATGGCACAGGAAATTACTCAATTGCGGGCGCAATTGCCAGCCTGACGACGACAAAGGTTTTAGGGAATACTCCCATCAAGTCCAAACTTTATTGAATTGGAAAATAATTAGTATTTTCTCTTACCAAGCGCCGTTTTATAGCTATGAGAACTGAATCTTTCCTGAAGACACTAAGGAAATCCTGGTTCATGCGAGACACCATCGTCCGTAATCTGGAGTTGTTCCAGAACTTCATTATCATTTCTCTCTGCATTGGTTTATTTTGTGTGATGTTAATTCGATTAGGAGAGATGTATGTCTCCTTAATCAAGCCTCTAAATTCTCAGCTCATCACTTCTGATATCTTATTCATTCTGATATTGGTTGAGCTATTCCGACTGTTAATTATTTATCTACAAGAGCAGCGCATTTCAGTGGGAGCAGCAGTGGAAGTCTCCTTGGTTTCTGCACTGCGCGAAGTCATCTTACAGGGTGTGCTAAATATTCCCATTGACCGCCTGCTAGGAGTTTGTGCTTTTTTAGTTGTTCTGGCTGGACTTTTGTTAGTGCGGGTTTGGATGTTCCGAAATTTCACTGGTGTGAATCTCACTAATCGGGACTCAGCTAACGGCAATGCTGATGAATTGCATGAATATCAAGCTTTAACGGGAGAGCATTACTCCTTCTAAAATTTAAAACCATTTTCGTTTCTTAAACAGCGATCGCTCTTCCCATGACTTTAGCTCATTCCCCCAAATTCAGTCCGTAGGGACAATCCCAAATCTAAAATCCTTGCATCCTCAGTACATCTAATTTCATTCACCTAAAACTTGAAAGGAGAAAAAACATGATTAATGTAGTCCGTTGCAGTCAAGTAGTAGGTTTGAGAGCGATAGATAGTTCTACTGCTACCCATTTCAATACCGTTGAAGAAGTTTGGATTGATAACGCGGGCCGGGTAACTTACTTTGCGGGAACCCAGGGATACACGCCACTAGAACAGGTATCTGTTGTGGGGCTGGATGCCGTCCTGACCTATAATGCCATGCTTGAAGAGCCGCTAATGACAAATCTTCGTCGCTTGCACCACCTGAGCGTTCGCTCTCCCATGACAGATACCCTCGGTTGGGTCAATGATTTTCTCTTTGATTGGGAAACTGGGGAAATTGCTGCTTATATTTTGGCAGGTGACATTGCCGCACCCTTTGGCGGACGAGCAGTATTATTCCCTGAAGATATAGAAACAATTGAAGCGGAAGCCATTATCATCAAAGAAGGGGCAAACAAACGCCTCAAGCATGAATCAGAGGGACTCAAAGGCTTTTTGAGCGAGAAGTCCCAGCAGGTGAAGAAATTGGTAAACCGGATGGGCAATCGCCTGAAATCGCTGGTTTCACCTGATGACCAGCCAGAAGTCGTGCGGGTGAAGATTAAACAAGTGCATGACGAACTCGAAGCGTCTGGACAGCACGACAAAAACGCCTTGCAACAAGCTACAGAGTTTTTGCAAGACCTGACTTTTCCCGTTAAGTCTGTTTAGCAAGCTTCCAGCCCTCACAGAGGTCATGCAATTTTAACCAACCGCGCCACAGGACTTGAATACCAATGGGTGTTTTGCTTCGATGTTCGAGGTAGCCA
>JAESGC010000059.1_pt1 | contig 58601 bp, 65 predicted proteins | sample 9266221 | NCBI WGS metagenome assembly JAESGC01 (sample SAMN14515568, study PRJNA621660) | algae metagenome | isolation source: Trichormus sp. ATA11-4-KO1 and co-occurring heterotrophs from soil, at the... | place: Chile: Atacama Desert, Tarapaca Region | collected 2009-05-22 | reverse complement strand
TGTATTTTCGTTCCACTGGTTTGGGTGGTGCTTCTTCTGATTCCCCTTCTTTCCAGTTTTGGTGGGCTTCTACCTCCTGCTCAAACTGCTTTCGGGCGGCAATTTGCTTTTGTTTGAGTGGAGCTAAGACTAAACTATCAGCACGACTTTTACCACCACCTGATTCTAGGACTGTGGCTGTCCAGGCGATCGCGGGGATGTTGTGGGATTCGACATTTAATTTCACCCGCTTTCCTGCAAGTGACATCACCGCCGCCAAAAGTGGTTGCCAAATCACAATCGGTTCAATATTAAGTATTGTTGCATCGTGTAGTAAGTCTGCGGCCATGCTGGGAAGGGCGCGGTCAAAATCCAGTTGGGCGTTATGCCAATTAATTAAATTGTCCAGCCTGATTTCATCTTCGGGCTGGACATCATGGATTTGGCTTCTAACTGAGGAGACTAATTGTTTAAATGCAGGTTTTGATATCCCTGGAATACTCGCGATTTCTTCGAGTTTTTGTGTTTCTTCGTAGTCAATTAACCCTGCTTGCAAAATCTGGGTGACAGTGGGGACAATCTCTTTAATCCCCACCACATCTGGGTTATAGCTGTCACCAACAACTGTACTGTCACCAGTGACAGTTGCATTAACTCGTGGTTGTTGAGAATAAACTTGCTGTTGTCTTTGCCATGATTTAATGCAATTGAGCAGTGCATCATCTGTCAGTGCAGCTGTGGGATTAGATTTCTCGGCTGAATGCCAAATACTCTCAGCTTCCCTGGAATCTAATGGTGGAGAACAACGCGCACAGTAATCATCAAATAATCTGCGCGGCTCTCCATCATATTGATATCCCAGGTACGTTAGTCGGTTAGCTGTGCCGATTAAGTTTCTTGCTAATGCGGCTCCTTTATCGTTTCTTTCGCCTTGCCCAGCACCGCCGTCGATTAGTGTTCTATCTTCACGTCTCAAGCATTGGTACAGTGGTACGTCACCAAGCGGCAACGGGGTAGGAAAGTGGGCTTGCAAGGGTGTAGTTTTTTCTACCTTTGATGGAATGATTGCCCTTAATTGGTCGTAGCTGTAGCGTTGAAGAGTGTTGAGGATAATTTGGCTTTGTCCGTTGGCGACGTTATTTGGCCCAAAGTGCCAACATCCAGCCAACCGCATCACTCGTGAAGGATTTTTCAGGGCGCGATCGCCATCTGCATATTCCAATAAATCAGTTTGCAGTTGCTTCCAGTCTTCTGGGTTAATGGATTGCTCTAAAATCCAATAACTGTGAATGGATTTACCGCCTGTGTCTATTTGTAAACTGGGTTCTGGTAATTCGAGCGATCGCCACAGGTCTTTTTGTAAATCTTTGTGAAGATTGTCATGCTCATAGAAGATGGCGCGACAACTGCTGACATTTTCATCAAGGTGTCCGCCGCCATTGACTACGAAGTAAACTCCTCTGCCCTCGGACTGGAATTGTGTGGCTAGTTGAATTAACTGATTGAGACTATGTGCTTCGGCTTTTCTGCCTTTATCCTCGGCTTTGCGGGGGTCATCACTGGGGTAAAAGCTTCGCAGATAGACTGTATCTCCACTTTTGTAGCCCAGTGCTTCTAGATGTTGCGCTACTTGGTCACGGTCTACAACTTTTTTGCCAAATCCTTTCTTAAACACAGTAGATTCCTCTGATTTGTTGGTTTACAAGCCTCAGAGGGGGTTATCTTCAATTCGCAGTTCGCAATTCTCAATTCGCAATTACTGTAATTTAAGAGCGATCGCCCTTGGTGAAACAAACGTCTTTATTTCAAGCCCCCAGTGATTTAATTGCGATTTGCGCCAGCGTGCCGTAGGCTCTATTGTCAATTGCGAATTGTTTCGCGCTGCTACTGTTTTTGCTACAAAATTCGGGAGTTTTCTTAATCAAACTTAATGAAAGGAATTTCAATAGCCAAACTGCCACAAGAAATTTGGTACATTCGTGTGGCTTCTCGTATAATACGAGAAGTAGCGCGGATCTCTTTTGACCATTCAGTGGAAAAGTCGGGAAACTTAAGTGCCACTGTTTCTGGTTTGTTGGAGATAATCCCGCTCTGAGGTTATTCGATTTTTCACTCTACGGACGAAGCGACACTCCTTAGTGCGTTTTGTCCTTTAAATTTTTGTTGCTGTTTATTTGCCTCCTCACCTCACTAGGCTTGATCTTACAAAACTTCTGCACGTCTGGTATGGTTTTTATTTTTACTTTGACCTCCATGTTTGTTAACAATTCTTAAGCGAGTAATCTGAAGGGTGTGATTACTCTGTGGCTCAAGCAGCTTTAGAACTGACGAGCAAAAACTTTTAAGATGCGATTTTAAAATTTTGGGGATCAGATTTATGTACCAATCCTAATAAATCTTTAGCAACATATTTTCTAATTATGGGTTGTAGAGTAAAACTGATTTCTTTAGTGTTTTCATCTTTAATACTTTCAATTAATAACAGTCTTTCAAGCTTTTCTAAAGCTTTAATTATGACTGATGTCGAAATAGATCGATTGTTATTTATTTCATTTAATAAATAATCAAAACTAGTAGACTGTATGTTTGAAGCTGTTTTCTCTGCTAGATAAATCATAATATAACGTTCAACTTCATCTAACACTTCACCGAACATTTCATCAAGCATTGACTTAAATTCGTCGCTAATAAAAGTAGTTTTATGTTGAAAAAATTTTTCTGTGCTTCCAGCAAAAAAATGTTGAATTCGTTGCATTATTGTGTTCAATTCTGAAGGATTACCACGATAAGTATTGATGATATCAAGGCATTTTTCTTGATCAGTTAATCCTTGATCCGTCAAAAATTGCATTGCAGAGTTTGTATCTAACCCTTCTATCTTGAAACACTGAAAAGAACGTTTATTTTTAAATAGGGCAGTAAGTTCATTAGGTAAAGTTCTACAAGTTAGTAACAAACTACTTTGATGTTCTTCCTCTAACAAACGACGTACAAGTATTCTGTATTCTAATCGTTGTTCTAAGTTAAGTGTTTTGAATAAAGTTTCAAAACTATCTAGCACAAGTAAACATCGATGTGAACGCAAATACTGAATCAAGACAGTAATAATTGCTTGATTGTATTCAGGTAAATTCGTGTATGGCTCTAATGGCTGAATTAATTTAATTAAGTCGGTAACTAATTCTTGAATACTTACTGCATGGGTAACTGATTTCCAAATTAACAAATCAAATCTAGGTGGAGATTCAATGCTCAGTTCTGCCAAAAGTCTGGCAGATAAAATACTCTTGCCGATTCCTGGGACTCCTATTAATGATACGCAGCGATGGTTATTAATTAATGTCTTTAACTGAGACAGTTCTTGTTGTCTGCCGTAAAAATTAGATATGAGCGGAAGTTGACCTCTAACAAAATTGCTATCAAAGGGTAAATCTTCTGATTTTGAACTGGACTGCGGATGATATTTTGTAGCAACTTGCGTTAATAAAGCCCTTACTTTCCTCTTGACTACTGGTTCTCCCTCCGCAATTGTTTCAGAAAGTAAATTCCACAATTGCGGAGCTATGCGACGCTGTATGTAATTAATGCTATAGCCTGATTGCTGTGCTATTTCGTTAAAATCTTGGCTATCCCATGTACCTTTTAGGACTATAATCTCAGTATCAGACAAGTATCGATTTTTTTGAGCAAAGATTAGGTTGTTAACTGTGTCTAAAACTTCTTGAAAGGTTACTGTCTCTAAAGACGGTAATTCTGAAGGTTGCTTGCGTGTAACAACGGTTGTGAAAGAAGATTGAGGTTCTACCTCATGTCTATTACTCAAATTCATGGAGATGCTTTTCCTTTTGGTACAGTAAGTTCCGCAAGAAATATTTTTGAAATTCAATACCTTAGCCAAAATAAGAGCCTTGATAATTTTTGGCAAAACTGGCAAAACTGGCAAAAATAAGCATACATAAGCGTTTCGATAAAAAGGTAGTTTGTCATCCCAAACCCTTATCCTGCTGTCAATACGTTAAAAAACCCTTGTGGGAAACCTTAAAGGAAATTTTATGGCTGATTGTTTTTGCCAAGCCGAGCGAGAAATGGGAGTTAATGGTTAAAGCATCATCATCTCACCCTCGTAAATTGGCTAAGGTATTGAGATTAAATTGATTTTGCATACCTTACTCTAAGTCACGTATAATAATACCACTTTTCTCACTGATAAAGCTATTTCTCAAATATGTAACATAATGAGCGATATTAAAGCAATCTATTTGGCTAAATCTTGCATTATCGAGGGTTTCGCGTCCTAATCATAATCAAGGGAAAAGTTCTGTATACTATGGAGGTTACTTCAAGTAACATATGTTTAATGGACATTGAGACAACGACCAAGCCCCGTTGGTGTAGGGGTGGGGGAAGAAAGAGCATCGAACAGCCAGTGGATCACAACCCTCGACCAATACGTCTTCCCAACACCCTATTTCGTGACAAGCTTGTTAACGGCAAATCCATTATTTAGGTGTAGGGTGTAAAACACCCTACTTAAAAGCCTGACATTCAATATCGCATTATACAAGCCTGCATCATTAAAATTTATTAATAATATGTCATGTTACTGTATAAATCCTCTTTGTGAACAACGGCAAAATCCTGATGATGCCGAGATATGCCTTTCTTGTGGAACTTCATTATTTATCAATAATCGAATTCGTCTACTCAAGCCGTTAAGAGAACTGAGCGAAAATCCATTTACTTACAATGAAATTTTTGAAGTAGAGGATATAGGGACACAGCATAATCCTGAACATAAACGGCGAGTCATGAAAGTCATGAAATGGAGTTCTGCTAAATTCGTTCAAAGAATTGAACGAGAAGTGTTAGCTTTGCAGTTAATAAATCATCCGAATATTCCTAAGACTAATGGAGAAGATGATTTTTTTGTTTTTACTCCTAACCAAAGTCCTTTCAAGCTTCGATGCTTAGTAATGGATAAATTTGAAGGACAAAATTTAGAAGAATGGATAAAATTTCATGAACCAATTTCACAATCTGTAGCACTAGATTGGTTACGACAGTTAGTTGAAATACTTGATATAGTCCATCATACTGAATTTTTTCATAGAGATATTAAACCTGGGAATATAATTCTTCAACCAGATGGGCGGTTAGCGTTGATAGATTTTGGGGCTGTACGACGAATAACTGATACATATCTAGCTAAAGTTAGTGCCAGTGGAGGAACAGATACAAGAGTAGGAAAATATGAAATTACCAGTGTAATTTCTCATTATTATAGCCCCTTAGAACAAATTTATGGTAAGGCAGTTCCTCAATCTGATTTTTATGCTTTAGGTCGAACTTTTGTTCGTCTAGTTACTGGCGTGTCCCTAATGGAATTGCCGACAAATCGAGATACAACAAGCCTAATATGGAGAGATAAAGCCCCTCAGATTGATAAACCATTAGCTGATTTTATAGATGAACTAATGGCTCCCATGCCAGGAAATCGTCCTGCAAATACTGAAATTATTTTACAACGACTTAAAAAAATTCCTCAGCAAAGTAAAATTTATAAAATAACCAGGTCTAAGAAGTTCATATTTAGTGTAGTAATTGCGTCTGCTAGTTTGATAGGGTTAGGGATTTATAAAATAGGATTGCCAGCGTTTGCTAATCATTTAGTAGTTAAAGGTCAAGAGTTAGAAGCAGCGAATGATTCGGAGAATGCACAAAAATATTTTAACCAAGCAATAGAATATAATTCCCAGCTTAAACTTTCTGTTTCCCAATTTTATTTAGAGCAAGCTGCTCGTTATTTTAACAACTTTAGGCTAGCTAAAAAATATTATGAATTAGCCCTTAAGTATAACGATAAAGATATAAATGTTTATCATAGTTTAGCTGTAGTTTGTTGGCAATTGGGTGATTTTCGTTGTGCTATTGATAATTATCAAAAGATTTTGAAATTAAGTCCTAATGATTGGGAGGGATATTATAGATTAGGAAGTTTCTATGATGATGAAGGAAGAAACGATTTAGCTGAAGAACAATATAAAATAGCACTGAAAATTAATAATAAAGCAATACCTGCGCTTAATAATTTGTCGCGTCTGAGCAATCTTAAAGAAGACTATGCTCAGGCTACTGCATTAGCGCTTAAAGGATTGCGCTTAACTGAAGATCAACAGTTACAAGCTGCTTTATATAAAAATTTGGGTTGGGCAAAGTTCATACAAAATCAATATAACGACGCAGAGAAATATTTACAAAAAGCAAGTGATTTAGACAGCCAAAGAATAGATGCCGTTTGTTTGCTAGCTCAGGTGCAAGAAGCTTTAGGTAAAAATGAGGATGCTAGGCTTTCGTGGGAAATTTGTATGCTTGCTAGAACTACTCAGCAAGATGTTTTCAAGTGGAGGCAGGGATTGCTGGATCGCCTCACCAATAACTCAAAAATATCAAAATAGAGTGGATATTAGGGCAAGTATAGACTTTAGCTCTTTGTTTTGCCATCAAGTTCAAGTATGCTAATAACAGGCAAGTAAGTACATAAAACCCTCTTATGCAGTCTTTACTAAACCATATAAAGGAAAAAGTTTCCCAGCTTCAAGTTGTAGTGCTTGTATCGACATTACCATCAATACTGCTTTTATCAAGTGTTAGCAGTTCAGGAAGCCCAACTCAATCAGTAGCAATAGTGAGAGATAGGTGTAGCAACTTTATAGGTCGAATTTTTAGTGCAGGGGATCTCTATTTGCCACGTGGAAGCCGACTGTGCGAAGGAGATAGAATCAATCCAGCCAATGGAGCTACAGTCAAGGTTTTATGTTTCCTGAGTGGTAATTTTTTGTATTTGAATAAGAGTACTGTGTTCGATTCATCAGATACTTGTACAGTACCGCAAGAGAGAGCGGTACTATGCACAGGATTAAATCCTCACCCTTGCTACAATCCCAAGAGTCCGGGTGAGGAGAAAGAAGCGCCAACGCTAATTAGCCCTTACGGCAGTTCAATGTTGAGTACCAGACCTCAAATATCTTGGACTGCTGTTCAATTAGCTACTAGCTACACAGTGATTGTCGATGGATACGAATTTTATTGGGAGAAAACAGTAGATAAAAATATTACAACACTTGCATACCCGGAAGAACAAAAGGAATTGTCATTTAATAATACATACAAATTTACTGTAATTGCCAACAAGGGCGACGAGCCTATTAGTTCCTCTGAAACGCTAGTAGTCAGTGTACTGAGTGAAGAAGAGCAAAACGCTATTGCACAACAGGTGAAGCAGATTAATGAATTAGGGTTACCTTTAGAGGAAGCTGCTATTTGGGATCTAGACGCTGTATATATGTCTAAAAATCTTTTGAATGAAACGATTGAGACATTGAAGGTGTTAGTTTCAAGAGGGAGTCAAAACCCTACTCTATACAGAGTACTGGCAGATAGATATTTAGAAGCGTGGTTACCGAATGAAGCGCTTCGTGAATACAAGAAGGCAGAACAATTGGCTCTAAGGACTGGTAACTCAGATGAGTTAGCTCATGTGCAAGACGGGCTAAAAATAATAGAGTTTGTCAGTGGGACGATAACTTGTCCATAAATGGAAGCATAAGTTGTCCTAAATAAGTTCTATTGAATCTAATTCTGCGTGTTTTTATCACACATTTTTTGACAATTGGAAGCATAAATTGTCTAAACTACAGAAAAAGAAACATAAGTTGTCTGAAATCTACTATAAATATTGATGTAAATATTGTAGGCTAGCCTCAGTTGCGAGGGTAAGCGTGTAAGCGCTTATAACCAAGACAATGCTCACACAGCCAGAATTCGAGGTTTGGTGTGAAGAACAAAAGCTTTCACAGCAGGCTCACGAAGTTATTAAGCAGATACGCACCTCAAATCCTTCTCGACGCGTGGGTGGAGGCAGGAAAAATGTGTCTGGTCTCTACCCCAGCAAGAAGATGGGGGTGGACATTCAATTTGAGTCACATAAAGTTGAGCTTTGTTTTATTTATCAACGAGAACACGACGAAGACGTGTTGGAATTTTATGACCAACCTCCGCCGATTAAGTTGACCTATGAGTCTGCTTCAGGGAAAACGGTCAGCTTTCTCTACACCCCAGATTTTTTTGTAATTCGCAGGAACGGTGCTGAGTGGGTAGAGTGCAAAACCGAGTCAGAGTTAAAGCAGATTGCTCAAAAATCTCCAAATCGTCTTTCCCATGACGAGGATAGGCAGTGGCGGATGATGCCCGCAGAGAAGTATGCTCAAGCGCTTGGATTTGCCTTCCGAGTTTGGTCAGATGCCGAGATTAACTGGATCTTGCAGCGCAACCTGATTTTTCTGGAGGATTATTACAAAGCACGGAATGTCAAGATTTCTGAGGAGAGCGTACAGATAGTTTGCTCTTTAGTTTCTGCTCAGCCTGGCATAACACTCGCGCAGCTAAAGCGCAGCGCTTCTGGTGTTGATGTAGACGATACTCACTTTTTAATTGCTAAAGAGCAAATTTATATTGATTTGACAGCAGAAGCGCTTGTTGAACCTGAACGGTGTTTTGTCTTTCGAGACCAACAGACTGCTGCTGCCTATAAATCAATGGTTTTGTCAAAAGGCGTTGTTGATACCTTGAATTCTTCAATAATTGATCTTATTCCTGGCATATCTGTTGATTACAACGGCTGCGTTCTCACGATTGCTTTGGTTGGTAAAACCCAAATTCTCCTTCAGACCGAAGATCAACAAACAGTCGAATTTGACCAAGCTACCTTTATTCAATTAATTAACCAGGGAAAAATCTCAGGACTGAAATCACAGTCCGAAGATCAGGGGAACATTATCGTTAGAGAATTCTTAGCAAGAGCAAGCATTGAGGATTTAGAAAGGGCGAACCAGAGATACAGGGTTGTCAGTGCCTTACTTGATGGTGAACCTGTTGCAAATGTAGCTATTTCGGAACGAACACTACTGCGTTGGAAGATAAGGTTTCTTCAAGCGCAGCAGAGATATGGATATGGCTATTTAGGGCTTTTGCCTTCTGACCACTGCAAGGGGAATCGTACTCGGAAATTACCTGAACAGGTTATACAGCTTATTGAACAGTTCATCACAGATGATTACGAAATCTGTAAACAAAAGCGGAAACTCGAAGTGTATGGTGCGTTCGTTAATGCCTGTTTAGAAGCAGGCTTATTGACCGAGCAAATTCCTAGCTATAAAACCTTTCGGATTGAAATAAAGTCGCGTTCAGGATATAACCAGACTCTAAAACGTCAAGGACACCGAGCCGCTTATTCACAGCAGCAGTTTTATTGGGAATTGTCTCTGACGACCCCACGTCATGGAGAGCGTCCCTTTGAAATCGGGCATATCGACCACACGGAATTAGATATCGAGCTTCGCTGTTCTCGTACCGGCAGGAGTTTAGGAAGACCTTGGGGAACTTTTCTGGTTGATGCCTACAGCCGAAGAATTCTGGCAATTTATATTACGTTTGACCCGCCTTCGTATCGGTCGTGCATGATGCTGTTACGAATTTGTGTCAAACGGCACGGGCGGATTCCTCAAACCATTGTGGTTGATAATGGTAAAGAATTTTATAGTACTTATTTTCAAACGCTGATTGCTCTGTTCGATAGCACTCTTAAGTATCGTCCTCCCTCTAAAGCGCGATTCAACTCTGTCGGAGAGCGATTGTTTGGAACTGCTTGCACACAGTTACTTTATAACCTTGCCGGAAATACGCAGATTACTAAAACGGTTAGATTGATGACCAAATCTGTCAATCCCAAAAATCTCGCGATTTGGACACTGGGTCTGTTGTATTTATACCTGTGTGAATGGGGTTATGAAATTTACGACACCCTAGATCATCCAGCACTAGGGCAAAACCCCCGCGAAGCATTCGCTGATGGAATCACCACTTTTGGGAACCGTTCTCACAGAATGATTGCCTATGATGCCAATTTTAGACTTCTGACGTTACCGACCACACAAAGAGGCAGAGCTAAAATTCACTCAACTCAGGGTGTTCAGATCAAATACCTTCATTACTGGTCTAATCTGTTTCGTGACCCTGAGCTTCAAAATCAACTAGTTGATGTCAGATATGACCCCTTTAATGCTGGTGTTGCCTATGCCTATGTATGCGGGCAGTGGGTGGAATGCATTAGTGAATATTATTCCGTTTTTCAAGGACGATCTGAAAAAGAAATCTTGCTAGCGTCTGCCGAATTGATCAAACGGCATCAAAATCATAGCCAGCGGCTCAAGCTTCGAGCGAAGCATCTGGCTGAATTTCTTTCCAGTGCTGAAGCGGAGGAAGTTTTGTTGTCGCAGCGACTTCGTGACGGGCAATCCACTGAGGTCTTTCGGATCGTTGAGGCAAAGGTGGAAAGTGGTTTTACGATTCAGCCTCAAGTGAATACTGCTAATGACAAATCAGGGGATTGGCACGTCAGCTCATCGCCTAAAGATTCCATTGATTTGAGCCAAATTCAGACTTATGCGGAGTATTGAAGATGGAAACGTCAGCTTCTCAACGCTTCCCGCGCGACCTGCTCAAACAGCCACTATCTGAGCGACTTCAGTATTTTGAGTCCTATAAAGCTGCACATCCTCGTCTGGTACAGGCGACAAAAACGCTGCTGCAAAATATTGAAAATCCAGCGGGTGCTTCGTTCATTTTTGTGTACGGTCCGACTGGCATCGGTAAAACGACCATGCGTTTACGCACTGAACAAAAGCTAATTCAACAGGTATTACCTTTGTTAGAAGCAGATAAAGACCGAATTCCAGTGGTGGGGATTGAAGCCGTTGGAACCGAATCTAGCAGTTTTAACTGGAAAGATTATTTTACGCGTGGGCTAATAGCCTTGGAAGAACCGTTGATTGCAGACAAGATAGATTATGGTTCTCAGGGCGTTTATCGCAATGAACAGGGGCAGTTAGTGATTCAGCCCAAAGTTGCGGCTCCAGAACTGCGTAGAGCTTTGGAAAAAGCCTTGAAATATCGGCAACCCCAGGCATTCTTTGTGGATGAAGCTCAACATATGCAAAAAATGGCTTCAGGTCGTCGCCTTCAAGACAACTTGGATTGCCTGAAATCGATTGTGAATCTGACGGGTGTGGTACATATCTTGATTGGAACTTATGAATTACTGATATTTCGGAATCTCTCAGCTCAACTGAGTCGTCGGAGTGTCGATATTCACTTTTCTCGTTACCGGGCTGATGTAAGTGAAGACCTCAAGGCCTTTATGGGCATTTTGCTGACTTTTCAGCGACATCTGCCCTTGCCACAGGAGCCAGATCTTCTGTGTCATTGGCAATATTGTTATCAGCGTTCTTTGGGATGTATTGGGGTTTTGAAGAACTGGCTGACTCGCGCTTTGATTGATGCTCTCAAAGAAAACGCATCGACTTTAACTCTCCAACATTTAGAAAACCATGCATTATCAGTAGCCCAGTGTCAGAAGATGTTCGCTGAGATTCAGGAGGGTGAGCGACAATTAGTTGAAACGTCCGATGCAAGCGAGAAATTAAGTTTAGCTTTGGGGTTGAGTGCTGGACTAGTACAGGCTTCTCCTACCCCGTTTGAGGTTGACAGCCAATCTCAGTCAGTGCCAGAAAAACTCAGTTGTAAAAAGCGCAATGTTGGTAAGCGCAAAGTAATACGAGATCCAGTGGGAGGAATTTATGAATCTGCTGGCTGATTCGTTGACAACATACGATTCCTGGAATCTTCAGCAACTTCCCATTCCCCCACGTAGCCGACTTTACTCATTAGAGCCTGCTGGGGCTGGAACACCAACCTTGGAGAGTTTAACGAGTTATGTTATTCGTCTGGCGCAAGAGCATGGATTACGCCCTGGTGTTTTAATTGGCAAGCTTATTGCCCCTTTGATTAGACCTGACTTTGTATACAGCGATGCTCAGTCAGGGATAAGGGCAATTTGGGGAGGAAACTCTGCTCAGACAAGTATGTTGAATGGTGCTGGAAAGACGGTTGTAAGCGTTATTGAAGTACTTGAGAGATTAACTCTGCGGAACGATTTACGCAGTTTGACTGTACTGTCTTGGGCGGAAGTTCTTGCATCACAAGGGTTACTTCGCTCCTTTAAAGCATGGTGTCCAACGTGTTATGAAATGCAAAACTTGACTCATCATGGAGCTTATGATCCACTCATCTGGTCATTTAATCTTGTGACAATCTGCCCAATCCACCAGACTCGTTTGTTTCAGAAGTGTCCTTATTGTGAACGGGTTCCATCTTTGCTGAAGTCCAATTCTTTACCAGGATACTGTCCACACTGTAGTCGATGGTTAGGGCATTCTTCTAGTTTGGAGTCTTTACCAGAGCATGAACTCAACTGGCAGTTATGGGTAGTAGGAAATATTGGACAATTACTTGTAGCCGGAAATTATCTTCGCTCTCCAGTACCTCAAGCCAGAATTAAAGAAGTGTTAAAACTTTACATTAATTATGTAACAGGTGGCAAAATTAATGCATTCTCTCGTATTATTGAACAACCGGAAACGTCCTTTCATAATTGGGTTATTGACAAGGCGAAACCTCAGCTAAACCAACTCTTAAAAATATGTTTTCACCTAAATACTTCTTTGACAAATTTCTTGATAACTCCAACGAATGAGATAGGGTTTAGTGAATTAAAGCAGTTTGTTAGCCCGCCAATACAGTGCCCTAAGAAGCGCAATCGACTGAATCGTCCTCAGGTAATTTTAATACTACAAGATGCTTTAGAGGAATTTCCGCCACCGAGCTTTGAAATGGTTATAAAGAGACTCAATACTAACCGCACGGTTTTGAAAGCATGGGTTCCAGATATTTGCCGTTCTATCTCACAGCGGTATAGGGAATATAGACTTAATCAAAAAATAGCCAATACACGCACCCTCCTGCAAGCAGTAATAGAAAACGATGATTTACCGCCACCTTCGTTGATGGAGGTTGCCAGGCAAGTGAAAATTACTGGGTATCCTTATTTCTGGCGGGAACATTGCTCAGATTTGTGCGACACAATCTCAGCAAGACATAGCCAGTATCGAAAAGCTGAAAGCAAAAAAAGGAAAAGTGAGCTTTATGAAGAGATCCGGCAGGTTGCACTGTCACTTCACCAAAAAGGAATAAAACCAACGAGTGGAAAGGTTTCAGCATTATTGACTAAGCCTGCGGTGTTGCTTAGACCACATGTTCGTGCTGAGTTTAAGAAAATACGTCGTGAGCTAGGTTATGAAAAATAAGCAAACTAATTGTGACAGATTATATAAATGGAAGCATAAGTTGTCCAAACTCAATTAGAAGCATAAATAGTGTTTTATAGACAACTTATGCTTCCACTAACAGAGTTTCATAACCATCCACCGACAAGCACAAAGCCAGCCCAAAAATAAGGATGTTTGTATTGAGGATTGGAGAATAAACTCATCTGTGCAAGCCTAAGTGCTTCTGCTTTGGGAGCATTGTTCAAGTTCTTGTAAAATTCTTCCATCAGTAAAGCAGTGGAGCCGGCATCTACTTTCCACAAAGTTGCTACAGTAGTTCTTGCTCCAGCTTGTGCTGCTACTCCAGCTATTCCCAGTGCTGAACGCTTATTTCCTTTCGCAGTTTCGCAAGCACTCAAAACTAATAACTCAATAGCATTTTCACTAGTTTGAGTTTTATGTTTTAGCAAACTATTAAACTCTAATACGGTCACCAGTTTGTCCCATGTAAAAAAAATTGTTCGCTGAACATCGGAACTAAATTGAGCATGAGTGCTGAGATGAATAATAGGATAATCGGTTGTACTCAATTGCTGCTCAAGTCTTTGGCTGGTAAACTGGTCATTTAGCAATACCTTTGAAGAGGTAGTTTGTTTTTGTATATTTTCTACTTCTACTTCTACTCCTGGTAGTGCTTTGATGCCTAGTGGAGAATTTGCGTCACTGAAACTGGGTCCAACCTGAGATAGCCCAGCGATCAAAGCGCGCATCTGTTTTTTAGATAAAAATTTGGGTTGCCTGACCTTAGAACCCAAAGTTTCTGCAATGTTGTAGTGTTGAAATAAATAATCTTTCCCGTCATATAGCAATCCCATAGGCAAGCTTTGGAAAGATGTATCTAAAATAAATACTATTGTTCCTGATGAGGGTAAGTATGTTTTAATAGGTGCAATCAGTAAATTATAAAGTGCTTGAGAATGTGCAAGAATTAGGTTTTTAGTAATAGAAGCTAACTTAGGAGATTGCAAAATGTCTAATAAATTATCAACATGCTCTCGAATTAATTTTGAATCAACAGAATGGCGGTGAAGAGAAGCATCTGTTGATTGCACAAGCACTTCTATACTGTCACCCAAATCAATAATGTGAATTACTGGTGGAGAGCTAGGCAGGTTTTTAACTTCATTCAAAGGGATAATATCAAGTTTGCCACATTGTAGAAAGTTTTCTAGTTCTGCTGTTTGTAGTCGTTCGTTTGTCTGAAGTACTTGTTTTAAATTAGGCTGAGGAGATGCTAAAAGCAATCGCATATAATCGCGATATACAGGTTCCACTTTTTCATAAAAAGAAAACTGCAAATCTGCATTGGTTGACAGGAGATTATCGCGGACTTGAGTAATACTCTCAATCGCGGCACCATAGGCTTTAAGGGCTGCTTTTGTTTTTCCCTGTTTTTGGTATAGATACCCTAATTCCTGCTGCCATTGGTAGGCAAGATCCCATGCTCGAATTGATTGAGCTTGGGATAAAGCTTCTTCAAAATAGGTTTGTGATTGCTTTAGTTTTAATTTACCTAAAGTACCTAAACTTTCTGATTTTAGTCGCTGGTTGTTCGTGCTTTGAGCAGTTTGTAAAGCACTTTCAGCATACTCAACAGCTATTGAGTGTAATTCATCTGAAATTTGATTTAAACTGTTAGCAAAATTAAGCTTGGCATAAACAGATTGGCTCAGAGGCAGTTGAGAAAACGTAGGAGAATTTTCTTGTATTAAATTTACCAACTGTTGGATATATTGATTAATTTCAGACAGATAGAAGGATGAGTTAGTATTATCTAATTTGGATTCTTCTTTCAACCATTTATCAAAATTTAACAGCAGTTTCAAACAATTTAGTTGGGATTGTAGCTTTGTGATTGGTACATCTGACGTATTATTAACTTGTTTGTATGCCTCAAGTGATTCGAGTGCTTTTTGCTGAATTAGATTGGCGGCTTCTTTTTTAAAAACGGGTTCATCTATCCAGTAGTATTTATCTTGTGTTTGCTTGTAAATAGAGTGTTTAGTATTCCCCAAAGATAGTAAAATTGTATTGATATCAAAAGAAGGTATCTGTTTGGCAAGAAATAATGTTCTCTGCAAAACTACTTCTGATTCAGAGAGCTTGCCCAATCGACGCAAGACATTTCCTAGGTTCTGCAATCCAACCAAAGTTACAGGTGAGGGGGTTTGTTTATCAATAGCTGCCGTTAACAGTTCAGTAATTGAAACGCTAGGTTGTTCTAGCGAAGTAGCGCAAATCCAAGAATCTAATTTCAAAGCCTCTAAAAGTGTTGTACAGGACTGAGGATATAAACCCAAAGCTTGTAGAGCGAAGTTTTGATTAATTAAACTTCCAGTAACACTTTCAGAATTTCTTAGTTGATGATAGATTTTTGTAGCTTGTCGCCAGGACTTAAAGGCCTCTGCCGCCTGACCTTGATTCAATTGCTCTTGACCTCTCTGGGTTAATAACTCTGCCTGCTGTTGTTGTGCTTTTTGGACAGCTTGAACCGGGATAAAAGATAGTTGAACTACAACTATAAAAAGAGCCAAAGTACCTATTAGTAGGTACTTTGGCCAATATCGATATTTAGTCATTATTAGGTTCCGCCGTCAAGAGTAATTTTCACTCAGGGAAAATTTTGTATTAAACCTTAAGTTTCTACAATTTTTAAAATATTTACAAGTGAAAATCAGGATTTTCATCTTGAAGTTAACTTTACCCAGCACAAAAGTAGGCTTTTCAAACTGGTAGTCTGTAGTCGTTCTGTTATGAATGCTTTAGCCCATGTCTAGTTGTTTAAAGCTCTGTTTTTATCTCTGGGAATACTTGTGCTGTTCATCCTCCCGCACATGAATGAGCAGATAATGAAGTATTAGGGATTACTGAATTAGGTTCTGCTGTCAAGAATAATTTCCCATGAGAATTTTGCATTAAACCTTGAGCTTCTACAATTCCTATTGGTTCTTCAGATATTAACTGTTTACTCACTGTATTATTATCAGTTTTTTGAAGTGAAACAAAGGAATTATTTAAAACAAAATTACTGTCTAGTAAATCGTTAGAGCTAGGGGGTAGTCCGCCAGTACCAGTAATGGTCAATTTACTACTGGCTATTGTGCCAGATCGCCCTTGACAAACTGATGCGATCTTAGTGTCTGCTTGAACTGCTTCTGGTTCTGCCGTGGTTTCTACGTGGTTTCTAATTAAAGAATTGATTTGAACCGTACCGTCAATACCTCTTTCTGAACTGGCTGTGATTTGGCTGTCAGGAGAGAGGAATAGCCCCTTGGTATCGATTTTAATGTTACCACCCCGCCCTTCAAAGGCATTGGCAGTAATGCTACTATTTTTGATGGCAAGCAGAATATCTGTATTAATGGTGATATTTCCACCGTTACCATCACTGCCTTGTTGTCCAGCAGTTGCAGAGATATCGCCATTGCGAAGCTGGATATATTTTGACTGAAGAGTAATATCACCTCCCTGTCCAATAGCAGTGGTTGCAACTATACTTCCAGTATTTAAGACATTAATATTGTTAGCTTCAATTTGAAGTACTCCTGCATTACCAGAACCAACATTAAAGACACTAACCTGAGAACCATTTGTAACATTTAATCTCCCGGTGCTTATTCTGACATTTCCTGAATTACCAGAAGGAGTTGGAGGAAGATTGAACCTTTGTCTTAGGTTTTCTTCTGCAATAGTTCCTGATGATGATATTGAACTAGGCCTTTTTGAATTGGAATTTATTCCTGACACTTCTATTAAATCAGAAGCTTGAATATTGAGATTTCCAGCGTTGCCCAAAGAAACTGTACTTGTATTTATAGTTCCTCCATCTCGAACTAATATTCTTGAAGTATTAATTTCTAAATTGCCAGCATTACCAGCACCAAAAGTAGCAGATTGAATTAAGCTAGGCTCAAAAAAGGGAGATTGCCCTATTACCTGTACTGATTTTTTTGCATTAATATTAACACTACCACTGTCACCTCCGCTAAAAGTTAAAGAGCCTAAACTGCTGCCACTTTTAATCAAAATATTTTCTGAATTTAAATTCAAATTACCGCTTTGTCCAGAGGATGGAAAAAATATAGAAGTAGAAATAGCAGCCAAAGATCCTCTATTCTCTAATTCTACATTTTTGATTATTCCAAATATATCTCCTCCACTGCCAGAGGCGTAGCTAAAAGTATTGATACCACCAAAACCTAAAGGATTAACTGGAGAAGGATTGGTGCCAGCAATTCTTAAATGATTAACGTTATTAATGGATAGATTGCCGCCAGATTTTTCACTAAAAGAAGTTGTTGCTATTTGTGCTCCTTCAACTATAATTTCTCTTGAATTAATTTCAAGTTTTTCTCCTAATGCCTGTAGAAAATTACTTGTAAAGATACCACTAGTTATAAATTGAGACTGTCCTTTGACTTCTAGAAGCTTAGAGGCATTAATATCTATTCCTCCATTAATTCTAGAACCATAATTCTGGCTAATAATCAAAGATCCATCCAATGTTCTTATTTCGCTTCCTTGAATATTAATACTATTTTCGGCTCCTTCACTACTGCCGACATAAACTAAAGAATTTTCCAAAGAGTTTATCTTAGAAAATTCTGTAACTTTTTCATAATCAAAAAACAACGAATCATTGATCTGCCTAATATCTACTTCTCCTGTATTAACGCTTCCTAACTCAATTCTTCCATCAGCAGAGGTGAGTATTCCACCTTTCAATAAAATATCTCTTCCTATTAAAGCTAAAGTTTTACCAGGATTTACTTGCAAACCAGAAAAATTGCTGATATTGAGAGGGAAAAGAACATCGAAAGGCTGAATAGTATGTCCATTACCTTGTACTTCTATTGTCCCGGAATTACTGCCAAATTGTAGTCCAACAGGAACACTTACTGTTAGTAGAGATGTAATTTTAGGATTTCTGACACTAAACTTAGTACCGTCGGCAAAGTTTAAACTATTTGCTGTACTACTAACAAAAGAGCCGCCAATATCTAATCGGGCATTTTGACCAAAAACAATTCCATTAGGATTAAGTAAGAATAGATTAGCCATACCGTTTGCTCGAATTAAGCCATCAATATTAGAAAGTGAGCTACCAGTAACTCTAGTAATGATATTTCTAATATCTAATGGATTATTAAAATGAACTATACTTCCAGTAGGGACAGAGAAATCGGAAAAGCTGTGAAAAAGATTATTTCCTAGTTGAGTACCCCCTTCAACAATTCTGTTATTATCTTCTATTTTGACATTGGTATTATTAGGTAAACTAATATCTTGTGTAATTTGAGCTTCTGATGAAACTGATATTGAAAAAGAGATAAATAGTGATACTACACTTGCATTTAGAAAACTGCTGTATTTTGTTTTCATGATTTTAATTGCTTGACATACAGTATACTAGTATACTTAAAAAGCAACGATATCAAGAAATTGTTTCCTTATGTCTGCTCTTGATGGGCCAAGAAATTCGTCTTTAGTTCAGGCTCTCCAGCTTTTCCTTCGCCCATTAGAAACTTTGGATGCTTGGCATCAAAGTTATGGCGATACTTTTAGAGTTTTAGCGAATGAACTTCCTCCGGTTGTTTACTTTAGTAGCCCGGAGTCCATACAAAAAATTTTTACATCTGATCCAGAGTATCTAAGTCCAAATCGCAAGTTTAATTCTCTCACTTTCTTACTGGGAGAGAATTCTCTTATATCTCTTAGTGGTGAGCAACATCAACGCCAAAAAAAGATGTTGATGCCTTGTTTTCACTCAGAACGAATCCGCGAATACAGTCAAATCATCTGTGCAGTAACTGAACAAGTTATAAGTCGCTGGAGTCCGGGAAAGTTTATTGTAGTTAATTCGCTCATGAAAGAAATTTCTTTGGAAATTATTCTAAATGTTGTGTTTGGGCTAAAAGCAGGTGTTCTCTACAATCAACTTGAAAAAGAACTGCTTAAATTGTTTGATCTGATAAATCATCCTTTAACTTTGATATCCGCAACAATTTTACCAATATTACAAGAAAGTTTAAAAATTCAGGTACAGCAGCTTGATCGAGTGTTATATGCGCTCATTGCTGAGGCTAAAAAACAGGGTACTGCTTCGTGCAGCAATATTTTGGCTATGCTTTTAGAGGCAAGAGATGAATCTGGACAATTAATGAAAGAGACTGAAGTACGCGATTCTTTAATAACAATAGTTTTTGCGGGATATGAAAATACCGCAGCTGCTCTTTCGTGGTCATTATACTGGAGTCACTACTTACCAGAAGTTCATAAAAACCTGATAAACGAAATTATTTCTGTTGGAGATAAAAGTGAAATAGCACGACTGCCTTATCTTAGCGCAGTTTGTTCTGAGGCATTACGTCTGTATCCAATTTCCTTGCTCTCCTTTTCACGCTTTGTTCAAAAGCCAATAGAAATAATGGGTTATTGGTTTGAACCTGAAACAAGTGTTAATGTCTCAATTTACCTAGCTCATCATCGACCAGAAACTTACCCAGAACCAAAGCAATTTAAGCCAGAACGGTTTTTAGAAAGGCAATTTTCTCCTTATGAATATTTACCTTTTGGGGGTGGTAATCGCCGTTGTATTGGAGCTGCTTTAGCACAGCTTGAGATAAAACTTGTGTTGGGAACAATTTTGTCACGTTTGAAATTAGCATTAGTTGTGAACAGACCAATAAAGCCTGTACGGCGTGGATTTATTATGGTACCTCCCGAATTTGAAATGGTAGTCACTGGGGTACGATAATGTTGACTAGTAAATACCCCAAAAAGCTTGCATTGTCCTGGCTACCTTTGAGTATTTTTCTACTCAACAGCATCCCTTTTAAACCTGTGCAAGCCCAAAGACTCCCGCCGCCGCAGGATATCCAACCACCTTCGTCCTCTCCACAACCATTACCCCAACCTCCACAGCCATTACCCCCACCAATAGACCTACTTCCACCCTCACCTCCAACTTCCACGCCAGAAGAAACACCTCTTGACGAAGCTAATCAAACTATTACTGTGGAAAGGTTTGAAATTGTCGGCAGCACAGTATTTAGTCCCGAAGAATTAGCTCAAGCCGTTGCTGAATTTACCAAACGGCCTATTTCACTAGCTGAAGTTTTTCAAGCTCGTTCTAAAATTACGGAACTATACATCAACAACGGTTATATTACTTCTGGTGCTTATGTTCCACCGCAAGAAATTGAGTCTGGTGTAATTCAAATCCAGGTAGTTGAAGGTAAATTGGCGGATATCCAGGTAACTGGTAATCAAAGGTTAAACTCCAATTATGTCCGTAGCCGCCTAGCGATCGCCACGAAACAGCCCCTTAATGAAAAGCGTTTGTTAGAAGCCCTGCAACTTTTGCAACTTAATCCTTTAATTGAAAATGTATCATCTGAACTGTCAGCCGGGTTGCGTCCGGGGGAGAGTATCCTAAGAGTCGAGGTCAAAGAAGCAAAAACATTTAGTGCCCAAGCAGTGCTGGATAATGGGCGCTCACCAGCAGTAGGTAGTTTCCGAAGAGGATTGCAACTTAATGAAGCTAACTTACTCGGACTGGGAGATAACTTGAGTTTAAATTACGCTAACACCGATGGTAGCAATGCCTTGGATGCCAGCTACACATTACCTATTAATCCTCACAATGGAACTTTCACCTTTAACTTTGGTACTGCATCGAGCAATGTGATTGAACGTCCTTTCAACATACTAGATATCCAATCTTCTTCTCGCTACTACGAAGTGACATTGCGCCAGCCAATAGTGCAAACTCCCACTCAGGAATTCGCCCTGGGTGTGACAGCATCTCGAATCGAAAGTGAGGCTACTTTTCTCGAAGAAGAACGCCTACCTTTTCCGGCTTTGGGATCTGATGAACAAGGACGCACACGCATATCGGCATTAAGGTTTTTTCAAGAATGGACTAGCCGCAACAGCCGGGAAGTGATTGCTCTCAGGTCACAATTTAATTTGGGTATAGGTGCGTTCAATGCAACCATAAATGATTCTGCTCCTGATAGCCGCTTTTTCGCGTGGCGCGGACAAGCCCAGTGGGTAAGGCTATTAGCACCTGAAACCTTGTTAATCATACGTGGAAATACGCAAATAGCATCCAGGGCGCTCTTGCCTTTAGAGCAGTGGGGGTTGGGGGGATTGGGTAGTGTGCGAGGCTACCGTCAAGATTTTTTGTTAACAGATAGTGGCGCTTTGGCATCGGCTGAAGTACAAGTACCAATACTGCGGGTATCTGATATTAATGGTCGATTGCACGTCATTCCTTTTGTAGATTTTGGTGTTGCCTGGAATAATTCGCCAAGAGAGATATCAGACCCCAACACCTTAGCTGGCCTTGGTCTGGGTTTGCGGTGGTCACAGGGGAATCGCTTTACTGCTCGTCTGGATTGGGGTATTCCTTTGGTACCAGTAGACTCAAACAACAGAGGAACGTGGCAAGAAAATGGGTTGTATTTTTCTTTGCAGTACAATCCGTTTTGAAAAATATTAACCTCCAGCAATTATTGGAGGTTGTGTATTTCTGTCTTTGTACTCAAAAATATTGATAATTTGAGATTTATTGGTGGGTTTTCTCTGTTCGTTTTTAGGAGGACTACAAAACCAGAGAAGTGAACCAAAAATTTGCATTAAAATAAAAAATGTAAGGCAACCTCCGCAACCACAACCAAAATTATCTTTTTTAACAGAGCCTATGCGATTTCCCTTTTTATCGTAGATTCCCCAGGACATATGTTAACCTTAAAGATTATTTTTTTCGATTCATTACGAATGGTCTAGTTTGATTACCAATCAAACTAGAAACTAGTAAATTGCAATCCATGCGATTTTTATTAGTTAAATAGTAGCGATTAGTTGAGTAAATCGTATTGCTCTTTTACTCAATCTCTAAAGAGGCTATCAAACAATACTCAGAAATGCAATGCGGGTTTACATAATATTAATTTGTGTATTTTCTTTTTAAGAAAGTAAATTTAACTGCTCAACTTTCGCTTTCTCCAATTGATGTCCGCTCGTGTTGCCCCACGAACTGGAAGACCGCTATGCTCGATGAGGCGGTGTCAGGGACGGGCAACAAACTTCTTACGAGCCAACCAAATCCGCAAGCCCGCCCCTGCCACTCCGCTTTGCCGCCTCATCGCTTCCAGTTCTTGAATCATCTGCCTGGAGATTCCTTGTATTTACCACGTAGAATTAACTAAGCGCTGTAACTACTTGTATCAAAAATAGCTTACTACACTTTTTAGGGATCAGAAGGGCTGAAAGCCTTGGTGTGCAAAGATAAAAACTTACTACAAAAGACTAAAATCTATGTAAGTTAATTAATTAAACTAGTAATAAAATATACTTAACTACCAAGTTAGCCTCATTGCACTTCAGGAATTGTTTCTAATTAACTGCAACAAGATAGCTTCAAGACTTTGTAGCGCAGCGTTTGTAGTGCGCTGGTGTTCTTCAAAATTACGTTGATGTTCTTCAAAATTACGCTGATGCTGTTCATGGCTATCGCGTAATTCGAGTAACACATCATTTAAAATCGCGTCTCTAGCAAATATAGCGTTAGCTGTAGATGTCAGTTCGTCTAGTTGCTGCTGTGTATTTGCTTGCCTAAAACTTAAATCATCAAGCCTAACGGTAACACGCTCTAGCACTGTTTCTATGCGGTCTAATCGGTCTGGTTGTTGGGGAGTGTCTGTCATTTTGCTTTAAGCGCAGTCTTCTATTAGTGATTATATAGAGTTATCAAAGCAGTCAAAAAGAAGGGTGTGGGGTGCAGGGTGTGGGGTGTAGGGAAGATCAGTAGGGGCTTGAACCCACCACTGATTGAAGACCACCATACCGTAGGTTGGTGGGGGCTTGTACCCCTTTGTTTCGGGGGTAGAGTGTATCCCTACAACACGATTTTTCTTTTCTCCCTACCCCCTACACCCTACCCCCTACACCCTAGTTTTGGTCAACACAATTCGCAATTACCAATTCGCACTCTTAGCCTACGGATGCCGCCAGGCTGTACGCAGTTACAAACAGTGGGGGCTTGAACCCACCACCAGCATCAGGAGAACCCCGCTTAGTTGTAATTAAATGTGGAAAAATTTCTGCGTATTCTTGGGCTGAAAGCCTTACATCCATTGAATCGGGTATTTTTCCAACGTATGATTTTATACCCATTCTCTCACTAATAGAAATAAATGACAAATTTCCGGGTAATTTTCTCTCTTTTTCTGGCTTTTATGACATCGAAGATGGTATTTTTTCTAACGAAACCGAACCATTGTCCTCAAAATCTATCCCTAGATGATATCCATTCATCATTCCAGTTCCCAATAAAGGCCTATTAGCAGAAGCCAAAACGAAAACTACTTTTTCTACATTGTCCCAAACAATCGTTGCCAAATGTATAGATGATAAAACTTGGCTACCATCAGCTAATATTGCAGGTATATTGCTATGTAAGGGAAGGTTCATTGCACTGACAGCTTGTGGTGGTAAGGTAATGTAGCCATTAAATCCAGTATCAACGACAAAATCCAGTGAAAAATCTGGTTGTCCAGGTAAACGAAAAATTACTGGAACTGTCGCCCTACCAGCAATTAACCGTCCGTTAATCATTCAGCTATACGCTCTATAGTTCCACCAAAACCAAATGCAGCGTTATAACCTATTCGGATCATAAATAATCTAGCATTTGGGTTTTTCTGCTTTAACTTAAATCCTGGTTCTATACCAATTTCATCAATTCCATACTCCCCAGTCTCAGCATCAATCACAATCATCTTACCAATGTTATCGCCATGCTCAACCTCTTGGCGAATACCATTTTCATAAAATTGATTAGCTCTTTGGGCAACTTCTTCTACAGTCCAAAAGATAGCCTGCATAATCACATTTGCTTTATGCTTTTGAACTATTATAGCTAAACCAAACTCAACTGCTCAACCTCAGCCCCCTCCAAACACTCCGGCTTGAGCCTGAAGAAACACACACACCACCTATCGCTCACTACCCGTTCAATAGTATGCGGTTGCTTGTTGTCAAAAGCAATGCAATCGCCCTCCTCCAGCCAATACGGTTCCATCCGCCGAGTATCTTGAAAAATATTAACCTCCCTCGAATATCTCCGCCAACAGCGTCCAATAGTTTGGGATGGTGTTTTCTCACAAATGGCTTAGGATTGCTATGCCACCTTGATTTCTGCTACTGTCTCTTCTTCAGTATTGTTTTCATCAAAAATGCAATGAGTCACGGCGACAACTCGATAAAACGAAATGTATTCTCCCACACAAGGAACTCTTGCAATGTGAGTAGAAAACTCTTCGATCACATTGTCACATTCATTGACAACTTGAACCAAAATTCTGTACATAGTCAAAGATCGTATCTCCTCAATATTTCGGGGAAAGAGTTATTCAGTGTATTTACCACGTAGAATTAACTAAGCGCTGTAATTACTTGTATCAAAAATAGCTTGCTACACTTTTCAGGGATCAGAAGGACTGAAAGCCTCGCTTTGCAAAGATAAAAACTTACTACAAAAAACTAAAATCTATGTAAGCTTATCGCAACCCCGAAAGCACCCCTAGCACCCCTAACTCCGACCACTCGCCCAAATCTTCTCCGCGCAGAGATACCCGGAAGTAGCCGCACTCTATGCGATTGCACTGCACGGGATAACCGGAAGCATGGCATTTGGCCAACAGCTTTTTAACAGTAGGCGGAAAGGTGGAGTTGATAGTCAGTTTTGGTTTGATTGAGCTAATGTCCTCATCCACTTTCGCTGGTCTGCTATTGGAAGCCAACAAAGCCACCTCACCACCCCATAGCTCAGGCAAATACTTTTGTACTACTTCTTCTCCAACCTGATGCCGATGGCAGAAATACCCAGTTTTTTCGTAGCAGCATAACGTTATGTCTTGTGAATCGTCCTTCTGCTTGTTCACCCACAACTGGATCAGCTGCTGCCGAGAGTCGAGAATATCGCGGAACTGCCGCTCGTATTCCTGCTGTGCGATTGCATCTTTGGCTGATGCTTTCCACCACTTGAGTAATTCAGGAGTGGGGGCGAACAGGGGAAGGTGCTTGCCTTTCCAATTCTTGGGGGGATAGAGAGAGATGGAGACAGCTTCACCCTTGATTTCACCTGCGTAATACGATGTATAAATCATACTACACCCCAACTAAATCGTAATCAGTAACCCAGGCAAGGCTACTGATGAACTTAGGCTTTTTAGCTGACTGAGGAAAGATGCAGACGGGTTCACCTCCTGGTGCTTGCAAAACAGGCGATCGCCACTCGATGCCGTACAAGCAAGAGCCGTTGATTAACTGTAGCCCCAAAATGGTGCGAATTTTGGGGCCATCACCAGCGAGGCGAAAGCTGACCAGTTCTCCCACCGTAAACACTGGTTTTTCAACACGAACAGATTGAATTTGTCCTGTGGGAATCATTTCAATTCCTGAAGCCCAAATAGTCTCGTTATCCAGGGCAATTGAGTAATTCCAGATATTATCGCCCCATTCCACACCACAGCAGTAACCGTAAGCATTGAACTTAGGCAGATAAACCCGCTCCAGCAGGCAGATGACCATCGGCGGGATTTGTTTTCCCCAGGGAGGGGAGATGTACCAGCAGGATTCTAGGGTGTTGATGAGGTTATTCATAAGATTGCCTCTTGTTGAGATAAAAGACTGCACAGATAATCAATGCGTTTCCAAGCAACAGCAGCTTGTCGTGGAGAACAACTCAAACCGTAAGCACGACGAGCATCATAGTTACCAGGGATATTTTTAGCTACCCCAACGGGAATCCCATGAGCCACCGCACAAAATCCGGGTTCAAAGCTTCGGATTTCATGAGAGAACCGCACTTCCTCAATGTGATTTCCAATTTGGTCTGCCCAGGGGGTCGGCTGTTGACGGTGGAATAAGCCATTGGGGTGGGCAATAATGAAAACTCGTTCTCTAGAGTGCGGTAAGCCAACGCAGTATGCGGGTAGAGTTTCCCATTCGCATAAATACCCGATTTGGGAAAGGTCTTTGAGGATAGTTGCCATTCCTCTAGCGAGTAGCCCTGTAGGATTTTCGATGAGTGCGATCGCTGGCTGGCACTCTTGGATAATCCTGAATTGTTCCGCCCACAATGCGGATCTGGGGTTAGCAATTCCTTGTCGGTTGCCGGAGTTACTTGTGCCACTGCAAGGGAATCCCCCACAGACGATATCGAATTGCCAAGGGTGGCAGTTATAGGTGGTGATGTCTGAGTGAATGGGTATTTGTGGTTGTTCATGATGTAGTTGCGATTGGGAGTATGGTGAGATTTCGACAAATTGTTTGACTTGGAATTTGTGAGACAAACCCGCCACAGCAATACCGTGATGGCAAAGTCCGCCGATGCCAGAGAAAAGTGAGAGTACCGATATCACCTGTTTTCCCCAAGATTTTTTCGACTTCTTCTAAAGCAGTTGCTAGTAGTGGAGCTTCTATTTCGACGAGTTTTTTGTGCAAACTTCCAGTAGGGGTGTACTCAATCTTGATGACGATCAGCGATTGTAAAGAGGAGGGATAAAGGATAGATACGGACGCACCAAGCATTCTTAATTTGTCGATGATTGTGAATTCGTTCACGCGATTGCCTCCAATTTGTTTTCGGCTAGCTGAATCTCTGCGTCAAACAGCCCTTGTCTGCCAGTGATAGGAATTGCAGGTACAATACGTCTGATATTGTCCAACTTCCAGGCAAATCTACCTTCTCTCCAATCTCCAGTATCAAGCTCAGTCTGTGGTTGTTCTTTGATAAAGCTTGGGGTCATTCTGATGCAAGCTGTCAGGTCTACCGATGCGATCGCGCAACCAAAAGGTAAATCATCCCACTCTATGTAGTTGTCAGTGTCAGTGAGTAGCTGTTGATATTTGTTGAGGAAATATTGATGATACAGCTTTTGTTCTCTGCTAGTTTTTTTAGCAGCGCAAATTAACAAAGGGCCTCTGTAGTTGGTACTCCAAGAACGAGTTTCGTATTTCTTTAGTCCCATTGGGATGAGAGATGCCCAAGGCTCGTGAAGGCTGATTGCTTTGATGATTGTGGTAGTCATAAATTTTTAGTGAGAGGGTCAATTAGTAGAACTCGTTGGATTGGCTTGTTGAGTATTGTTGAGTATTTAATTGATTTAAGCTTGCCATTACCATGTTTGGTAAAAACTCTGTAATCGATTTGAACAGGGTATTTATGGCAGAATTTGATAATTCTGCAAAGTCTGTTGTGAAGAACAACCAGTGAATTAGGTAAGAGTTTTTGTTTGTGTTCCATCTCGAAGACCGCACTCCAGAATGCGTTTACCAAATCTTGTTGATTGCAAGCAATTTTCTGGCTTCGTAAGTCTTGATAAATAATCGAAAACTCGTCATTCAAAAAATCTGGATCAGGATTAGTAAAACCACCTACACAGATAGCGGTAACTTCTTGAAGATATCGTAAGCATTTCTCTCGTAGTTCTTTGAAAGTCAGTAGTGCGTGTGTTGTTACCATTTTGAATTAATTTTCGAGGCTTGTATTCACTAAATGTAGGACAAACAAGTTCTGTTCGTAATATTAATAGTGCGAAAGTATGGTTTTCAAAGTCTATGTCTGTGAAGCTAGATTGACTTTAATTAATGAGAATATTTTACAATATTCTTGCTGTTAAATCAATCATTTTTAGGAGTGTTTTTCAGAGAGAATTGACATTAAAAGAAGAAGTCAGGAGTTAGGAACCAGAATTGATAGTTAAAGTATTCAGAATTCAGAGTTCTGTATTCAGTTCTAAAATTGCAATAATTGAACATAAGCATCAAGTGCAGCGATTGCCGGATGAAGATGCAGTTGTGACTGTAAACCGCGACAAATAGCGGCGGTAGTTCCTTGCTCGTTAAAAGTGAACTGAATATTAGTCTGTCGAACAGCGCACTGGTGCATGACTGTGAGCAAAACAAAATTTAATTGAGGTAAGATAAGACCTTCACCAGTGGACAATCGCCACTCGATGTTTTCAGAGCTAACTCTTCGCCAAGCATCGGAAGAATTGCGCTTTTCAACTGTTGGTAGAATTCGGACTTTGAAGTTGTAATCGCGTTCAGTAGTCAGGCATTCATCAGGAGCAAGAGTAGCCCATTGTTGAAGGAGTTGTTGATAGGTTGTGTTCATAGTGTCGATTGAAGATAAATTACGTGTGGATTAGAGAGATACCGAGCGTGACCGCAATGGGGGTAGTGGGACATCAAATTAGCAGCACTTGGTAAAGAATTTACCTCGCCATATTGAAAAAACGTGAAGTGGACAAATCACAAAGCATAGTTGCAGTACCCAACTTGCCGTAGAGACGGTTTTTCTCAACAATCAACTCAATGGTGCGATCGCTGGTGTCATTGGTGTAGACAGAGTTGCGGTAAAGCATAATCAGTTGATCACAAACCTCAAATATTTCACCAGAGTTGCGGAGTAAATGACGGTTAGGACGTTTATCAGCAGAATTTTGATTACCGCGATTGATTTGACAGCCTAAGAAAACCGGAATTTTGTGGGATTTAGCAATATCGCGAATTTGACGGGTAATCTTACCGACTTCAAAAGCCATGTTACCGCCGGACTCCAAAGGAATTTGCTGTAAGTAATCAATAAACACAGCACCAATAGAACCACCAAACTCGGCAATAGCACGGCGCACAGCAGAGGCAATCATTATGGGAGTGGGGGAAGAATGTTCATAAATCTTCCAAGGTATTTCTGCCAATGTTGCTACACCCTGTGCTATTTGTTGCCAATGTTGCTGGGTATTAGTTTGAATGGCGGAAGCATCTACGCCTGTGATTCGAGCTAACATTCGGGCATTGACTTGAGTTTTGTCCATTTCTGGAGTGACATACAAAACGGGTAAACCAAGCTGGGTCATAATTTCATAGGCATAAGAAATCATGAAATGGGTTTTCCCCATGTGAGATTCTGCGGCCACCACCACTAAGCTACTGGGGTAAATACCACCAGTGATGTCTTCTAGGTCATACCAACCAACTTTTGCACCTGCCATATTACCCATTTCCAGCTTTTGGTAAAGTTCTAGTGCCATGTCAGCCGCACCGTGAACTTTGCACCGTTCATCAGTTTGATTTTGGGTGACATTGAAAACTTTTTGTTCAGCTTGTTCAAGGATTTGTAGTAAGTCAGTTTCAGTTTCGTAACCAAGATGGACAATTTCTGAGCCAGCGAGAATTAATTTGCGTCGTTGGTATTTTTGCATGATCAAATCTGCTAAAGCGTCAATGTTGACAGCTGACACAGTACGGTCTAAAAGAGTGGCTAATTTATTTCTGCCACCAATACGGTTGAGAAGTCCTTGGTCAGACAGCCAGGTGGTGATTGAAAGTAAATCTGTGGGACAACCTTGAGCTTGAAGTCTAGTGGCAGCTTGATAAATATCCTTGTGAGCGCTGATGTAAAAAGCTTCGGGAATGAGGATGTCACTAATTCTACTGAGCGCGTCCGGGTCTAGCATAATACCGCCCAATATGGCCTCTTCAGCTTCAATGTTTTGTGGGGGCAAACAGTCAGTTGTGTGATTAGGGAAAAAAGAAACTACGTTGTTGTGATTAGTATGCATGATTACGCTCCAAGTGCTTGTTTAATCAGGGCTTCAACTTCTCGTAGATTGGCAGTGGATTTTTGAGAAACTTTGTGAATTTTTTGAGCATTTGCCGCTTGCTCAAGTTTGGACTTTAGGTCTAAATCAACAGTTTGCGGTCGTGAACAAGATGAATTGCGTTTTGATTGCTCTTGTTGACGGCGCAATTCATCTTGCGATAAAGCTTCACAAAGTGTGAGATTTTTGTGAGCTTCTGAAGTTGGAAGGTGAGTAGAAGTATTTTGTGGTGCAGCATTCGCTCTTTTGGCTTGGTAATAGCGTTGCATCAAGTTTGTCCATCCACCCTTGGTTTTTTCCCAAGTATTCATCACCGCGATCGCATGAGTAATTTTTTGGGCTTTTGTACTAGCACCACCAGTAGCCAACTCTTGGGCGAGAAAGTCTACAACAATTGGGTTGAAGTTTTGATACAGGTGATTCAACTTCCGCCCTTGAGTGCGCCAGGGCAACACCCAGCGCTGCCACTTGATTTGGTCTTTGACAACCAATGGCACACAGTCATCTGCAAATGCAGTGGGGTCTGTAATCCATGCCTCTATGAGTTCTTCCACGTTTTGGGCAGATTTGTATGGGTCAAGAATAGGGTGTTGGGGGTTGGGGGTGGGGTGTAGAGGCTTGGAATCATCACTAATGCCTTGTACCAGATGGGTTGTTGGGGCTGTGTCATAGTTCGTTTGTTCGCCTTTATCGAACGACCCCGCCGGAAGATTAGACCCGGACGAGGGGTTATCGGGTTGAGAAGAAGATTCGGGTTTGATTGACAACGTTCGTGTAGCGTCTCGAAGAGAAGCGAAAAATTGGGGAATTGGTTCTTGTTCTTGGTTCGGTTGTTTCTTCAAGCCAGTTTTTTCTTCACACACACTCTCATGGGTGGGGGGTGCGCCGGGTTTAGGGGGCGCATTCTGTGTAGTAATCTCTGAAGTATTCTTTGTATATATAGATGTATTGCCCACATGGGGCATTACTGTATGTCCAGATGGGGCATTACTGTATGTCCAAACGGGGCATTGTGTAATGTCCTTTTCGGGCAATATATATTGCTCTGTGAAGGCATTGCATATTGCACTATTGGGGCTGTCTATATTGTCCTTTTGGGGCATTATGCCGGGAGTTTGACGAGACTCACTATCATTTTTTTTGGATTTACGAGTCCAAGCTTTGGTAATTTCTTCAATTGGTAGCTCAATATTGTTCATAAAAGCTGACCAACGCTGATTCAAAGCGTCTTTATCCAACCAAAACTCTACGCGCCTGGGACATCCAATGAATTTTTCTTTGAGTAATCCCCTGGCTTTAAGAGATTTACGGGCTGTTTCTTGTTCTTTTCTTGTAAGTCCAGTTTCTCGCTCAATTTCAGCTTGAGATTTATAAATCCAGCCTTCAGGATTTTTTTGTTTACCTAGCCAGTAATACATTTGGCATAAGAACAAATTAGGTAAAACTCCACCAGTGACATCAACTAGTTTTGGATAATAAGCAACAGCATTACCAATGTCTACCAAAATATCTGTTAGTCTCATAAACGCCTCCTACACCCTAGTTTTGGTAATTTGTACTAACTTCCCCGGAGGCGATCGCCCCAACAATACCCTCTGCTTGTTGTTGGCTAATCGCTAGTTCAGAGGTCTTGTAAAAGCCGATAATTTGCGACTTAGGACATTTCCTTGTAAAAACTATCGATTCACCTTGTCTGGTGTTTGGGTGAAAGTTGGGGAACTCAATTCCACAACATAAAACCAAGTCCCATTGAGTAGCCGAATCCCCCAAATGAGTCGCTGGTTTGTCGCATGATCTTGAGAGCGAAACATCATGCGTTCACCCAGCACAAAATTCGGTTTTTTCACAGTGGTAGCCTGTAAGCGACCAGTGCCGATAATCTGATGTTTGGTGGCTTGAAAAATTTCGTTATCACAGGCAACCGCATAGATCCATCGGTCATATTGCCAGTGAATACCACAGCAGTAACCGAATGCTTTTGTACTTTTGAGGTAAACTCGCTCTAGCAAATTGACTTCAAGAATCGGAATGTGTTGACCCCAAGGAGAGGAGAGATACCAGCATCGTTCTAGGGTAGTAATTGCACAGTTCATAACTTTTACCCCACCAAATACCTGATAGCTTGTTGGTCTATGGCTGCAATGCGGTTTCTAATTCTTTGTGGAGGATTTTCGAGAAACCGTTTCAAATCTTCACTTTTGATTTGATAGTGTTTGGTGGAACGTCGCATCGCTTTGAGCCAACCACGCTTAACCCAGCCAGAAACAGTAGTTGAATGCAAACACAGAGTTTTGGCGATTTCGCTGCAAGTATAGTTATCAAGTAAAGGACGCGTGGAATAACCCAAGGCAGTCAGCTTTTTAGATATAGCATTTGTTGTGCGATGATACCCCCGTCTTTTGAGACGATATGCGATTTGTTTTAGCGTGTAAAGTTCTGACATTTCTTCGAGAGTTTCTAACTCTTCATATGTCCAAGGTTTACTCATGTTTGAATTTCCTGATTAAGTGCGAATTCTTTACATCACAGAAATGTTTTCTAGCAATGTTTTCTAGCTCGGATGTGAGCAGTTGAATTTGGTGTGAGAGTTGTTCAATTTCTGTCTGAATCTGTGTTTTTAATTCCTGGGGCGTGAGCGGTTGAAGTTTATCTTCGGGATAGTTTTCTTCGTCTTCAAAATATCTATCAGGCATGACAATATAACGCCAGCCTTCACCATATTCATGGGCTAAGAGGCTGTCAGGGGGATAATATTTGATACCGATGATGATGCCTTGTTCCGTGCGTTGCCCAACAGTGAATCGAGGATATTTCCAGTTTGGAGGAATTGATATTGTGGGTTGCATAGTTGTAATTAATAAGGAGTCAGCACTCAGGAGTCAAGTCGCTTCGCTCCAATTCAAAATTCAAAATTATTAATTCAAAATTAAAGAGATTAATGGGAGCAAAACAATTCAAAATTATCAATTCAAAATTCAAAATTATCAAACAGAATTCAGGAGTCAGGATTCAGAATTCAGAATTGAATTCTGTGTGACTGGCGGATGAATAATTGGGTATAAGACCCCCACCAAATTAAAAATATGGTGGTCTACAATGAGTGGCGGGTCAGAATCCCCAACTCATTGATTCTGACTCCTGACTCCTGGCTCCTGACTTCTTCAATTCTTCTTCATTTTGCATTTTGCATTTTGCATTTTGAATTCCCGTAGGGGACTCGCCACTAATTTAAGACTGCCAAATCAAAGATTATGGCAGGGGCTTGAACGAGCGAATTAATCAATTACAAAATTTTATTTCTTCTTCATTTTGCATTTTGAATTTTGAATTTTGAATTCAAAAAAGGTCAGAAGGAATTATTCTGGCTCCTGTTTTCTGTTTACGCCGCTACTGCTTCAGACTCCAGTAGTCGTTGCAATTCGCCACTAGTCAACTGCTCAATCGGTTTGTCTAAAAAGGATTTCGTCTCAGCAGCCAGCGAAGTGTCAACCATTGACAGCCACCAAACGGCTTCAAGTGCAGAATCACAGAATATGTGCTGTTGGGTTTCGTCTGCTGCGCGCATGAACCACCATTGACTATCAGTGCATCCAACGAAGCCCAGCTTCTCGTTATCGCGGTAAATGCCATCGTTCATGATGTCAAAGCCGAATTTCTCGCATTCATTGGAAATCTGCGCCATGATTTCATTACCCGTGGCAATGGGTAATTCTGGCTTTTGGGGTGGAAGTGCGAGTTGCTGATGTTGTGTGACTAATTCAGCTTCTCCAAAAGGTAAGGGGGCGTTAAGTGTGCCATCTTGGTGATGCCAACTGATGTAGCGATAGCATTTTGCCCAAGTGTTAGCACGGAATTTTTCAGCATTCTCCAATAAGACTACCCAAGGTTGCGTTAGGTCATCATCGTAGCTGATGGTAGCAATCAGTTGTGTGCCGCAGTAAATCTCGTGATCGTAGAAGGATATTTCGACTGTTCTTAATTCTTCGGGTGCGATTACTTGGGCTGGGGTTAGTTCGTCAACTTTCTGAAGCTTGCTGGCTTGGTGCTGGGCAATCGCGTTAATCCAGGCATCCTTGCAGCGTTTGTCTTGTACTTCAACTTTGCAACCGATTTCTGAGTAGATTTGCTTGAGCCGGGCTATGGATTTCAGTTGCAGCTGTTGATGGGAGTATATGGGGTGAGTCATAATTGATTAAGTTCCTAACGGGACGGAAAGCGCTTCAGATTCGCAGTCGGTAGCGCTTTCTTTATAATATTAATTCTATAATATCATTACAGTAATGTCAATAGATGTGTAATGATACGAGAATAATATTGGTCTAATGCGTTGTATAAAGGAGTCGTTATATGTCACAAAATCAACTATTAATGAAGGTAGGCTGGGAAATAGATGTTCCTGAGTTGGGGCAACGCATCCGAGATGCAAGACATGAGTCAGGTCGTACTATTACTCAACTGGCTGCTGAGGCTGACATTTCTGTTGCCAATTGGTACGCGATTGAGCAAGAACGGATAAAAGTACTGCCACTTGCTACGTTAAGACGAATTGAGCAAGTTTTAGGCATTAATTTTGGGGTGCAGCCGTGATGAGAGCAGGAATGATTAACTTTGAGATTATCTTCTTGCTCTCTCCTCAGTCTGATTACAAAAGCAACTACAGTTTTCAAGTATGCCCAAAATTTACGTCGCAGTTGACTTTGAACGAATATCATTGAATTAGAAAAGATGGAATGACGAAAAAGCCGTCTTCTAAGAGCAACAAAGCCGCATCTACCAATTCAACTTCAGCAGCTAACTCCACAAATGACGATATCTCCCTTCAAGAAGATCCAGCTTCAGTAACTATCGATGTTACTGCTGTTGAAGTACCAGAGTTAACAGAGGAAGAAGAACGCGATCGCCTGCATTTAGAGCGTAAGGTGGAACGGGCATTTTATGAAGCTGGGAAAGCTTTGATGGAATTGCGCGACCGCAGGTTATATCGTTCCACTCACCGCACTTTTGAAGATTATTGTCGTGATAGATTTGGGCATAGTCGGCAACAATCGAATTACTTGATTGCCGCAGCTGAAGTTTATGAAAATTTGACAACCATTGGTTGTCAAAATGTAGTGAGAGAGGATTTGACAACCAACCGATCACAAATTCTGCCCACGAATGAGCGTCAAGTCCGCCCCCTCACGAAGCTTGAACCCCAACAACAGCAAGAGGTATGGCAACAGGCTGTAGAAGAAGCTGGTGGTAAAGTGCCAAGTGGTAGGGTAGTGAAAGATGTAGTGCAGCGCATCATGGAAAGAACCAAAGTACCCAACAGTTACCAGATTGGTGAAGTCTGCCAAATTCTAGCCAAGGACAATCCCGATCTCAGAGGCAAAGGTGGGTGTTGGGCTATTGTCACCGCAATCCATGACTTCAGTTGCACTGTGAGAATTTGGAACGGAGAAATTACGGTTGGGTTGAAGTATCTGAAATCTTACGACTATCTACCTGCGGACTGTGAGCAGATGCAGGTGATTTGTAATCGCATTAACCGAGTTTATTCCCCTGCGCTAGAAGAATCGGTGCAGAGGTTTTTGGAGACGCTGGGGAAGCTCAATCGGGCTTATTTGACGGCGTTGGAGGAGAAAGTGTTGAGGGTTTTGGAGTCGGAAATTGAAGCTCAATCCGTAATGTAGTATTAATGTATTATTGTTTTTATCCAACATGACCAGTAACACTCCCCAAACAGAATACGATTCGCCCTGGAAGCAGATACTACAGTTGTATTTTCAGGACTTCATGCATTTCTTTTTCCCGCAGGCGCACAGAGAAATTGACTGGAGCCGAGGGTTTGAATTTCTTGACAAAGAACTGGCTCAGGTGGTGCGGGATGCCGAATTGGGACGGCGACTCGCTGACAAGTTGGTCAAAGTTTACCGCATCGGTGGCGAAGAATCATGGCTATTGATTCATGTAGAAGTACAAAGCCAAGAAGAAACCGATTTTCCCCGACGAATGTTTGTCTATAATTACAGGATAGTGCGACGTGCAAAGGCGCGTGTTCTGATTGGAGGGAAACCTCCCTGGGCAACCCTTCGCCCTGTCCTCACGTAAAAGGGTCTTTGACCCCACCTACATCAAAAGTAAGTAATGAAATTGATGGAATGCAAGGAACGAAAGCCTGAATACGAATAGCCTAAATTGGTAGGAAGGCAAGAGGAGAGCTGTTAAGGGTTAACGAAAGTGAATCAACATAAGTTCCGTTAAGTTAAAAAGGTGAAATAAGGCTGACACACCTTGACCAAAAGGTACGTAGGACGGCTGTTGAAGTGATACGGTCAACAGCGAAGGGGCAAAGCTCCTACCGGAATAAAGTTGGAACCCGAAACAGTTAATCATCAGACACGTGAAACACGGTAAGCCCTATGAATTCTCTGGCAAAGGTCGATAACCAGAGTAAGCCGACCGCAAGGAAAGCCTAAATATTCAGAGGGTAAAGGATACCAGAGAAAGCGAATGCCCTGGGTAACGCTGGGGATAGGGGTTCAAACTTTACCCTACATCGAAAGATGGCAGACTTCTGGTAGGTTCTCAACGATAATCGGCGTAAAGGAATCGAACCGACGTGAAAGATAGAGTCAAAAAAGACATCGGAACGAAGGAACCCTTTCAAGATTGGTCAACCATTAACTGGAAAACCGTCAAGAAACGGATTAGAAACCTGAGACAAAGAATCTATCGTGCAACTCAGTCACAGCAATGGAATCGGGTGAGAAGCCTGATGAAATTGAAAAAGGCAGGAGGCAGGAGGCAGAGGGCAGAAGGAACAAAACAGAAAGGGATTCTGACCCCTCCTGTTTTGGGTCCACTGAATCACAGATTTCAGTGGGGGACTCAAACCCTTGCTCACGAGTGGTCGCGGCAGAAGACGGAGGACAGTATTCCTTCTGCCTCCTGCCCTCTGCCCTCTGCCTTTCTTGTTGATGTTACGCAGTTACTCGAACCTGCTGCTATCAGTGCGAAGAGTCACACAAGAGAATCAAGGGAGGAAAACGGCGGGAATAGATAAGCAAACCGCCTTAACTCCCAAAGCTCGCGTGAGACTGCTCAGAGATATGGAAACCTATCAACTTTGGAAGGCAAAACCAACGGGAGCAACGCGAAAATGTGAGATCGGATTTGATATCTCAATTACCAGGGCTTATTCCTAATAAACCGAGGTCGAAGTTCCCTATTTTTACCTTTTCTAGGTAGCGAACGCTCACCATCCACGTAACTTATGTTACAAATTTTTCGCACCTCACAAAATCGCGTTGCTCCCAAACCAACCAGACGGGTCTATATTCCCAAATCAAACGGAAAAAGAAGACCATTAGGAATTCCAGTAATTAAAGACAGAATCGCACAAGCAATTGTCAAAAACGCCCTTGAACCTAGCTGGGAATGCCGTTTCGAGGCAAACTCTTATGGGTTCCGACCCGGCAGAAGCTGCCACGATGCCATTTCACAATGTCACACACGACTAAATCAGAATTGTGGGGACACCTGGATCTTGGATGCAGATGTCCGAGGGGCATTTGATAATATTAGCCACGACTTCATACTCAAAACCATCGGTCAAATACCAGGACGAGAGTTAATTAAGCAGTGGCTGAAAGCAGGATATGTAGAAGCCGAAATGTTCCACGAAACTGAAAGCGGAACACCACAGGGCGGCATTGTCTCACCGTTACTTGCTAACATTGCGCTGGACGGAATAGATGAACTCCTGTCAAGATATACCAAAACAAAGGTATATCACTCATCTCCAAAGGCAAAGCACCAGAAGACATATCGGAGCAAACCTAGCCCGCGATATGGATTCATCAGGTACGCTGATGACTTCCTTGTGACCGCCGAAACAAAAGAGGACATTGAAGCAATTTTCCCAATTCTCAAACAATGGTTGCAGGAAAGAGGCTTAGAGCTAAATGAGGAAAAGACTCGAATTGTTCGTGTCGAAGAAGGCGTGAACTTTCTAGGATTTACCATCAGGCGGCTTAAAGGAAAATGCTTCACTTTCCCTCAGAAGGAAAAATTCCTAAATAAACTGAGAGAAATACGGGAATGGCTAAAAACAAACAAACACGCCAGCCCCGAAGAAGTGTTAACAAAACTCAACTCAATCATTAAAGGATGGGGAAACTACTACAGGTATGGGGCAAGCAAAGAGATGTTCTCAAAATTTGACTATCAACTTTGGAGGGCGCTCTGGAGATGGTCAATAAAAAGACACCCGAACAAAGGGTTAAAGTGGATAACTGCCAAATACTTCAAGCCCTTCGGCAATAAAAGTATGATATTCACCGCAACCTTCCAAGACCGCCGAGAGAAAAGAAAATCGCTAGCCATCAAACAGTTAAGCGACATCCCTATCACTCGACACATAAAGGTTAAGGGCAACGCTTCCCCAGATGATCCCACACTAAAGGAATACTGGGAAAACAGAAAAACCCAGTACGGCAGGATATATTGGGCTAAAGGTTCAAAGCTATACCAAGTAGCAGAAAACCAGAACTGGGAATGCCCAGTATGTGGGGAACACCTGTTCAACGGAGAAGAACTGCACGTTCACCACTTAACAAAAGTGTCAGACGGAGGAACAGACGAGCAAACAAACTTGCTCCATCTTCACAAAACCTGCCACTACCATGTACACAGTGGAAAACAGACTGAAACGTAGAGAGCTTGAGCCGGATGATGAGAAATTGTCAAGTCCGGTTCTGAGGGGAGGAGGGAACGGCGACGTATCCCTCCTTACCCGACTTTGACCGTTATGATCGCTCTGTTGCTTCTCTGGCTGTGTTGGGAGATGAAAACATCAACTGGCGACCGTTGCAGTTTGGCTACGAGTTGTTTGGCTGCAAAGTTGATTTCCAGTTTCCTGTAATCAAGCTGTTAGACTACGAACAACGGCAGTCTGAGCTAGAAGCCAGTCGCAACCCTTTTGCTACGGTTGTGTTAGCTCATTTAGCAGCAGTACAAACCCGTAGTGACAGGTTGCGGAGAAAACAATCAAAACTGGCTTTGGTACGTCGGTTGTATGAGCAGGGGTTTGAAAGGTCAGATATCATTAACTTATTCGGGTTTATCGACTGGGTAATGACTCTACCAGCCCAATTAGAGGCAGAGTTTTGGCAGGAATATCGTGATTTCGAGGCATCTAAAAGTATGCAGTATGTAACTTCTGTTGAGCGATTTGGTATACAGAAAGGTAAGCAAGAAGGATTGTTGAAAGGCATATCCTTGGGATTAAAGCTCAAATTTGGTTCACAGAGACAAAACCTATTACCTGAAATTGAGCAAATTGAGGATGTCAGTTTACTCGAATCAATTCTAGAAGCAATAGAGACAGCTAATACTATTGATGAATTACGCTCCCTTTATCAAAGAGCAACTGACATCCAGGCAGAAAATTAGCGTTTTTTAATATGCAATTTTCAAGGTTCAGTTTGGTTAGTTTCAGTTTTAATCGTTTGCTAGCACAGGAAATTCTCTAACCCGCAATTGTTCAGGAAACTCTTCAATATCTCCACCCTTGCGATGGCGGGTTTTAAATTGTTGATTCTGTGCTAAAGCACCACTTCCTAACTGTTTGACGAAAACTGGAACATCAGCTGCTTGACATTGGTTAACAATTGTCTGAATCCACTCAATTTCGCAGGAACGAGCGCCAGTACCAGACTCACCCCCAATGATCACCCAATCTGGTGACTTTTCCCACCTTGATCCTACTTTGAGAGCAAATTCATCTTCACTAAATTGATACAGTCCAAAAAGTGAAGATAAATCAATTTCATCGAGCAGTGGCTCACAGGATAAAAACCGAACTACTGCTGGAATCTGCAACAGTACAGGTATGCGTTTATCAGCCATCGCTTGATTTTCTGTTGATGTTCCTAACCACAGATTCGGTAAAGGAAATGGTTGGTCAATAAAATATTGTTGGAGATTAATTAAACCGCCAAACTTTTCACCAATTTCGCTCCAAAGATGTTCTTTGGCAGCTTCATACCATTTAACCCATAGTTTGGGTTGATTAAAATACTCCAATGCCCTCTCTGGTCGTTTGGTAAGAACTTGAAAAGTATGTTGAGGACACAGAGCAACAACAGCCATTACTTGGTCAATCCACTCAAAAGGGACATTGGCATGAAATAAATCAGCCATGCTGCAAACGAATATCTTCTTAGGCTTTCTCCAGTGCAGTGGTTTTAGTAATTGTGATTCGACAAATTGTACTGTCCCATCCCATTTGCTAACAGTTTGGTACTGGGAGAATTGTTGAAGTCGTGGTGATTTTGCTGCGGTAGCTGCATAGCATCGCGCACACCCAGGCGAAACGCGAGAACAACCCACAATTGGATTTATAGTTTCGTCTGTCCAAGAAATATTTGTTGACATAATTACCTACCTAAATAGAAAACTCTGATTTCACCCGCCCTAGGCGGCTATTTGGCTAATTAATGAAAGTCGTACAACCGCCTGACTTACCTGGTCTGATATCCCAGATAGCATCGCAAGTTTGTCTACCAGAACGTCTAACCAGCTTCCCTCCTTTCTCTACATAGGTCTGTGATGCTGGCACACCATTGATTAGATAATTCACCCGCCCCACTATTGGGTAAACATGATGAATGTGCGCGTTTAGCTGATTAAATGCTCTAGCTCGACTTTTGGCTTGGAAAATATCAGACGGCATTAGAAACAACAACCGCGCATCTTTATTGTTGTGATTTAACAAAGAAAGCGATCGCTCGATAAATTCCATGCACTTGCTGAACGGCGGATTTGTGATCACTAGGTCAAATTCAGTGTGTGGTTCTACTTCATCAACCAAGAAATCACTCGTCAACCACGTACAATCAGGAGCATTGCATCGTCCTTTCTCTACCCTAGATTTATTGATATCCAGACAAAGGATGCTAAAAGATTCGGAGTGTGGAATATTCTTAGCGATTTGGCCAGTACCAGCACATGGCTCAAGAATGTATTCGTCGCTTGGCAGTACTAACTGTGCCATCGCTTGTGCAATGTTGTCAGGTGTCTCCCAATCGTCATTTGTCCAGTTTTGAAGTTCTAGCTGTTGTTTGTCGAACAATAGTGTGTTATTCATCTTCCTGCTCCAAATCTTCTAAATCTAATTCAATGTCGTAGCCCTGAAATTCTAACCAAGCCAAAACTGTTGTTAATGCCATAGAGCAAGAAATATCACGTTTGAGAACTATAGTAACTGCTGGGTTTTTACCATCGTAAAAAGCGCAGCCAATACAGTCTTTGTTGCGTCCCCAATTAACTACAACGTTGCGGCGATCACATTCTTTTAACAGTAGCTGTGTGTGTGACCAGTTAGTAGAGAAATCAGGTACATAGCCATAATTATCAAACCAACTTTCTCCATCAAACTCATCATCTATTGCACTATCTGGAGGTACAAAAAACTCGACTTTAACAGCATGATAATCACCGCCATACTGCCATTGTGCGCCGGGAGTGAATTGGCTACACTCTTCTTCAAATTCCGTTTTCTCCCATCCCAAACTTTGAGCTACAAGCACATTTAATTCTGGGAATGAGTTAATTGCTACTTTTGTTGAAACTGTCATACTCTATCCTCACTCTGATTCTTAATAATCTTGGCGCTGATTGATTCAAAATCAACTTGAAAAATATTCATATCAAAATGCATTTCTCCACTGTTATATTGGTCAACAATGTGCTGTCTGATTTTAGGCTCTGACAATCCATCGGGTATATCAATGTGGGCTTCAGAGGTGAGCTTTTCGACTACTGTGACTATGACTTTCATAGCTTTTCTCCTAAAAATTCTATTTGGCTTAAGGTTTGGAGTTGTTCTGCAAGGGTGCTTAAGAAATTTTGTAGTTTACTGGTTGCTTCTTCTTTGCCTAGTTCCTCTTCAAAAACATAAAGTCTCAAATTTTCTAAATAGATTTCTACGCGAGTTAAATTCAGGTCGCAAACAGTCAACAAGGTTAGAGTGAATCTTGCGTACTTGCAAAAATAGTATTGACGTTTTTCAGTAAAAGACTGTCCTTTCTGCCATGTTATTTTTTCCATAAGTTCATTGCTTGAAAATAATTTGATTTTCATAAATGCTTTTACAAAACCTGTTAACTTAGATACAAGGAGTGTTTTTGTGTGGCGGTTGTTACTTAATTAAGCGGCAATCGCTGTTATCTCCAAGGTGTGAAATTATTCCACTGAAACCAGATTGATCCAGATTCAGGGTAAGCAGCAGTGGCATGAATTTCTGAAGGGTCACCCCAACAGCAAAAAGCATTAATCGCAAAGGTGGGTTCTTCAAGGTAACTTCCTTCTTCAAGAAGAATTGTGGAGACAGAATCATCCACCCAAATTTCAATCCAATCACGCTGCAAGTATTGGATGTAAAAGTCAACCCAGTTGGTTCTGTGCCAAGGGCCTTTTGATTTGTTGAAGCGCCATAATTTAAATACTGGGTTCCAGTGCGCCAGGAAATCTAGGGCTACAGATTTGGACTGCTTGAGAATATCTTGATCGCCAGGAGTAATCGTCAGATTTTCGTGGAGTCGGGGAAGTTCCGCAGTAATGCCACCATAATGGACTGCGTACCATTCAATACCACTAATTCCCTGTTTGACTTGCGATTCCCAGACAAGCGATCGCTTTTTAGCTGCTTCTTTAGTTCTTGAGAGGAACATATCGAACCGCAACACGCCTTCTACTGAGGAGAGTCCGCCGCAAATCAGATGGTGTTGGAAGATGGGGTCGTATGCTTCTGAATATGCAGCTTGGTTGATAGAGTCTATTTGGTCAGCGATCGCGGCGGCTTTGGGGTCTTGGAATTTAGTCATGATTGCTCCTTATCCCAACTCCAAACTGCTTCCCATTTACCAGCGAGAAAATTTTCAACTGTTTTTTGAATGTCTGCACCTTCAAACACTTTGAGCATGAGTTCAGTGTTTAGTACAGATGCTTGCACATCAAGGAAACTGACATAAACTCGGTTAGGTTTTTTACTGAGGATTGCATCCCACCAAATTTTCTCTGTTTGGTAATCACTTGGTTCACCCCAGACAAGTAATTTTGCTGAAAGGGTATATTTTTGAGCTAGAGGAATGATAAAAGCTTTGTTTTGCTCATAGTCTTGCCAATGAGTTGGCACACACAAAGCACAAGGAGTTGCGAGTAAAGTACGATTGCTCTCAAGAACTTCACGGCATTGATCTGCCCACGAAATTTGTTTGTAGAACTGTTGAATGACATCTTTATCGGTCATGCTGACTTCTCCTGTTGTTGAAATAATTCTGTAATATCCGGCAACCACCGCAGTTGGAAAACTGTTTGATTGCACCCCTTTGCCAAGGCTGGAACCATCCGCCCCCATCGCTTGCCTGATTCTGTAGGACGATACGGGATTTTTTTATCTTCAGTGCGGTATTGCAAGCCAGCATTAATTAGCCATTTGTTAACTGCGATCGCACTTTTCCCTATTGCTTCCCCAATTTGGGTCGGGTTGAGATAAGCATCATCGGAAGTATCAGTGCAAGCGATCGCCGTTTTGAGTTCATCAGCAGCAGGCTTAAGGGCTGGGTTGACAGACGTAGCGGCGTTAACAGCTAACTGGGCGGTGAGGGATTTCTGTAGTCCTGCAAATTCTCCTACTAGCAGCGCTAACTGGGCAGCTTCGTGAGCAATGGTTGATTTTGGCTGGTAAGAAGGACGGGTTTCTGCTTCGTGGGTTTTGACAGCAAAATAACTTTGTGCTGCTGCTATTTCTGGCTTTCGTGGATCTCCATTCATGGCCACCAAATAACAGGCATAGCGGGAAAGACGATAATCACTGGGTACATTCCTGGTATAAAGCCCAGCATCGGTAAAATGGTTTTGTACTGATACCCCGGTATTTTGGCAACCAAGTTTGGCTCGGTCGATAGTATCTATAAAGCGTTCCCACTTCTTGTAGCCGAGTAGTTGCATTAACTCTCTTGCTAGCCAGTATTCTTCTCCTTGGTCAGCAACATGACGAATGCCATCAAAAGGGCTACTGTTGTTTGATTCGTGGAAATTGACTAAATTAGACATGGCTATTCCTTAGCAAAGGGATTAGTTCAGGCGATCGCACTCTTGGCGGGGGGTGATCGCTTTTAGTTGTTTACCGTTTCAGGAAATACACTTATAGTTGAATCCCCAATCCTACTCCTAGCGCTTTCTCTATACCTCGTAGTGTTTCTATTGGTAGATCCTGAACTTTTTCGCGTTCAATTCGGCTCCAATGATTAGCACTAATTCCGGCTTCTGCTGCTAATTCAGTCATAGTTTTGGGTGAAGCTTTTCTAAGGGATCTAATTTTTTCTCCTAATCCAGGAAACTCCTTGCTAAACGTCACACGCATTAATGTTAATCCCACATGTCGTACTCCTTAAGTATCTTTCGCTGGGATATATTTTTCACACTTCCATCTTAACCTCTAAAGTCGTTCTTGACAAGTATAACTTTAGAGGTTATATTATTAAGTATGGGAGGAAACGAGCGCCAGCCTCCCAGATAAATATAGAGGTGCTTCAGTAATCTGAACCTTGACAAAAGTGAACAGAAGCAAAACCCCCCAGGGAGCAGAAGTAGTGGATAGTCAAAGCTGCTGACGCAAGGTAAGGGGTCGAGTGGTTCCAAATAAAAAATTCCCGCATCGGTACGACAGTCGCTTTTAACGCCAATCAGCACTGGCTGTCGCCTGATTGCTAAGATATGCTGCTGCGGGAAGCTCCTAGTCACTGGCACAGGAGCAATTAAGAAAAGCTACGCTTGAATTTTTGTGAGTGCGTTGTGCCTGCACAACGTCATTTCGTGCCAATCAAAAGGCGATCGCTTGCCGTGGAAAGTATGCGATCGCCCTTCTCACCTAATCAAAGGTTTCATAATTATGCCACAAACAACGACAATAACCCAAGACCCCCTGACTGGACGCGACCGCCGCATCATTGCAACTATCATCGAACGCACACCAGAAGAAATCCGTACCATCTGGATTGAAGCCGAAATCACAGTATGGGTGCAATTCGTTGATGGTGGACGACTGCCGTTTGACCGTGACTGGTTCGCTACAAGGGTGGCAGAAGTTAAAGCCAACCTTCCCGAAACGCCACGAGAACGCAACGAACGCCTCAGCGCAGAGTTAGAACAGGCTTGCACCCAGTTTGGTCTATGGCACGGTGAAATTGATTGGCTGTCGTTTAGTGCAAAACTGTATCGGGACAAGCAGTTGGTCGGCTTCGTTGGATGCACCGACGAAGGCTGGTATATCAGACCCAGACAATACGGACAGAATAGGATTGCTGGCAGTGCGGAAACTGCGATCGCTCTGTTGGGAGTAAAGGTAGCATTAGCAGCTTAATTGTTGGTCACTGGTAAGCGCTTTTGTTTCGGCAAGAGCGCTGTTTTATTCAATTAATTAGGTGGACGTAACGTGGAAAGGAAAGAAATAGTTGACCAAACAATTAACTTCATCTCTCGTGCGTTAAACAAGTTGGGAGAGTATAGCGAATCCCATGAATATGACGAGGTGGTTGACGAAGTTTATGAGTTGGTTAGTGAATTGAAAGACAAACTTTTGAAACTGCGTAAAGCCAACCTACAAACTTCAATTAATCACAACCAAAAGAAGCAATAATTGCACAAAAAGGAAGTCTACCATGCAAGTTACCATCACAATTCCCAGAGGTTGGGGATACCCAAGATTTACCTTTGGACAACGCACAAAGCAAGGTATTGTCGTCGGAGTTGAGTATATCCCTAGTGATAGTTTGATAGGCAAAGAAGGTGGTTCGGGTTGGCAATACGGTTTGCTACCTGATAAGAATAGCAAAGATATCATTTACTTAACTGAAAACCAAATTCAACAGCTTTCTCCTAAAGAATCAGAAGAAGAAATTTTAGATGAGATTGATGCATATCTTAATGAGGTCGCAATACTTCAGGCACAGTTGGGAGAAAAATTGGATATTAGAACTCCGTTTGGTGATGTACAACAAACAACCTCTAAACCAGTTCAAACCAAAAGTATTTCCAGACGGTCTGCGGCTTAAACAACAGATATCAGAAGGAATCGCTACGCGAAAGAGCAGTGATGTGTCTGCTGTTGAGCCATGAAAAATATTGCTATCGGCTTGGTATTGGGAGTTTTGCTGAGTTCAATCGGAGCAAAATTCCTAATTGGTACTCCTTTGTTCAAAACTGCATACTGCAATTGGGATGCAGTAGAACGACTGTTTGTTAATTCCAAATATCGCTGAAAAAACTAGGCATTATCGTAAGAATTCAGTACCCAGGAGTCAGAAGCCAGAATTATCAGGGTTTAGAAATATTAGCGTACTCATCAAATATGAGAATTTGAAATATTCTGACTCCTGTATTCTGACTCCTGAATCCTTACGTGCTATCTCCAATTTTCGGGAGGTAGTGCCAAATTTAGCTGGAACAACAAAATGAACAAACCAAAAGAACTGCAAGAAGCTTGGGATACGCTGATGGGTATCGATAAAAGATACTACATTTCTACAGGTTTTTATGCTTTGGGTGATGCATATTTGCTCAGTGATAAAAATCCCCAGTACAAAAACCAAATTGTGCTGGTTGAGCATCGTCACAAATTACAAATTAATCATTGGAATTGGACTTGTAAAAAGTCTGATTGCGTTAAACAACCAACCATTTTAACCAATGGTGATGATGGGAAGGGAAATCTCAAACGCAAGGCTCCGTCGCTGACAATTTATGAGTAAGCGCAAACCCCCAATCATTAAACACCCAATCAAGCTGCAAAGAGGCAGTTCCCACAAGATAGTCTACAGAACTATCAAAAATGTTCAACACCTCAAAAATAGTCATTTATTGGGAACTGCAACCATCAATAATCAATCGCAGATGGTTCGCAAAGTAGGGATTTATTGGGTTGTTGTTTAGATATCAAAAAGCGTAGTTTCTCGGAAATCTAAGAAGCTACGCTAATTTTTTGTGAAAATTTGAGGTGAATAGACAATGGTACAAGCAATTGCCAATTCTGAAGCATTTTTACAGAATGCTGTAGTTGAGCATTATAACTTTTCTAAACTCAATAAAACTCGGATTCGGTTCAAAATCCAACTGAAGAAAACCACTAAGAGTAACGCTCCGAAGTGGACTGATGTTTTGCAAGCTGATAATGAGGAAGAATCAGATTTACTCAAAGTAAAATCTTCCGAAGTTGGGTTGAAAGGCATCAAAGTATTTAAAGCGTTAGATGAAGCTGCCAGTCAATTGAGGCAAGAAATAGCCTCTGTGCAAGAGTGGATGTCCGCCGATGGTGGCGATTGGATTTGCCCGATTGATTTAGCTCCCTTGGTTTGGAGTCAGTTGCTCAACATTCGGGATGTAATTGCGCCAACTTTACGTGCTGGGTTGAAAGGTAGTTATGAGCAAGGTTTAGCAGATTACACGGCACGTATTGATCACTTCATATCTTTGAATGTTTGGGAACTGCCTCAAGACAAACAAGAAGAAGTTAAAACCAGCTTGCTCAAAGCTTTTCCTCTGTTGTCAGACTTAGAAGATTACCTTCAAGTAGTCATCGGTCGTCCGGTGATTATCCCGGCATTGTCTGAGCAGCTGAACCAGCAACAAGCTGAGTGTCTTGCTCAGATCACACAGTTCATCAACCAATACGACCAGAACCTAGAACAACGCTTGCGAGAATCTGCGATCGCCGGTGGTGAACAACTAGCCGCGCAGTTGTTGGAGGAATTGGCTGACTGGGAACCGGGACGTAAACCCGTGCAGTTCAAGCGCAAGATGGAAAAACATCTTCAGAAAGTGCGGGTGCTGCTGGCGAATGCTAGTCCTGAAGCTGGCGGTAGTCTGCAAGAAATGATGGAGCATCTGGATTCCATTGTGAACGAGCCGGCGATTACCCAAAAGAATTTAGGGGAACAGGGGCGGTCACAACTCCAGGCGAAATTGGTGGTGAGGTAGTGGGAACCGTAACGAAAGATTCGGTAACTACTGTTCGCGTTTCAATACCAACTCAAACAGCTAGGAGATAATAAATGTCACATTTTACACAAGTCAAGACGAAATTAACCAATCGTGAGTGTTTGGTACAAGCCTTAGAAGACTTAGAACTCAAACCCCAGGTCTATGAAACACCGCAGCTACTCACAGGCTACTACGGTGGTTCGCAAGGGCAGAGTGCGGAAATCATAATCAGTGGTCGCACAATCAAAGCCCGTGCAGATATCGGTTTTCGCTGGAACTCAAATTCTGGAGTGTATGACGTAATTCACGACGAATACGAAACTTCTCCCCGGCTGGGTGAAAACTTCTTCAGCCACAAGTTAATGCAGACGTATGGCAAGCGCATGGTACTAGCCAAAGCCGAGGATTTACGCGAAAAATTTGGCGAATGCACTATTAACGAAGAAACCAAAGGTCAAGTGCAAACCCTACGGCTAACATTTGCCGGACATCAGGAAGTTAAACAATACGCTAGGAGGTAATTGATGGAACGCTCAATACTGATACATTTCGATAAATTGACTGGTGAAGTGCGAGTAGAAGCTGAGGGTTTTGAAGGGCTGTCCTGCCTGGAAGCGACGCAGCCGTTCGAGGAAGCGTTGGGTGTTGTGGGCGATCGCACTTTCAAAGATGAAGCGCAAACCCAGCAGCTACGGAATACTTCGACACATCAAACACGCATAAGACAATAACAGAAAGGGGGGAATGGTCGAGTTCCCCCTAAATCTTTTCGGAGATACTCATGCAAATAGGAAAAGTTCGGTCAAACAGCAAAGCCAGGATTTGGGGCGAGTTCGGTTTAACAGTTTGGTTAAGTGTGAGAGAAGTTAAAAAACTGATGTGGGCGCTGAACTTTGAGCCACATATTGATCTTGCATTTTCCTATTTTACTCGTGAGCATTTGGAAGAAGCTGTTCAAAATGCTGGGCGATGCACCTTAACTGCTTGTTGGGAAAAGCAAGATGATTATTATCCAAATCATGGAGAACTGGAGGACGACGCAAAGTGCCTAAACGACTGGTTAAATAGAGCAAAATGGCATAGCTTTCGTCATGACCTCGGTTTGGGGTTGCTTGTCAGGTACTACAGTCCGATTCATACCGATGAAATGCTTTCCTTGGAGGGTACTGATTACAAAAGTGACCCCAGAAATTTTGAGTATTGCACATTTTATGGAGTCAATAGCTATTTGGAAGGTGTGCATTACGAAACAATATGTGAATCCCTGGGTATTGAATGGTGTATTAGGTAACAAACAGGATGAACGAATTACCCAAAGAATACGCAATGGTTCATATTTACGCCGCTACTCAAGCCAGAGAACCAATCATAATCAAAGGCAATACAGAGGGTCTGTGTGTATTGATTAATGCTTTAGTTTCAGCCATTGCCTTTAGTGATGGAACTGCGGAGATTTTTGACGGCGATGCCGAACTTCATGAGGTAGTCGTAAAACTGGTAAAAACTCACGACGAACTCCTACCATTACCGTATAAACAATCACAATGAACCTAAATAATATCTTTGCTACTCTAGATTCTCAAATCCCCATTGTGGCGTTAGAGGTGCTTGCCCCAGAAGAAGCCACAATTGTACAGTGGTTGACTACACAGGCACAAGAAAAGCTTGAGAGTCCGGTGTTCTTCTGGAATCTGGGAGTATCGAGTCTGGAGCAATGTCTTATAGCTGATGACGGTGGATTGGTTTTCAAGCCAGTACCAGAGTATAAAAGACCTCCTCACGCTGACCCGTTGTTGTACATTTTCGAGTACATCAACAGTTTCGATGGTGTAGGTGTATTTGTCCTGGGTGACATTCATCCCTTTGTAGGTAAAAATTCTCCTCAATTGAGTTGGGAAATTCTCACCAGGGTTAAAAACCTCTACCACAGACTCAAACCCACGGAAAAACGCATTATTTTTCTAGGACAAAACATTGAATTGCACGAGTCTTTGGTGCGGCTGATTCCCTTTGCAGAAGTGCCTCTACCGACCATCGAACAAGTCCAGGAGCATTTGGAATCTTACTTGCAGTATTTAAAGGAATCAGCCTCCGAACAGGAAGTTTCCTTCCGAATCCTGCTTTCTGACGAAAATAAAGAAACTTTGGCAAGGGCAGCGCTGGGATTAACGCTAGAAGAAATCAGCGATTTTCTGAGGCTCACGGTCAAAGAAAGTTTGAGTAGTGCTGGCATTACAATTGATACCAGTATCATTACCAAGGTGGTCGAGTACAAAACCCGGCTGCTCTCTCAAATGGGCATCGAGTTGGGTAAACCCGCAACAATTCCCTTTGGGGGACTCGATTTGTTACGCGAGTGGCTGCAACGGCGGCGGCGACTGTTTACACAAGAAGCGCGATCGCTGCATCTGCCACAACCCAAGGGTGTGCTATTGGCTGGCCCGCCGGGAACGGGTAAGTCCCACTGTGCCAAAAACATTGCGAATATCCTCAATTTACCACTATTGCAACTAGACATCGCCTCGATGCTCGGTTCTTTGGTGGGCGAATCTGAGGGCAATGTCCGCCGCGCACTCAAGACGGCAGAAGCGATCGCACCGTGCGTTTTGTGGCTTGACGAAATTGAGAAAGCCTTATCTGGTCAGGGTGATAGTTCTGGAGTTTCACAAAGAATCCTGGGCAATATCCTCACATTCATGAGTGAGTGTACAGCCGGGGTGTTTGTCGTAGCCACTTGCAATGACCCATCAGCGCTGCCTAGTGAACTCAAGAGGAAAGGCCGCTTTGACGAAAATTTCTTTGTCGATTTGCCGTCTGAGCCTGAACGGGCGCAGATATTGCGGATTCACCTGGAGCGATTTGGCATCTGCGTTGAGGATGAATATTTGGAGGCGATCGCAGCCAACACTGCAAAATTCTCCGGTGCGGAATTAGAGACACTGGCAGCCGAAGCTGCACTACTGGCGTTCGATGAAGGCCGACCGCAGCAGATAACGCTTGGGGATCTGGAAGCGTGTCGTCAGACGATTACACCGCTTGCTGTCCAAGATGCTGCTTCTGTCGAAAGAATGCAGGCTTGGGCGAAAACTGCCAGGGCTGCTTCTAGTGCGATCGCTCCCAGACCTAGCAAATCTCTACGGACTTCTCGTTTTAACTTGAATTAACAAACAGGCGATTGTCTCTGATAGTTGACCTTTTTTGAATTCAAAATGCAAAATTCAAAATAGAGCCTCCGGATGCCGCCAGGCTGTACAAAATGAAGAATGGAAATAATTTTGAATTAATTCATTCCGAGTACAGGCTCCCACTGAACTTTGTTCAGTGGTCTACAATCAGTGGTGAGTCCCCTACGGGAATTCAAAATGCAAAATGCAAAATGCAAAATGCAAAATGAAGAAGAAATAATTTTGAATTTTGAATTGATAATTTTGAATTGTTTTGCCCCGACTGATTGTCTTTAATTTTGAATTAATAATTTTGAATTTTGAATTGATTTGACCTGGGCGATTGCCTCCTTTTTGCGCGAGAACGCAATCGCCCAGTTTTCATGTGAGGTTTTTGGAAATGACAGTAGAAAAAATATTGCAGCAATGCACTGTAGAAGGTAACATCGTTAGACTTCCGGGCATTCAGCTAGACCGCAAGACTTATCTGGATGTGGCGAAGAAAATAAATTTGATTGGTGGTAAGTGGAAAGGTGGAAGGGTTTCGGGCTTTATTTTTGAGCAAGACCCAACAGAATTATTGATGCAGATAGCTAGTGGGGAAAATCGTAATTTAAGCAAGGAGTATCAATTTTTTGAAACTCCTCAACCACTGACAGACAAAATTGTAGCACTGGCAGATATCAAAAAGTCTCACAGCATTTTAGAGCCAAGTGCTGGTAGAGGAGCGTTAATCAAAGCGATTAACAAAGTGCTTCCGGGTAAGACGGTTGATTGTTACGAACTTATGGACTTAAACCAATCATTTTTGAAGAAGCTATCTATAGTTAATTTGAAAGGTGCAGACTTTCTTCAGAATGATGGCACTACCTACGACAGAATAATTGCAAATCCTCCGTTTAGCCGGAATCAAGATATTGTCCACATTCAGGAAATGTATACGTTACTGAATTCTGGTGGACGCATTGTCAGTGTAGCATCAACACACTGGCAGCACTCAAACAACTGCTCCGAAAAACGTTTTAAAGATTGGCTGAAGTTTGTTGATACAAAAATTATTCCAGTTGAAGCTGGAAGTTTTAAAACTAGTGGCACTAATGTTGCTGCGGTCATTTTGTTAATTAATCGATGATGTTCCCTAGAGTTGCTGTAGACATCGCCTCTGCAATTTAGTGAGGTGGCCACTTAATTTTTGAGGATTTTAGCTAATGTTGACATATCGTTTAACCCCGCTAGGCTATCGTACCCTAGTGGGGATATTGATTCGTGCAGCTGTACTAGCAGCAATTGCCTCTGTCCCCAGTCTTTTGATTCTCTTGTCAGCTAGCGCCTCTCTTCCCTGGTGCGAGGATGGCGAACAACCAGGGCATCCTCCCAAATGCCGCCCTATTGTTGTATTGCCAGAATTCGATGAGCGAGGTAGTGGAAGATAACCGCTACGCGCCGGACAAGTGAAGATGTTTGTAATCAACTAGAAGGAATAACCAGAGAAGAGACTGAAACTCTCTTGGAAGCACTACAGCATCAATTGCGATGGGGCAATGCCCAGGCTGTGGTGAATCATTAACCAGATACAGTAAAAACAATGGAAACATACCTTGTTTATGTCAATGCTGTTTGTAACAGCAACAAGTTTTGGTCGGCCAAAGTCGAAGATAATCAACTGATTATCAAATGGGGGAGAGTCGGATATTCATCTCAAACGAAAGTACATTCTTTGGCAAGCAATCAAAGAGCGGTTTTCAAATATTATCAGTTAGTAGCTGAAAAGAAAGCTAAAGGCTATCAAGAGAGCCAGTCTGAGATAGATGGTAGTCGCAATATTTCGGAAATCAGGAGAGCGATACAACTACTCAACACTCTGCGTCCTTATGTGGTTAATGGCAATTTTGACGGTTGGTACTTACAAGCGATAAACGAATATCTACAGATTGTTCCTACGCCTTTGGGAATGAAGATAGACCCATACACAATTTATCAAAGCGTAGCAGATGTTGACCATCAGCGTGAGATACTCAGTGCTTTGCTGCTATCTCCTTCTGTAACTGTCCCACAGACGATAGAAGTCTCGAAACCTGAACAACAAACTGTCAGCCTCAAGTCTCTGCCTAAGAGCTTTTGGCGGCATTCTTGAGGTTTACTGGACTCAGTGCTGAGTGCTGAGTGCTGAGTAATAAAAAGAATACTCGGCACTTTTGCACTCGGTAAATGCCACGCGAATTGTGGGCGGAATCTTATAATTAGGAGAAGGTTGATACCACGCGAATTGTGGGCGGTCTTTTAACTCAGCACTCAGCACTTTTAACTCAGCACTCTTCATTGCCAAGCTACTTAGTGGCTTGGTGGTAAGCTTCGTTTAAGATCACGGATGGCGGCACTAGTATTTCTGTCATAGGCAATTTGCACACAACGAGCGACCGCACTTAACAAATCAAAGTCAGGGAAATAGCGGCTGTGGGTTTGCAGTTGATAATCTTCACCTTGTAGTTGATGAATCAATAACTGCTGATTCCTAAATAACCAAACTTCAGGAATACGATAGGGGAGATAATCTTTGACATCAGAATAGCTGGTGACATCAATTTCAATTACCAAATCGGGAGGTGGATCTTGTTCCCAGTCAATACGTTTTTTACCTGATACAGCTTGCCAGTTATCGATATAAAAGCAATAATCTGGCTCAATCCCGCTTTCTTGGGGTAAGCTCATGGTGACTGGTGTAAACGCATCATATTCTCGCTCATCGTGATCTAATAGCGTAGTCACAATGTTGGCCAGTAAATGGGCATCTCGACCATGTACTGGTAATGGGGACATCAGCAATACTTCTCCACTACGGTATTTTATACGCGGAATTGACCCATCTCCCCGTTGTTCACATAACTGCTGGTACTCTTGCCAAGTAGCAGGTAGGCGTACTACAGCACCAGGAGGCAATTGAGTCTTGTCTGGAGAAACAAGGGCAAACATGACTGACATCTCCTTTTTCGGCAGCATACTGTCATGATAGCAAGGAGGTTGAGCAAGCTTTGAAGAAGAACTTAGAAGTCAGAATTCAGGAATCAATTAGTAGCTCTTCTGAATCCCCACTAAGTGGTTGTCTTTCAAATGTAATGTTCCGGTTGGGGCTGATGCGGAAAGAATTCAATATTACTGATTTACGCTCCGATGAAAGTGTGTATCAGGGTTTTGAGGAATTTTTGTCAGGAGTCAGTTATTAATGGTAAAAATGGTTATCTAAATAAAAAATAGCCAATGTTGTATTAGTTTATTTTCGCTCTTGTATAAAGTTTAATATATACAATTATTGTATTCACCATAATCATGAATTCCAAATTTTATTTGCAATAGCAAACGATCTTGGGAAATTGGAGGTGTAGCTTTATGAAAAGCGAATACGTCTTCTACAAAGCCAAAACCAGCTTTTCCACAAATAGTTAACCACCGATCTGATCCATAATAAGTCAGTAGTTCTGCATCAGACTGTCGTCTAAATAAGGATAAAATATAACTTAGTTTTTTGCGTTTGTGACTACCACGGATGTACACATGGGGACTGCTCGATAAGTTGACGTCAGTTAGATAAAAGAAAAATATCAAATTGCGGTAGTCATTTAAATCATAATGAAAATTCATCGCTGCTTTATTTAAGTCATATTTTGTTCTTTTTACAAAAACCCAGTGTAGTTGACTACCTATGAAGACAGGATCTTTTTCTAAATATTTATGAGCTATTTCTAAAACTTTTGGATCACTGGCTATTCTTTTTATTACTGGACAAAGCAAAGTAGTGTTATAATAGTCGCCTCGGATAAAAGATTGTCCGTAGTCATTTTCTGCTCTGGCTTTATCAGTATATAAGAATCCATAATTGTAATTACCATCTCCATAACACCTATTATTCTGAGCAAAATTAAGAAGTTCTTGAAGGATACTATCAGGTAGATGAATGCCAATGTAAATACCGTCTTGTTTTAAAGAAGTGACAATTTCATCAACTTCTAGGTTTGAAAATATAGATAAATCTTGATATTTTTTATATCTTATAGGCTGTTGAGAAAAAGAAATAACCAGATGACGAATAATATTAAATCGACCAGTAATAAACATTAAAAGCCAAAGAGGATTAGTTTTGGTTTGACGATAATATTTAGAAACTCTTCTCCAGATTCCTGAGCATGAATCTCGAACATGAAAATCAAGAATTTTTTGCTTATTTTTGCTCATATTTATCCTAGTTATCGAATTTTTTCCAATCAAATCTACCATCTACTGCTAAGTCATGCAATACAACGGATCAACGGCTCTACTTGCCAGGGAGTGTGCACTAGACTAACAGTATTTCTGCTGGGTTAAGGCTTCTTAGTAACTGATGATATTGCAACAGAATGGACACTTATCTTTGGAAGAACTATAACGTAAAACGCTCTCCGGCTCTAATTCCTGCTGCTGGTAATTCACTTAAAAACTACTCATGTCTGCATTACTGAATCGATGTTCTAGTATTTCTCTGTTTGTAAAATGTAACACTCAGATTCAGGTCTATTATGCACCCAAGTAATTTGGGAACCATCAAATAAGGGAATTTCTACTTGCCACCACTGCCCATGCCGCAGACGGCGATACCAGCGAAAGTTTGAGCAAATCCAATCGAACAGTTGCATATCAAAAGTAGTGGATAAGTAAAGGTAGATATAGCTTTTTTAGGTATGGCGTGTGGCTACACACATAAGCGATAATGCTGCTTGTGGTGAATTAGGATTAATACCAGAGCATAATTGAGCCAAGCGATATTTCTTGTCAGATTTACCGTAATGACCTTGCAAAACTTGTGCACCAACTGTATGGTTGTGCGGATAAACCTTGACATTAAAGCCAAGAGGCTTAAGAATTTTGTCGTAAAGTTCTGGCGTTACTCCATCTCCAGGTCGGTGATGAACCTCACTGGCTAATGCCCAAGTTTGCTCAGATGCTGAAGTATGACCTCCTCGTTTGATTAACCGATATAGCGATAAACGTAAATTCCATAACCACAAACCTAATCCTTGGAAGTTCCAGGCAGTTAACTGAGGATCGTGATCCGTGATGAGGATGCCACCCGGACGGACTAAACGTGCTGCTTCTGCCAACGCTTTATCCATGTATTCACAATGATGAAGAGTAGCATTGAGTACTACAACATCAGCAAAATGGGAGATGAAAGGAAGTTGGTGGGCATCTGCAAGCACTGGTGTATAGCCAAGATGTTGAGCCATTTTCAATGCTCCATAGCTAATATCTACACCAATTAACAATTGTGGTTTTCCCCCAAGCGTTGCATACAAATTGCCCGGACCACAACCAATGTCTACAACAATTTTATTATCCCAACTCCCCATAGCTGCCTGCCAGCAAGATTTGAAGATTTGATCACGATGACAGCTTTCAAAATAATTTTTTGCCCATTCAGGATGTCCAAAATAATAACTATTCGCTTTAATGGCTGCACTGGAAGTAGAAAAAGCACAATTTAGAATGTTTTGTTTATCTAAATCCACTCTCGAATCAGCAGCAATATAAGGACTAAGAACTGAACATGAAGAAATTGGCATAGCTATCATTTGTATTAATATCCTGCTTCAGTTGGTTACAGACTCAGTAGACCTCATTCTGAAGTGCTATTAACAGTATACTTGCTTTATACAAGCCGTTTCTAATAACATATTTGCTTTTTACTTATTTAAAATCTGTCCTTAGATAGATGAGTTTACATCAAAAGAGATAAAGCTAGTATATTCTTATACTAGTTAATATTTTTTAAAGCTAGTGCAACCTATTTTCAGCTTGGACTCAAAGCCTTATTGCTTGTTTTCAGTATTTACAATTTCAATTCTTTGTTTAACTTAGTTGATGAGCGTTGCTTAAACTTGCTTGCCTCAAAAACTCTTATTTGAGATTTAGTTGATTAAACTCGCGTTAATTAAATGACAACATTTCAGGATGGAAAATAAAATGCCTCTACATCATCACATACAACCCGAAAACCAACATCTTCGTACTTACTTTTTGGGGAAAACCTATGTCGGTAGGCAGACCTACAGCTAACAGAATGAGAATACCAAGAACCACCCCGTAACAACCGAAAAGGATTACTATCTACCCAGGCAGCACCATTTATTGGTGCATCATGATAATTATCATGCCAAGTATCAATACACCATTCCCAAACATTTCCAGACATATCATGTAAGCCAAAAGCATTAGGGGGAAAACTACCTACAGGAGTTGTCTGCTGCCTAAAATATTCCCAGTTTTGATTAGTGTAAATATATTTACTATTATAATTAGCTAATTTAGGTGTAATCGTTTCTCCAAAATAAAAAGACGTTGTAGTGCCAGCACGACAAGCATATTCCCATTCTGCTTCAGTAGGCAAACGATAATTTTTACCTATCTCTTTTGAAAGTCTGGCACAAAACTCATTCGCATCATACCAAGAAATTTGCTCTACAGGATGATTACCCCCTTTGAAAAAAGATGGTTTTGGGTTTAATTTCTGAGTAATTACAGGAAAAAAGATAGCAACTTTTTCCCATTGTTTTTGGGTAACTAGATATTTGCCCATCAAGAAACGCTCAATCTTTACTTCATGTTGTGGCTGTTCATCATTATTACTATTTAAATCATTGCCTGGAGAACCCATCATAAAAATACCAGGAGGAATTTCAACCATTTCCAGCTTTGTATTAGTAGTTAAAACTTCCATTAAACTTTATGAAAAAAAAGTTAGGTTCAAAACCGAGTGGAATTGTGGGCGAAACAGTCCTTGTATCCCAAGGTAGGTAGAAACCCCACCCCTTGTGGGTGGCTGTATTTAATTTTGAATTTTGAATTTTGAATTGATTCATAGTTTTTCTATTTACTAAAACTGAGTAAGCTTTAATTTGCATCTAAATTTTTATTAAAATATCTTCCTCTTTTAATTTTTATAATTTACAAATTAACGAGTTTGAAAATTATTACTTCAACATCAGGAAACTTAATTATTTATATTTGCAAGTATTATTAATACATGAAAAACTATTAGTTATAATTATTTTTGCAGAGAAATATACTATATTGTATTTTTTAAGTTGATTGCTGAGGCTATGTTGCATTGTGCTAAGTCATTTTTTCTACATTAAATTTTCTTAACGCGTATTCAGCACTTATTAACACTATAGTTGCTGCTTAGTTATTATGTAAATGTATCTTAAGATAGATTGACAAAATTATTTATACAAAAATACTAGTATTTTTAAGCTATAGAAACTAAGCAGCTTAGTCCAGCAAAAAACTAATTCCTCACTCTGCTCTAGCAGAGTATGTCAACCCCTTCGGGGAATTCAAAATTATTAATTCAAAATTCAAAATTGAAGAGATTAATGGGGGCAAAACAATTCAAAATTATCAATTCAAAATTCAAAATTATCAAACAGAATTCAGGAGTCAGG
>JAESGC010000058.1_pt1 | contig 59596 bp, 53 predicted proteins | sample 9266221 | NCBI WGS metagenome assembly JAESGC01 (sample SAMN14515568, study PRJNA621660) | algae metagenome | isolation source: Trichormus sp. ATA11-4-KO1 and co-occurring heterotrophs from soil, at the... | place: Chile: Atacama Desert, Tarapaca Region | collected 2009-05-22 | reverse complement strand
GGTGAGAGCGGCGGTGAGAAAGTCTGCCACGGTAGCGGCGGGATAGTCCTGCTGCGGGCGGATTAAAATCCGGCCACCTATTTCCCTTCTGCACTGTTCGCAGGAGGGTTCGGGGATCTACACCGTGGAATTATATCTGAAGGTCCGCCTGGCTGTTTCGGAAGGGATGAGCCGGCGCCAGGCGGCGAAGCATTTCAACATCTCGCGCGACAGCGTTTCCAAGATGCTGGCCTATTCGACGCCTCCGGGCTATCGGCGGCGGTCACCGGTGCGTCGGCCGAAGCTGGACGCATTCGTTTCGACCATCGAGCATTGGCTCGATGAGGATCTGAAGGTTCCGCGCAAGCAGCGCCATACGGCCAAGCGGGTGTTCGACCGTCTCCGCGAGGAGCGCGGGTTCACCGGCGGCTACACGATCATCAAGGATTACCTGCGCGAGCGCGAGCAGCGCCGCCAGGAGGTGTTCGTGCCGCTGTCGCATCCGCCGGGTCACGCGCAGGCCGACTTTGGCGAGGCGATGGTGGTGATCGGCGGCGTCGAGCAGAAGGCGCGCTTCTTCGTGCTCGACCTGCCGCACAGCGACGCCTGCTATGTGCGGGCCTATCCGGCGGCGGTGTCGGAGGCCTGGGTGGATGGCCACATCCATGCGTTTGCCTTCTTCGGGGCGGTTCCGCAGTCGATCGTCTACGACAATGACCGTTGCCTGGTGGCGAAGATCCTGCCTGACGGCACACGCAAGCGGGCGGCTCTGTTCTCAGGCTTCCTGTCCCACTACCTGATCCGGGATCGCTATGGCCGTCCAGGGAAAGGCAATGACAAGGGGAACGTCGAGGGCCTTGTCGGCTATGCCCGGCGCAACTTCATGGTGCCGATCCCGCGCTTTGCATCGTGGGACGAGTTCAATCTGTGGCTCGAGGAGCAGTGCCGCAAGCGCCAGGGTGACAGGCTGCGGGGCGAGAGCGAGACGATCGGCGAGCGGCTGCAACGCGATCTCGCCGCCATGCGCCAGTTGCCGGCATCACCCTTCGATGCCTGCGACCAGGCCAGCGCCCGTGTCACGGCGCAATCTCTGGTTCGCTACAAGACCAACGACTACTCTGTTCCGGTCGCCTATGGCCATCAGGACGTTTGGGTCCGGGGCTATATCGACGAGGTGGTGATTGGCTGCCGTGGCGAGATCATCGCCCGCCATCCTCGAAGCTGGGAGCGGGAAGACGTCGTCTTCGATCCGCTGCATTACCTGCCGCTGATCGAGCAGAAGATCAATGCGCTGGATCAGGCAGCACCTCTCCAGGACTGGGACCTGCCCGCAGAGTTCGCCACACTGCGTCGCCTGATGGAAGCGCGCATGGCAAAGCATGGCCGGCGCGAGTATGTGCAAGTGTTGCGGCTTCTGGAAAGCTTCGAGCTTGCCGATCTGCATGCGGCGGTGAAGCAGGCCCTGCATCTCGGGGCGATCGGCTTCGACGCCGTCAAACATCTTCTCCTGTGCCGGGTGGAGCGCCGGCCGCCGCGACTGGACCTGTCCATCTACCCCTACCTGCCGAGGGCGACGGTCGAGAAGACCTCGGCGAAGGCGTACATGCGCCTCCTGTCATCGGATGCGGGAGAAGCAGCATGAACGCCGAGGTTCCCGAGATCCTGCTCTCCCATTACCTCAAAACCCTGAAGCTGCCGACCTTTCTGCGCGAGCATCAGAAGCTGGCCCGGCTATGCGCCAGCGAAGGCGTCGATCACGTCGGATACCTGACCCGGCTGGCCGAGCGGGAGATGATCGAGCGGGATCGCCGCAAGGTCGAGCGACGCATCAAGGCGGCCAAGTTCCCGGTCGTCAAAAGCCTCGACAGCTTCGACTTCGACGCCATCCCCAAGCTGAACAGGATGCAGGTGCTGGAACTGGCGCGCTGCGAATGGATCGAGCGGCGCGAGAACGTCATCGCGCTTGGACCCAGCGGCACGGGCAAGACGCATGTCGCGCTCGGCCTCGGTCTGGCCGCCTGCCAGAAGGGCCTGTCCGTCGGCTTCATCACCGCAGCCGCCCTGGTCAGCGAGATGATGGAGGCCCGCGACGAACGGCGACTTCTGCGCTTCCAGAAGCAGATGGCCGCCTGCAAGCTGCTCATCATCGACGAACTGGGCTTCGTGCCGCTCTCCAAGACTGGAGCGGAATTGCTGTTCGAGCTGGTCTCGCAACGCTACGAACGTGGCTCGACGCTGATCACAAGCAACCTGCCGTTCGACGAATGGACCGAAACGTTCGGATCCGAGCGCCTGACAGGCGCGCTGCTCGACCGCGTCACCCACCACGTCAATATCCTCGAGATGAACGGCGAAAGTTACCGTCTCGCCCAGAGCCGAGCCCGAAAGGTCGGCTGAAACCCCAACAAAAAACGCCGGCGCCGCAAGCGGGAAACTCTGGTCGGGCTACGCCCTCCCGACGTTCCCCGCTTGCGGCGCCAAGTGGCCGACTTTTACGCCGCCCCGTGGCCGGTTTTTGCTCCGCCGTTGACAAAAGTCCCTTCTACGCTCAAGCGTATGCCCAACGCCATCAGGTCATCGGCCAGCGCGTGCGCTTCGACGCCTGTTCCCGACAAGTCCAGCAGCACGATGTTGGTTACGTCGCCCTCGGGGATGACGCGCACTCCGGGTACGCGACGCAGCGTATCGGCAAACCGCCTCGCCTTATGATGGTCCTCGGATAATCGCTGAACATTGTTGTCAAGAGCGTAGAGGCCGACACCGGCCATGACCCCGACTGGCGCATGGCGCCGCCTAGGCGATGTTTCCACACCAGCGCCTCCTCGATGAACTGAGCCGGGCCGGCTAAGACCACGCCAAAGGGGCAACCTAAGCCCTTCGACAAATCGATCCACGCACTGTCGCAAAGCTGACTGAAGGTTGCGGCGGGCTTGTTTGCCGCTACCGCTGCATTGAGCAACCGCGCCCCGTCCATATGAAGGGCGAGCCCGTGCGCACGAGACAGGGCGGCGAGCTCCGCGATGCCGGCGCGAGTCCATATTCGCCCACCGCCCCGGTTGGTCGTCTGCTCGATCGTGACGACACGGCTGCACGGAGAGCGATGGCGCGGGGCGCGCAACAGCGGCTGGACATCGCCTGCCGTGAAAATACCGGATGGGGTTTCAATCGGGCGAAACTGCGCTCCTGCAAGCGCGGCAGCACCTGCCGCCTCCGAGCCGAAGACATGCGCATTTGAGGCACAGATGATCTCGTCCCCAGGGCGGCAATGCACCAGGAACGCGATCTGGTTGCACATCGTCCCGGATGGAAGAAAGAGTGCCGCTTCATGACCGAGCAAATCCGCCACGCGTTCCTCCAGTTTCAACGTCGTGCGGTCTTCCCCTCGCTGTTCGTCGCCGACCGCTGCGGACGCCATCGCCGAGCGCATTGCCGGCGAGGGTCGGGTCGCGGTGTCGGAGACCAAGTCGACGAGGACTGCTGCTTTGGGCATGTCAGGATGCTGCGGTCAGCGCGTGGCGGAAAGCATTCGGCGACATTTCGATCACCGTGGAGTTGCGCGGCTCACAGCGCATCGTCCAATGGGTAAGGACGCGCCGGTTCGACCTCGGCTTGGTCAGTCCGCTCAACGACGTCCGCGACATCAACGTCGTGGCTCGGTGGCGATTGCCTTATATTGTACTTGGAGCGCCCGGTCACAAGGGACTTGGCGAAGCCGGCAAGGTCTTCGACGTCGCCGAGAGCGGCGACCTGGCGCTGATCGTGCCCGGCATGGGGTACATGCTGGCCTTATGCGAAAACACCTCGCTGGCCCGGATGATCCAGGGGAAAACCCGCATCGACGCCTACATCTCCCCGACGGCCGCCCACCTGGCAATGGCGGGACTGGGCATCGCGTTGGTCGACCCTGTCACCGCCCACTATTTCGAGGGCGCGCTCGATGCGGAAGTGCGGCCGCTGAAGAATGCCCCGCTCTACGATCTCGCGCTGATCGCGCCGCCCGAGCAGGCGCGCTCGCGCGCTTCGGTGCGTCTGGGAGAGATGCTTGTCGCCGCGGTGGGGAATGTCGTTAATTGTCGGTAACAGTTATCCAGCGTGGAAAGACACTATCAATTCACGTGCTTTTGACCCGCGTCGCATGATGGTTGGACCAACCGGCGCATACTGGGGTGTCCGCGCCAGCCTCGATTTCCTTTCCTGAACGCGAGCCTGGCCGGTCGATGAGAACGAATCGTCCCTTCAACTCATCCGCAGGTAAGCGTCGACGATCCGAGGGTCTGTTGCCATCTCTGCGGCGGGGCCGCTCATGGTGATGCGTCCCGTTTCCATGACATAGGCCGTATGTGCGTGGCCGAACGCTTCGCGCGCGTTCTGCTCGGCAAGAAGAATGGCCATTCCCTCGCGGTTGAGCCGCACCAGCACCTCGAACAGCGATTCCACGATCAGCGGCGCCAGGCCAAGCGAAATCTCGTCGGCAAGCAGCAAGGCCGGCTTGCTGATCAGCGCGCGGCCCAGCGCCAGCATCTGCTGTTCGCCGCCGGACATGGTGCCGGCAAGCTGGTCCTTCCGTTGCGCCAGCTTGGGGAAGATGCCGTAGATTTCCTCGACTGCGCCGCCGCGCCGGGTTCTGTTCGCCACCTGGAGGTTTTCCGCGACCGTCAGCGCGGGGAACACGCGCCGTCCTTCCGGCACGTAGGCGAGCCCGGCGGCTACGCGCCGGTGCGGTTCAAGCCCAAGCAGGGGCGCTCCCTGAAAGGTCACGGAACCCCGTGCCGGCAGCAGGCCGACAAGGGACTTGATCAGCGTCGATTTGCCGGCGCCGTTGGCGCCCAGCACGGTGACGAATTCGCCGCGCCCGACCTTCAGCGACACATTGTGCAGCACTTCGGTCCGGCGATACCCGGCAGCCAGCCCGTTTACATCGAGCAGAATATCGGACGCACTCATGACTTGTCCTTGGTCGTTGCAGGCGCGTTCGAGTGCTGCGGCCCCAGATAGGCATCGATGACGCGCTGGTCGGCGCGGATTGCGTCCGGCGGCCCCTCGGCAAGGATCTTGCCGCTTTCCAGCACGATTGCGCGGTCGCAAAGCGAAAGCGCCAGCCCGACGTAATGCTCGACCAGCAGCACCGATATTCCGCGCTTGTGGATGGCCCCGATCAGTTCCTTCAGCGGTTGCAGGCCGTCTGCGCCGATGCCCGCCGCCGGCTCGTCCATCAGGATCATTTCGGGATTGCCGGCCAGCGCGCGTGCGATTTCCATGCGGCGAAGGTGGCCGGGTGACGCCTCCCTCGCGCTCTGCCCGGCGACATCGGCAAGCTCGGTGAACCGGAGCAGTTCGTCTACCCGTTCCTGCAATTCCGGCTCTCCCGACCTGGACCGGAACGGCGCCGCCAGGCCACGGAGCCGTGGCCCCGCCGCCCCGAGCATGACGTTGTCGCGGATGGAAAGGGAACCGACCGCGCGTACGACCTGAAACGTGCGGGCAAGGCCGCGGGCATGAAGCAGGTCGGGGCGGAATTTTCGGACGGTGTCCCCGTTGACGGCGACCGTGCCTTCGCTCGGCGCGAGCAGACCGGTGATGACGTTGAAGAGGGTGGATTTGCCGGCCCCGTTCGGTCCGATGACCGAAACGAATTCGCCGGGCATCACGGCCATGTTCACGTTGGAAAGCGCGACCAGCCCGTCGAAGCGCCTGGTAACGGCCTTCAGTTCAAGCAAGGGCGCGGTCATGAGCGGGCTCTCTTGCCGGCGAAGACATTGGCCGTCCAGCGCGCGATCAGGCTATCCTCGCCGATGATGCCTTGCGGGTGGAAGCGCAGGACGAGGACCAGCACGGCGCCGAAGATCAGCATCCGGTATTCCGAAGCGAACCGGAACAGTTCGGGGATGATGGTCAGCAGCACCGCACCGAAAATGGCTCCCCGGATTGTCGCCGAACCGCCGATCAGAAGCATCGCCAGGAACAGGACCGAATCGTTGAATCCGAAAGTCTGCGGAGACACCGTGCTGAGGAAGTAGGCGTAGAGGCATCCGGCAAAGCCGGCGAAGATCGAGCTGATGACGAATATGGTCGATTTGTACCGCGCCACCGGCGCGCCGAGCGACGCCGCCAAGGTTTCGTCCTCGCGGACCGCCTGCAGGATGCCGCCGAACCAGCTGCGGTTGACCAGCAGGCTGACACCCACCGTGCACGACAAAAGAAGCAGCGAACAGACGGCCAGACCCGGATAGTCCAGTTCATACCCGCCGATCGTCGGCAGGGGGATGCCATAGAGCCCGGTGGCGCCACCGAAAAACGGCAGGGTCTGGAAGGTGGCGACCACGATGAAGTTCAGGCCCAGCGTCGTTATGGCGAAAAAGTCCTGGTGCAGGCGCAGGCTGATGGCGCCGATCAGCGCGCCGGCGACGCCCGCCGCCAGCCCGGCGGTCAGGAAGCAGAACCAGAACGGCATGCTGTAGGAAGTCGCGAACACGGCGGCGAAGTAGGCGCCGATGCCGAAGACGGCGCTCTGGCCGAGGTTTGGCTGGCCGGTATAGCCCACCACCATGTTGAGGCTGACGGTGACCGTCGACAGGATGGCCACCGTGATCAGCAGGACAAGCAGGTAGCTCATGCGCGCACCACGCGGGATGGGATAAGGCCCTGCGGCCGGATGAGCAGCACCAGCACGAGCGCCGCGAAGGCGATCGCGTCACGCGGGACGACGAAGCCGAACCGCGCGACCACGGCCGTCTCCACCAGCCCGACGAGAAAGGCGGCGGCGATGGTGCCGAGAGGGCTGCCGAGGCCGCCGAGGATGATGATGGCGAGCATCTTATAGGCGGGAACGTCGCCCATGGTGGGTATGACGCTGTCGTATTTCAGCGCGTAGAGGATGCCGGCCAGCGCGCTCAGCGCATAGCCGATGACGAAAACGCCGCCGATTACCTTCTTGCTGTCGATCCCCACGGCCGAAGCGATGTCGCGGTCCTGCGCCACCGCCCGCCAGACCACGCCGTAACGCGTTTTGGTCAGCACCAGCCAGGTCAGCAGCAGCAGCCCGACGCCGATGACGATGACAAGCAGGTTTATCCCGGTCACCTCGACGCCCGCAATATGTACGTCCGGGATTGCGGTCTGGATGCCCAGGCTTTGCTGCAAGGGGCCGCATACCAGGCGGAACAGCTCGTCTGCACAAATATAGACCCCGATACTCGTTATCAGCGTGACGATGGGGCCTCGGTCCAGGATCGGGACATACAGGCTTTTCTGGAAAATCCAGCCGACGGCGCCGGCAATAACCAGCGCCGCGGCCACCCCAAGCAGGACGCTGCCGCTGGCCTGGAAGACGACGAGCAGCAGGTAGGCGCCCAGCGTCAGCGCCGCCGCGCTGGCGACATCGAGCACGCCCATCAGCCCGTAGACCAGCGACGGCCCGATCGCGATCAGCGCGTAGAGCGAGCCGACCACGATGCCCTGGATGAGGATATAGGTCATTACGATCCGGCCTCGGGGCTCACGGCGTGATGATGGCCGGGTCGGATACGACGCCGGCGCTGGAAATCTTGCCGTCGTCGAAGACCTGGATCTGGATCGGCTTGATGACCTCGCGGTTTTCCGTGAAGCGTTCGAAGGTCCCGGTGGCGCCCTTGAAATCACGCAGCGCGTCGAGCCCGGCCTTGACGTCGGCGGCCGTCGTGCCGTTTTTGCGGATCGCGTCGACCACCAGCATCACCGCGTCGTGCGACGAGGCCGCGACCATGTCGACGGGGAAGTCGTAGGCCTTGGCGAAGTCCGACAGGAATTGCTGGGTCTCTTCGCTCTTGCTGTCACGGTTGAGGTTGGTGGTGAACATCAGCCCGTCGGCGAGCTTGCCGATCGAGTAGAAGCCGGCGGAATCGATGCCCTCGGTGCTGAGCAGCGTCAGCTTTCCGTCCGCCTGTGCCCAGTCGCGCAGGAACTGCTTGCCCTCCGCGACGTACTGGACGAGGTAGATGGCATCGGCGCCCGATGCGATCACGCGGCGAATGATGGTGCCGAAATCCTTTTCCCCGAACTGATTCTTGTCGGTGGAGACGACCGTCATGCCGAGCTTGGGCGCTTCGGCGACGAAACCTTCGACCAGCGCATTGCCGAAATCGTTGTCGATGGAAATGACAGCCGGTTTCTTGATCCCCTTGTCCGCGAGGAACTTGGCCCCGGCGCGGCCCTGCACGGTGCCGTTGGCGTCCTGGAGGAAGATGTAGCTTCCGGTCTTGGGAATGCCCGGATTGACCGCATAGGCCGAAACCAGCACCGTCTTGGCGCGCTGGAAGATCGTTGCGGCGGCCAGTGTCTGCGGGCTGTAGGAGCCGCTGACCGCTGCCACAACGCCGTCCTGGGAGGTCAGTTTGGTCGCGATGGTGGCGCCCTGCTTGGGGTCGCTGCCGTCGTCGTAGGGCACGAGTTCGAGCCGGTGTCCGTCAATGCCCCCGGCGTCGTTGACCTGCTTGATCGCCAGCTGCGCGCCGGCCAGCGCGCTGCGTCCGTCCGGCGCGCCGAAGCCCGTCTGCGGCGAGAAGAACCCGATCCTGACCGGCGCCTCGTCGGCGGCGGCGGGCGGAAGGCCCGAGAAGGCGGCGCAGGCAAGAGCGGCGATCGCCGTGACCATGCCTTTGTTGAGAATTCGGAATTTCATCGAAACCTCCCACGATGGTTAGAATGTTGTCTGCGGGCAGGGGAACCTGACGGCGCGCCCTGCCCTTCCCTACACAAGCACCTTGGCGAGGAAGGCCTGCGTCTGCGGATGGGCGGGCCTGCCCAGCACCTCGGCCGGCGGACCTTCCTCGACGATCTCGCCTCCGGCCATGAACACCACGCGGTCGGCCACCTCACGGGCGAAGGCGATTTCATGCGTGACGACGATCATGGTCATGCCGCTTTCGGCCAGGTCGCGCATGACGTCCAGCACGTCGGAAACCAGTTCAGGGTCGAGCGCGCTGGTCGGCTCGTCGAACAGGATCAGCTTGGGCCGCATGGCCAGCGCCCGCGCGATGGCGACGCGCTGCTGCTGACCGCCCGAAAGCTGGCGCGGATAGGCGTTGACCTTCTCGGCCAGGCCGACCCGCTTCAGGATGGCGTGTGCCCGTTCCGTCACCTCCTGGCGCGGCTCGCGCTTCACGCCGATCGGCCCTTCGATGACGTTTTGCAGCACGGTCATGTGCGGGAAAAGATTGAAATGCTGGAACACCATGCCGATGTGGATGCGCTGGCGCGCGATCTCGTGCTCGTGCATTTCCTGGAGATAGCCGTTGCCTTCCTTGTAGCCGATCAACTCGCCGTCGACCCGGATGCGGCCGTGGTCGATGCGCTCCAGATGGTTGATGCAGCGCAGGAACGTGCTCTTGCCCGAACCCGATTGGCCGAGCAGGCACATGACCTGCCCGTTCGCAAGCGACAGGTTGATCCCCTTGAGCACTTCGAGGGCGCCAAAGGATTTGCGCACGCCTGTCGCCTGCACCATCACCCTGGCGGATTGCTCGATCCGACCGGTCATGACGCGCTTCCTTTCCCCTCGGCCTCGAGCGGGCGGCGGCGGGAGAGGCCGAGGAAATTGCGGATGCTTTGCACCGGCGTTGACGGCAGGCTGCGGCTGCCGCCTCGGGCGTAGTGGCGCTCGATATAGTATTGGATGACGCTCAGGATCGAGACGATGATCAGGTACCAGATGACCGCGACCATCAGCAGCGGGATCGTTTCGAACGTTCGCGTGTAGATCGTCTGCGCCGCGAACAGCAGTTCCGGCACGGCGATGATGGAGACCAGCGCCGACATCTTGAGCATGTTGATGGTGTCGTTGCCGAGCGGCGGGATGATGACGCGCATAGCCTGCGGCAGCACCACCCGTCGCAGCAGCCGGCCCCGCGACATGCCGATGGACTGGGCCGCTTCGGTCTGGCCGTGGTCTATCGAGATGATGCCCGCGCGGATGATCTCGGCGCTATAGGCGGCCTCGTTGAGGCTGAGGCCCAATATGGCCGCGGTATAGGGCGTGATCAGCGCATTGGCGTCGAGCTGGACGAACTCCGGGCCGATGAAGGGTATGCCTAGCGAGATGTTGGGAAACAGAGCGGACAGATTGTACCACAGCAACAACTGCACCAGCAGCGGCGAGCCCCGGAAGAACCACACGAACAGCCAGGACGAACCCGACAGGATCGGATTGGGCGAGAGGCGCATGACCGCCAGCACCACGCCGAGCGAGATGCCCAGCACCATGGCGATGGCCGTCAGTTCGAGGGTGCGGCGCACGCCCAGCAGAATGGTCTGCGAGGAGTAGTATTGGCCCACCACCGCCCACTCGAAGCGTGGATTGGTGAAAAGCGTCTGCACCAGCATCGCCGCCAGCAGGGCCACGAAGGCCATGGCCACCCAGCGCCACGGATGCCTTGCCGGCCTGATTGCCAGGTCGATCGTGGGATCGCTTTTCCTTCCTTCGGAACCGGTCTTGCTGGCCGACATGACGTCGCACTCCTGGAGATATTGGCCGCCCGGTGGCGGCTGGAGCGGTGGGTGTCCGGACGAAACCGTGCCGCCGCCCTGTCCATCTGTCCGGGCATCGGGCCGGAAATCGGATTCCGCTTTCCGGCCCGGTCTGATGGGGCGCCTTACAGGCCGGCGCCCTCGTTGATCGTCACCTCCTTGACGGCGCCGACTTCCTGGCCCCACTTCGCCAGGATCTTGGCGTAGGTGCCCTCGTCGATCAGCGCCTGCACCGTGGCCTGCAGGGCTTTGGCCAGGTCGTCCGACTCCTTGGGCAGCACCAGCCCATAGGGGCGCGGCGCGTAGGAGGCGTCCGGCACCTCGAACTCGCCCGGGTGCTGCTGCGAGATATAGGCACCGGCGGACGTGTCGATCATCGCCACGTCGGCACGCCCGGATTGCAGGGCCAGCACGATCTTGCTGGTGCCGGGATGCACCTCGACCTTGACCTCCGGCTTGCCGGCCTTCACGCACTCCTCGGAGGCCAGCCTCGCGTCCTCGATCTCGGTGGTGCCCTTGTCGATGGCGGCGGTTACGCCGCAGATGTCGGCGAGGCTGTGGATGTTCTTGGGGTTGCCGTGCTTGACCAGGAAGCCGCCGCCGGAGATGAAATAGTCGACGAAATCGACCTTCTTGCGCCGCTCCTCGGTGTCGGTCATTGCCGACATGGCCATGTCGTAGCGATTGGCGGCGAGCGCCGGGATGATGGCGTCGAAGCTCATGTTCTCGAATTCCAGCTTCACGCCGAGCTTCTGGCCGATCGCTTCCGCGAGATCCTTATCCAGGCCGATGATGGTGGTGTTGTCGGTGTCGTAATATTCGAAGGGCGGATATTCGACGTTGCTGGCGACCCTGATCTTGCCGGCCTCCTTCAGCTTGGCCGGCAGCATGGCGTTGAGTTTCGCGTCCATGCTGGTGGAAATGGCGGTATCGGCATTGGCCGGTCCCGCGAGCATCGATCCGACCGACAGCAGCGCGGCCGCGACACCCGAAGCGAGTCGAATTCGACCAAAACATCCAATGCTCATGTCTTCACTCCCCTTCTTGTCGCCCTGGCGACGTTGAAAAACCTTGAAACAGGCAGTCCGCCCAAACGAAGTCCTGCCGGCGCGATACATCGAGACACGCCGCGCCGACCTGTCGGCGCGACCCGGTCCGATCCGGCCGTCCGGCGGAGTGCATTGGCACGACGCGGGCTTTTCCCACCGATTCCTCCACAGCGCCGCACAGCGCCAATCGATGATAAGTATATACTCACATAGACAACTTTGTAGAGGATGGATTGTCAAGCGCGATTTTGTCGCGCGCATGCGCAATTTCCTTGAGCCGACGGATTTTGCGGTCGATAGAAGCGCGGCGCCGGTTCCGGGGCCGGCTTGTTAAATGCAGGACCGAGGCAACCGACCTGGCAGCGCCGCGAAAGCTTGACATGTCCCGGCGGGTGATTGATGCTTAAGTCACATATACCTATCAATGCAATTGAAAGCGTCGATAGGGGTGTCGCGGTCCAAGGGAACTCCACTGATATCGCTAGCCACGATCTAACGGGAGGCCAAGCATGGAACCGATATGGCCACTATACCTGAGCGACAACGATTGCGATCCCATGGTTCGCGGTCCGTCGAAAGCGACTTTCGATTTCACGGTCGCGATCGCGGAGCTCTATCGACGCGTTCAACGCGCGCTTTCGCGCTATTGCACGCGGAGACATGATGTAGAAAGGCGATTCGATCAAGCTGGACCGTATGTCTGGTAAAACGGGTCGATGCGGTTGAGCGGCCGGTTGAATCCGCGCGACTATCGGACAAGCCTTGCCATCGTGCGCCGATAGGCTTCGCGGATCGCGGCTTCGCGCGGATGGCGGCCATCGCGGATGACCCAGTTGCCGGCCACCATGACATCGCGAACCGGGTTCTGCGGACCCCCGAGAATCCAGGCGTCCAGCACGGTTTGCGGCCCGTGCCCGAGCAGCGGAAGACTGCCGGCGTCGAGCATGACCATATCCGCCCGCCTGCCTGCGATCAGCCCGCCGCCGCCTTGCGCCGAAGCCTGCTCGCCGCCCGCAAGCGCGGTGTCGAACAGCACGCGGCCGCTGTGTACCTCACGTTCCGCATGCGCCCGGTCTGGCCGCGCGATGACGTTGCGGCGGCGCAGCTCCAGGCGCTTGCCGCATTCCAGCATGCGCAGTTCAGCGGCGGTCGAAGCGCCGTAGTGGCTGTCGGTGCCGATGCCGAAGGCGCCGCCGGCGGCGTGGTACTCGACCAGAGGGAAGAAGCCGTCGCCCATGGTCGCCTCGGTGAGCGGGCAGAGGCCGGCCACCGCGCCGCTGGCGGCCAGGCCGGCGATCTCGGAAGTGTCGAGATGGGTGGCGTGGACGAGGCACCAGTCCGGCCCCAGTCCGATATTGTCGAGCAGCCATTGCACCGGGCGCGCGCCCAGCCCTGCTTCGACCTCCGCCACCTCATGAGTCGTTTCCGAGACATGGATGTGAAGCCGGGCGCCGGGATCGATCGCCTTCATGCCCGCCAGCGCCGCCCGCACCTCGTCGGGCGTGACGGCGCGCAGCGAGTGCAGCGCCATGCCGACATTGAGATTGGGATGGGCGGCGCGGCGCGCGTGCAGGGTCTCGATCAGCTTCAGATAGGCGTCGACCGAATGGGCGAAGCGCTTCTGCGTCGCCTCCAGCGGCTTGCCGATGCCGCCATGCGCATAAAGCACCGGCAGCATGGTCATGCCGAGGCCGGTCTCGGCCGCCGCCGCGATCAGCCTGTCCGACATCTCCGCAGGATTGGCATGGGCGCCGCCGCCGGGAAGGTGGTGGACATAGTGGAATTCGCAGACGGCCGTCATGCCGAACTGGAGCATCTCCAGATAGACCAGCGCCCCGATCGCCTCGTAATCCTCCGGCGTCAGGCGATCCACCATGCGGTACATCTCCTTGCGCCAGGTCCACAGATTGTCCTCCGCGCGGGCCGTCGTGACGAACTCCGTGCGGCCGGCCAGCGCGCGCTGAAAGGCGTGCGAATGCAGGTTCGACAGGCCTGGCACGCCGAACCCATTCAACCGCTCCACCGATCTTTCCGGCGGCCTGGCGCCCGATACGGAAACGATGACGCCATCCTCGCCGATCTCGACATAGCCCGGAGAAAGCCAGCCGTCCGGCTGATGCAGGTGTTCGACCTCGTAGACGGTGGACATGGTTGCTCCCTCCCTGCGGCGCGAACGCCGGATCAGCGCGCCCGCTCGCGATCGTCGAACACGACCTGTCCGGCCTTCATCACCAGCCGCGCCCGGCCGCGGCCCAGCCGGTAGGCCATGTCCTCGTAGCGCTCGTAGGGGAAGACGGCGATGTCGGCCTGTTTGCCCACTTCCAGCGAGCCGATGCGGTCGCCCCGCTTCAGCGCGCGGGCGGCATGCAGCGTGCCGGCGCGGATCGCTTCGGCCGGGCTGAACTTGTAGAGCCGGCAGGCGAGCTGGACGACGAAAGGCATCGATTCCAGCCAGCAGCCCGGACACATGTCGGTGGCGAGCGCCAGCGTCATGCCGGCATCCATCATCGCGCGCGCGTCGAAGGGGCGCGCATGGCCGACGGCGAAGTCGAGCGCCGGCATGACCACGCACACCACGCCGGCTTCGCGCAGCGCCGCATATTCCTCAGGCGCGGTGAAGTTCATGTGGTCGGCCGACACCGCCTTCAGTTCGGCCGCGAGCGTGGAACCGCCGATATGGGAATAGGCGTCCGTGTGGATCTTGACGTCGAGCCCATGCTCGCGGCCGCGCTCCAGGATCGTACGCGACTCCGCGACGGTGTAGTAGCCGTCGTCGCAATAGACGTCGTTGAATTCGGCCAGGCCGCGCCGGGCGACCTCCGGGATCATCTCGTCGAGGATCTCGGCGATATAGGCGTCGCGGCTCTTGTCGTCGGGGAACTCGTGCGCGCCGAGGAAGGTGGAGACGACCTCGATCGGCTGGCGCCCGTTAAGGAGGTGGTTGACCTCCAGCATCTTGATCTCGGTGGCCGTGTTCAGCCCATAGCCGCTCTTGCTTTCCACCGTGGTTGTGCCGAAGGCGAGCATATGCTCCAGACGCTCGTTGGCGCTTTCGACGAGTTGGTCCTTTCCGGCCTCGCGCATCATGCGCGCCGTCGCCGTGATGCCGACGGGAATGCCCATCGCCCTGATCTCGGCCGCGCTGCGGCCGCGCACCTTCTGGGCATATTCCTCGACGCGGGATTTGTGGAAGACGAGATGCGTGTGGCAGTCGACGAAGCCGGGCATCACCAGCCCGCCGCCGGCGTCGATGCGCTCGGCTCCGGTGAGATCGTGCGCTGCGGCGATCTCGGAAAGGGTGCCGACGGCGGCGATCGCGTTTCCGCTGATCGCCACCGCCGTATCGGCGCGGGCACCGACAAGATCGGGCGCGTCGCTTGCGCAGGTCAGAACCTGACCGGCGTTTACGATGAGTGCCGTGATCTTGTCCATTGCGGTGCTCCGTGATCGGGATGCCGGTTACGAGGACGCGCTGTCCGGCCCGAAGGTGGCCTTGGGGCTCCACCACAGCGGCACCTGCACGCCGTCCCTGGCGAAGCGCTCGGCCGCGGCGGTACGGGCGATGTCGTAGCCGGCCTGCGCGTGGCGGACCACGCCGATGCCGGAGTCCGTGGTCAGGCACGCCGCCAGCCGCACGTCCGCCTCGGCGGAGCCGTCGGCGATCATGGTCACGCCGGTGTGCACGGCCTCGCCCATGGAGTAGTTCTCCTGGATGGCGACGAGGTCGGCGCCGGCCGCCACGTTCAGCATGGCGTTGAGGTAGGGCCAGTCGGAGATCAGGTCGCTGCCGTCCTTCATGCGTTCGGATTCGAAGGTCGGGTTGACGATCGAGCCCGAGTCGAGATTGTCGCGCGAGAAGGCCACCGGGCCCTTCAGTTCGCCCGAGCGCACCATCTCGTTGACGCGCATGCCGAACGCCTTGCGCTGGCCGAAGCCGAGATAGCAGATGCGCGCCGGCAGGCCCTCGATCGGGATGTGCTTGCGGGCGAGCCTGATCCAGTCGGTCACCAGTTCGTCGTCGGCGAACATCTCCTCGACCACGTCGTCGAGCTTGGCCAGGTCCTCCGGATCGCGCGACAGGCAGATCCAGCGGAACGGCCCGCGGCCCTCGCAGAACAGCGGCCGGATATAGGCGGCCACGAAGCCGGGGATCTTCATCGCCTCGTCCACGGCCATGCCGGCGTCGCGGCTCTCCTTGCGCAGCGAGTTGCCGTATTCGAAGACCTGCACGCCCTTGTCGTAGAACTCGTTCATGATGGCGAGTTGCTCGACCATCGAGGCGCCGGCGCGCTTGAAATAGTCGTCGCGGCTGGTCTTGCGCAGCTCGCGCGCCTCATCGACGGTGAGCCCGGCGGGGACGTAGGAGAGCGGGTCGTGCGCCGGCGTCATGTCGGTGATGATGTCGGGCATGAAGCCGGAATCCCTGGCCTTGCGCAGCACGTCCACCGCATTGCCGAACAGGGCGATGCCCAGCGGGCGCTTCGCCGCCGCAGCTTCCTTCGCCAGGCGCACGGCCTCGTCGAAATCATCCACGATGACGTCGCAATAGCCGACTTCGAGCCGGTGTTTCATCACCTTCTCGTCCACGTCGGCGCAGATGCACACGCCGCCCAGCATGGTCATGGCGCGCGGCTGGTTGCCGCCCATGCCGCCCATGCCGGCGGTGAGCAGGATGCGGCCGCGCATGTCGCCGCCGAATTTCTGGTCGCGGATGGCCACCAGCGTCTGGAAGGTGCCCTGGATGACGCCCTGCGTGCCGATATATTCCCACGGCGCCGCCGTGTACTGTGCGAAGATCGTCAGGTTCTGGTCCTGCAGGTCGTAGAAGATCGGCCAGGTCGCCTTCATGATGTTGGTGGTGGCCATCACCACGCGGGGCGCCAGCGTATTGGTCCTGAAGATCGCCACCGGCATGCCGGACTGGACGACGAGCGTCTCGTCGTTCTCCAGGTTTTCCAGCGATTTGACGATGGCGTGATAGCTTTCCCAGTTGCGGGCGCATTTGCCGATGCCGCCATAGATGACAAGCTCCTCGGGATGCTCGGCGTTCTCCATGTTGTTTTCGAGCATGCGCAGGATCCCTTCCTGCTTCCAGCCCTTGCAACGAAGGTTGTTTCCGCCCATAGCGCGAACGGAATAAAGTATCTCGGGCTTGTCCATCGTCTCCTCCTCGGTAAGCGGCTAGCGTCTAAAATACGTATAGACAACTACATACATATCTAGAATGCCGCTTTGTCAAGAGCGGTTTTCGGCGTAAGGACAGTTTTGATCTGGTTGCGGATAGCGACTTGAACTAACGTGTCGTACATATTCGGCACACAGCTTGATAGGCGGGGTCATGAGCAGAAAAGTGAACAGTGCCTTGCGCGAGGCCGCCCCCGACCATCAGGGGATCGGCGTCTCGCTCGGGCAGCAGGTGCGCAACCACGTCCTGGAAAAGGTCAATTCCGGCGAATGGCCGGAAGGCTATCGCATCCCTTCCGAATCCCGCCTGGCGGAGCAGTTCGGCGCTTCGCGCATGACCATCCACATCGCCTTGCGGGACCTGTCCGCGGAAGGCGTGCTGGTGCGGCGGCAAGGCGCCGGCACCTTTGTCGCGGCACGCCGAAGCCAGTCGACGTTCCTTGAATTGCGTAATATACATTCCGAGATCGAAGCGCGCGGGAACCAGCACACGACAGACATCGTCAGGATCGAGGCAGTCAATAGCGACCTTTCCATAGCAACGGAAATGAATGTCGTTCCCGGATCTGTCGTCTTTCACTCCATCCTTGTTCACCGCGAGAACGGAAAACCTCTGCAAATAGAAGATAGATACGTAAATCCGAAATTCTCTTCCGATTATATGGAACAGGATTTCACCAGGATAACGCCGCACGCCCATCTGATGGCCATCGGGCCGCTGGAAGAGGTGGAGCACATCATCCAGGCGATCCTGGCCGACGAGGTCAGCTGCAAGCTTCTGGAGATGCAGCAGGGCGATCCCCTGCTGCTGTTGCGCCGCCGCACATGGTCGCGCGGCATGATCGCGACCAGCGCGCGCCTGTTGCATCCCGGTTCCCGCTTCAGCCTCGCCGGGCGCATGAAGGTCACACGCTAGACCCTCCCACGGACGAGCCGAACCGACCGGCGGGACGGAGCAAGCCGCGCCTCTGTCCCCGCCTTCCCGGACACCGCGCCGGCTGGGCGTGCTCCGGCTTGACAAAGGCGCGCTTTATGGCAGATGTTTATATTGCCTATACAACTTTAGACAAACAGGATATCGGGCATGTCGGGGCTGACGCCTTTTCTGGATGACCGGACGGTCCGCCCGCCCGAGCCCAGCCGCCGGCTCGCCGGCCTGCCGGGCTACGGCCGCGGTCGGGCCGTGCAGCCGGTGCCGTTCGCCCACCGTCTGGGTTCCAACGAGGCGCCGGAGCCGCCGAGCGCAGTCGTACAGGCGGCGGCCGCCGCCGCGATCGCCGGCGCGCACCGCTATCCGGAGCTTCGTGCCGAGACGCTCGCCGAGGCCCTGGCGAAGCGCCATGGCCTGCCCGCGGAAGCGGTTGCGCTCTCCGCCGGCTCCATCGTCATGCTCGACCAGCTGATCCGCGCCTATTGCGATCCGGGCGACGCGGTGGTCGTTCCATGGCGCTCCTACGAGGCTTATCCGATCATCGCCGGCGCTGCCGGCGCGCGCCTGGTCGAGGTGCCGCTGGATGCCGCAGGGCGGATCGACGCGAAGGCGATGCTGGAAGCGAGCCTGCCCGGCACCCGCGTCGTGCTGCTGTGCAACCCCAACAACCCGACCGGCACAGCGCTCACTGCATCCGAGCTGGACGCGCTCCTGGACGCCTTGCCGAACGAAGCCCTGCTGATCCTCGACGAGGCCTATGCCGACTACGCCGAAGACGCCGAAACGGTCGCCGCATCTCCGGCCCGCCGGCTGGCGCGGCATCCGAATCTCGCAGTCCTGCGCACCTTCTCGAAGGCATGGGGGTTGGCCGGCATGCGCCTCGGCTACTGTCTCGCCGATCCGCATATCATTGCCGCGGTCAATGCCGTGGCGCCTCCTTTTCCCCTGCCCGCGCCGGCACTCGCGGCTGGGCTTGCCGCGCTCGGCGAGAAAGAGGCCGTGGCGGCGCGGGTGGCGCGCAGCACCGGGCAGCGCCGCCGCATGAGCGAAGGGCTGGAAGCCATCGGGCTGCCGGTGGCAAGCTCGCAGGCGAATTTCGTGTGGCTGGCGGTCGGCGGCGGCGCCGAGGCCCTGACCGCGCATCTGCGCGCGGCCGGCATCGCGGTGCGCTGCTTTCCCGGCGAAGGGGTGCGCATCACCACCGGCACCGAGGCCGACACCGCTGCGGTGCTTGCCGCAGCCGCCGAATGGCGTCCGGGCGCAGGCGGGCGATGAGCCGCAAGGGCAATGGAACAAAGGCGAGCGACAAGATGACGAAAACACTGCACCTCGGCCAGGGCCCCGTCGGCCTGGACGAACTGATCGGCGTGGCCCGGCATGGCCGGGGGGTGGCGTTGACCGATGCCGCGCGGGCGGCGATGCGCGTCAGCGAGGACTGGGTGGCGGGGCTGTCGGCGCAGATGGACCGGGGCGAGCCGACGCAGGCGATCTATTCGATCAACACCGGCTTCGGCTCCCTGTCGGGCCGGCAGGCGTTCAGGACCTCGGCCCAGGCGCGCAACCTGTCGCGGCGGCTGGTGGTGTCCAACTCGGCCGGCGTCGGGCGTCACTTCGACCAGGAAGTGGTGCGCGCCGCCATGCTGATCCGCGCCGCCAGCCTGACGCGCGGCTACTCCGCCGTGCGTGCGCAAGTGGTCGAGACGATCCTCGCCATGCTGGACTGCGGCGTGATCCCGGCGGTCCCGGAATACGGTTCGCTGGGCGCGAGCGGCGACCTCATTCCGCTGGCGCACATGGCGCTGGTGATGTCGCGCGACGAGGCGGGCGAAGCCGAGATCGACAGCGGCCAGGCCTGGTACGAGGGAGAGTTGATGTCCGGCGTCGCCGCCATGCAGGCCGCCGGCATCGAGCGCCTGGTTCTGGGGCCGAAGGAGGGACTGGCGCTGCTCAACGGCACGTCTTTCTCGACCGCGCAGACGGCGCTGGCGCTGGCCGACGCAGAGACCCTGCTGGCCACCGCGGAAGTGGCCGCCGCGATGTCGATCGAGGCGCTGATGGGTTTCGGCGACGCCTTCGTCCCCGAATTGCATGAGGCGCGCGGGCATGCCGGCCAGATTGAATGCGCCGCCAACATCCGTCGCCTTCTGGCCGGCAGCAAACTGATCGACGGCGGCATCGGCAGCGATCCGAAGCGCCAGCCGCCGCAGGACGCCTATTCGCTGCGCTGCGTGCCGCAGGTGCTGGGACCGGTGAGCGACACGTTGAAATTCGTGCGCGGCATCATCGAGACCGAGATGAACGCGGCCACCGACAATCCGCTGATCTTCGCCGACCGCCTGCCGGGGCGCAGCCTCAAGGCGCTTTCGGGCGGCAACTTCCACGCCGAATACGTCGCCTTCGCCGCCGATTTCCTGTCGATCGTGGTGACCGAGATCGGCAACATCGCCGAACGGCGCCTGTTCAGGCTGAACGACGGCACGCTCAACGGCGGCCTGCCGGACATGCTGGTGGCGAGCGAGCATGTCGGCATGGATTGCGGCTACATGCTGCCGCAATATCTTGCCGCAGCCCTGGTATCGGACTGCAAGACGCTGGCGCATCCCGACAGCGTCGATTCCATCCCCACCTGTTCCAATCAGGAGGACCATGTGTCGATGGCCAACAATGCCGGGCGGCACGCGCGGCAGATCGTGAGGAACATTGAAAATGTCGTCGGCATCGAAGTTCTGATGGCTGCCCAGGCGCTGGAATTGCGGCTTGTCCAGCAGAAGAAGGAGCCGGACGCCCTGTCCGCCGCAAGCCGGGCGGTGCTGGAGATGCTGCGCGCAAGCGCCGCCGCCGACGGCCGGCCGATCGATCACCTGGAACGCGACAAGGTGCTCTATCCGCGCCTGCATGCGGCGACGGAACTGGTCCATTCCGGCGCGGTGCTCGACGCCGCCCGCGCAGCACTGGACTGAAAGCCGTGGACGGGATGCTTCCCCAGGCCCTGGCCGAAGCCTTGCTGAGCCGCTTCGCGGAGCGTTTCCAGACCGGCGCCGCCATCCGCGCCCAGCACGCATCGACCGCGAGCTGGATCGCCGCGCAGCCGCCGGACGCCGTCGTCTTCGCCCGAAGCACGGCCGAGGTCGCCGAGGCCGTGTCGCTGTGCGGCGCGGCGGACGTGCCGGTCATTCCGTTCGGCGCCGGCAGCTCGTTGGAAGGCCAGTTGAATGCGCCGCGCGGCGGAGTTTCCATCGACCTTTCACGGATGGATGCCGTCCTCGCCGTCAACGCCGAGGACATGGACTGCGTGGTGCGGCCAGGCGTCACGCGCGTGCGCCTGAACGATCATCTTCGCGACACCGGCCTGTTCTTCCCGCTCGATCCCGGCGCGGACGCCACGCTTGGCGGCATGGCGGCGACACGGGCGTCGGGGACGACGGCCGTGCTCTACGGCACGATGAAGGACGTTGTGTTGTCGGTCGAGGCGGTCATGCCCGACGGTCGGGTGATCCGCACCGGCCGCCGCGCGCGCAAGAGCGCCGCCGGCTACGATCTGACCCGGCTGCTGGTCGGCTCCGAAGGCACGCTCGGCATCATCACGGAGCTCACGCTACGGCTGCGCGGCATTCCCGAAGCGGTCGCCGCCGCCCGTAGTCTGCCCTATAGTGCATTCTGCGTTTCGCATTCAGACGGTGCTCGTGTAGAAGCGCACCAAACGCGCCAATTCGGTGCGCCATTTCGTTGACGTGGTGAGGAGCCGATCGGCGCGATAATCTATTGCGTGCCACCTATGCCTGCAGCATTCCTCAGATCTTTGTACCGCGCCTACACCGCATGTGCACGACGAAACATCGCTGGCGTCAGACCGCGCCTTTCGCGGAAGGTGCGGACGAAATGCGACGAATCGCAGAAGCCGGTCGCGGCGGCGATTTCCGTCACTGACTGGTCGGATTGGCGCAGCAGGAATTCCGCGTGCTCCAGCCGCATAATCTTGCAGGCCAGCGTCGGCGCTAAGCCGACAGCTTGCTGAAAGTGGCGTTCCAGTCGGCGACGACTAACGCCTAGCCGATGGGCCGTCTCGGCGACGGACAACGGCGTGTCGATGGTCTGCTGCATGAGCAGAAGCGCCTTCTTCACCAGCGGATCGTCGGTCGTCAGGTCGAGCGGGATGCCGGGCTGCGGCTTCTCCGCCCTCAACGCATCGTCGATAATCATGATGTGGAGGCTCTTGCGAGCTTGTGCGCGTCCGACATGCCTGTCGACCAGCCAAGCCGCGAGATGCGCCGAGCTTGCACCGCCCGAGCAGGTCAGGCGATCGCGGTCGACGATAAAAATCTGGTCGGAAACGGGTCGCAGCCCATCGAACTGTTCCAGGAAATCCGCATGGTGGAACCAGCTCACGCAGCAGCTATAGCCGTTCAACAGCCCGGCACGGTGAAGGATGAAGGCGCCGGTGCAGACGCCAACGAGTGGCACGCCCGCAGCGGCCGCGCGCTGAAGGTAGCGAGTATATTCCGGACTCAGGTTAGGAATCTCATCGATCAATCCGCCGACGACGACGAGATAGTCGAACAAGGTGGGATCGCCCAACCGTTCCTCTGGATGGACTGCAATACCGGAGCTGGACACGATTGGCTCCATCGTTGCCGACAGGACGCGCCAGCCGCATAAAATCGGGCGGCTTCGGTCGCCCTCGTCCGCCGACAATCTCAAGACATCGACGAAATTCGCAAAGGCGCACAGTGTGAAGCGGCGAGCGAGGATGAAGCCGACCGACAGGCGCGGCCGAAGCTTCCGCACATTATGCATGTTCTGGTCCCCCTTTTTCTCCATCGGTCAAAGACCCCTTCTCCCGTTCTTGGCGCATAGATACCATTCTGATGACGCGCACATTCTGCCAAAAGCGGCGCGATATCGCAATAAGTAGGCCCCATAGAACTGGGGAATCCAATGACCCGATTTTCAGCTTTCTCGCTGTTGAAGAACGCCTTGACCGGGAACAAGAACTGGACCGAGCAATGGCCGGACAGCCAGCCGAAGACTGAATACGACGTGGTCGTCGTCGGCGCCGGCGGCCACGGGCTTGGGGCAGCCTATTACCTCGCCAAGGAGTACGGTGTCACAAACGTCGCGGTGATCGACAAGGGCTGGCTCGGCGGCGGTAACACGGGCCGTAACACCACCATCATCCGCTCGAACTATCTTTACGACGAAAGCGCCCGGCTGTTCGACCATGCCGTCGACCTGTGGGAGAACCTCAGCCAGGAACTGAACTACAACGTCATGTACTCGCGGCGCGGCGTGCTGATGCTCGCCCACAATGTCCACGACGTTCAAAGCTTCAAGCGCCACATCCATTCCAACCGGCTGAACGGTGTCGACAACCGCTGGCTGACACGGGAGGAATGCAAGGAATACTGCCCGCCGCTGAACATATCGCCCACTGCCCGCCATCCGGTGATGGGCGGCGCGCTTCAGGAGCGCGCCGGGACCGCTCGCCATGACGCGGTGGCCTGGGGCTACGCCCGCGCGGCAAGCGCGCGCGGCGTCGACATCATCCAGAACTGTCCAGTCACTGCGATCCGTCGCAATCCGGACGGTTCGGTCGCCGGCGTCGAGACCGCAAAGGGATTCATCAAGGCCAAGAAGGTCGCCGTCTCGGCGGCCGGCCATACCTCGGTAGTGATGCAAACAGCGGACGTGCGGCTGCCGCTGGAGAGCTATCCACTCCAGGCGCTGGTGTCGGAGCCGGTCAAGCCGATCTTTCCCTGCGTGGTGATGTCGAACGCTGTCCACGCCTATATCAGCCAGTCCGACAAGGGCGAATTGGTGATCGGCTCGGGGACTGACCAGTACACCTCCTATTCGCAGCGCGGCGGCTTGCCGTTGATCGAGCACACCATCGCGGCCATCGTCGAGGTCTTCCCGATCTTCAACCGCATGCGCATGCTGCGCAAATGGGGCGGCATCGTAGACGTGACCCCCGACCGCTCGCCGATCCTCGGCAAGACCCCGGTGAAGGGGCTCTACGTCAATTGCGGCTGGGGCACGGGCGGCTTCAAGGCGACGCCGGGCTCCGCCCATGTCTTCGCCCACACCATCGCGAAGGATGAGCCGCACCCGATCAACGCGCCGTTCACGCTCGACCGCTTCCGCACCGGCCGGCTGATCGACGAGGCCGCCGCCGCCGCAGTGGCACACTGAGGACAATCGCCATGCTGCTGATCCATTGCCCCTATTGCGGCGAAACGCTGCCCGAGGCCGAGTTCACCTATGCCGGCGAGGCGCATGTCGCGCGCCCGCAGGACCCGTCGTCGCAGACCGACGACCAGTGGGAGGGCTTCCTGTTCATCCGCGCCAACGTCCGCGGCCCGCATTACGAGCGCTGGCGGCACATGCACGGCTGCGGCCGCTTCTTCAACGCCGTGCGCGACACGGTGAGCGACCGCTTCCTGACGACCTACAAGGCGGGCGAGCCGCGCCCGGCGCTTGCCGCCCTGACGGAGGAGCAGAAATGAACCGGTATCGCGTTCCAGGCCGCGGGCGGGTCGACACCGGCAAGCCCGTCTCCTTCACCTTCGACGGCAGGACCTATCAGGGCGCGCGCGGCGACACCGTCGCCTCCGCGCTGCTCGCCAACGGTGTCCACCTGATGGGCCGCTCCTTCAAATACCACCGTCCGCGCGGCCCGGTCGCCGCCGGCTCAGAGGAGCCGAACGCGCTGATCGGCACACGCCGCGGCCCCGGCCGCTTCGAGCCGAACACCCGCGCCACCGTGCAGGAGCTGCGCGCCGGGCTCGAAACCACCTCGCAGAACAAGTATCCCAGCCTGAAGTTCGACATCGGCGCGGTCAACGACGCCGCCTACATGCTGTTCTCGGCCGGCTTCTACTACAAGACCTTCATGTGGCCGAAGAGCTTCTGGCACAAGGTCTACGAGCCATTCATCCGCGCCGCCGCCAGCCTCGGCGTCAGCCCGATGGAGGAAGACCCGGATCAGTACGCCTCGCGCAACCTGCATTGCGATGTGCTCATCGTCGGCGCCGGCCCCGCCGGTCTCGCTGCAGCGCGCGCGGCGGCGGTCGACGGGCTAAAGGTCGTTCTCGTCGACGAGAACGCCGAGCCTGGTGGCACGCTTCTGTCGGAACCGCAGGCGCGGATCGACGGTTGCCCGGCCTGGGACTGGCTGGCGGAGGAGTTGAAGGCGCTGAAGGAACTGGGCGTGCGGATCATGACCCGCACCACCGCAATCGCTTATTACCACCAGAACATGCTTGGCCTTTGCGAGCGCGTGACCGATCACCTCGACGCCGTGCCGCAGGACACCCCTCGCGAGCGCTTGTGGCGGGTGCGAGCGCGCCGGGTGGTGCTGGCGCAGGGCGCGCTGGAAAAGCCGCTGGTTTTCCACGGTAACGACCGTCCGGGCGTCATGCTGGCGGGTGCCGCGCAGACCTATCTCAACCGCTACGGCGTGCGCGTCGGTGACCGGCCGGTCGTCGTGACCAGCCACGACAGCGCCTGGTACGCCGCCTTCGACTTGCAAGGCGCCGGCGCCCATGTGCAGGCCATCATCGACACCCGCGCCGATGTCCGCGAGGATCTCGTCAACGAGGCCCGCGCGCTCGGCATCCCGGTCAAGCTGTCGCACACGGCGACGGCGACCTCGGGCCGGCTGCGCGTCAAATCGATCCGCATCAACCCGGTCAGCGGCGGCCCTGTCGGGGCCGGACAGGAGATCGCCTGCGACGCGGTGCTGATGTCGGGCGGCTGGACGCCGTCGCTGCACCTGTTCTCGCACACGCAGGGCAAGCTGGCGTGGAGCGACGACTTAACCACCTTCCTGCCCGACCGCACGAACGAGGATTGTGCCATTGCCGGCGCGAGCCGTGGGCTTTGGGGCATCGAGGCGGCGTTGAAGGACGGCGCGGAGCGGGGTCGTGAGGTGGCGGCCGCACTTGGCAAGACAGGCAATGTGCTCGCCTACGCAGTCGACAACGACCGTCCCGGCAGCGGCGTGTCGCACAAGGAGCTGCCGACCGACCGCAATCCCGGCAGCGCCAAGGCCTTCGTCGACTACCAGAACGACGTCACCGCCAAGGACCTGCGGCTGGCCGTGCGCGAGGGCATGCGCTCCATCGAACACGTCAAGCGCTACACCACCAACGGCATGGCGACCGACCAGGGCAAGATGTCGAACATCAACGGGCTGAACATCGCCGCCGACGCGCTGGGCAAGCGCCAGCCGGAGGTGGGGCTCACCACCTTCCGCCCGCCCTATACGCCGACCACCTTCGGAGCCTTCGCGAACTACCATCGCGGCGAGCATTTCGAGGTCACCCGCAAGACGCAGATCGACGGTTGGGCCGCCGAGAACGGCGCCGTATTCGAGCCGGTCGGGCAATGGCGCCGGGCGTGGTATTTCCCGAAACCCGGCGAGGACATGGCCGCCGCCGTCGCCCGCGAATGCGGCGCGGTGCGGGAAAGCCTCGGCATCTTCGATGCCTCGACGCTGGGCAAGATCGAGGTCGTCGGCCCCGATGCCGTGACCTTCATGGAGCGAATGTACACCAACCCATGGGCCAAGCTCGGCGTCGGACGCTGCCGCTACGGCCTGCTGCTCGGCGACGACGGCTACATCCGCGACGACGGCGTGATCGGGCGCATGGCCGAGGACCGCTTCCACGTCACCACCACCACCGGAGGCGCCGCGGGCGTCTTGAACATGATGGAGGACTACCTCCAGACCGAATGGCCCGAGCTGAACGTCTGGCTGACCTCGACGACGGAGCAATGGTCCACCATAGCACTGAACGGACCCAACGCCGCGAAGCTGCTGGCGTCGCTCGTAGAAGGGATCGAGCTGACCGAAGAAGCCTTCCCGCATATGTCGTGCCTGGAATGCACGGTGGCGGGGATGCCGGCCCGGCTGTTCCGGGTCAGCTTCACGGGCGAGACCGGCTTCGAGGTCAACGTGCCCGCGCCGCTCGGCCGCAAGCTGTGGGAAATTCTTTGGCAGGCAGGCCAGCAGTACGGCATCACGCCCTACGGCACCGAGACGATGCACGTACTGCGCGCCGAGAAGGGCTACATCATCGTCGGCCAGGACACGGACGGCACGGTCACGCCCTACGATGCCGGCATGGGCTGGGCGGTCGGCAAGAACAAGCCCGACTTCGTCGGCAAGCGCGGCCTCGCCCGCCCCGACCTGACGGCCAAGGGCCGCAGGCACCTCGTCGGCCTGCTGACCGAGGACCGCTCGAAGCTGGAGGAAGGCGCGCAGATCGTCTTCGACCCCAGGCAGCCGATCCCGATGAAGATGGTGGGACACGTCACCTCGTCCTACCACTCGGTCGCGGCCGGCCGGCCGATCGCGCTGGCCCTCGTCGAGGGCGGGCACGAGCGGATGGGCGAAACCGTCTACATCCCGATGCCCGGCCGCACCATCGCCGCCACCGTCACCGGGACCGTCTTCGTCGATCCCGAAAACACCCGCCTGAAGATCTGACCGGAGGCGAAGATGAGCATCGAGATTTCTTCCCTGAACCCCGGCGCCGTGATCGAGACGAAGGCCGCACAGCTCAGTGTCGCGCCGACCGAGGGGCGGCTGTCGCTGCGCGCCAGGGGAAACACCGTCGCGGCACTGGGCGCCACACTGGGGCTTGCCCTGCCCGACCGCATCGGCCGCCGCGCCGCCGTCGGCGAGATCGAGGCGATCCGCCTCGGCCCGGACGAATGGACGATCCACGCGCCCGCCGGGGACGCCGCCCGGCTCACCGCAGCATGCGCGGCGTTGGCCGCCGCCCATCCACACAGCCTGGTCGACATTTCCGGACGCGAGGTCACGCTGCTGGTCGAGGGGCCGAAGGTCGCCGAACTGCTGACTCTCGGCTGCCCGCGCGACATAGCCGCGATCCCGCCCGGCGAAGGCCGCCGCACGCTGTTCGACGGCGCGACGGTCGTGCTGTGGCGCGACGCCGCCGACCGCTTCCGCATGGATATCTGGAACAGCTTCGCCTCGCACATCGCCCGGCTGCTGGAAACCGGCTGCAAGGAACTCGCCGCCGAAACCGCCTGATCCCCTGACTGAGCTTTGAGAGGACGCCCCATGCCCGCCCAGACCATCTCCGACGCCGCCGTCGCCAGCGCCATCGCCGAGGAACTCGACCGGCAGCAAACCCAGATCGAGTTGATCGCCTCGGAAAACATCGTCTCCCGCGACGTCCTGGCCGCGCAGGGCTCGGTGCTGACCAACAAATACGCCGAAGGCTATCCGGGCAAGCGCTACTACGGCGGCTGCGAGTTCGTCGACAAGGTCGAGGAAGTCGCCATCGAGCGTCTGAAGAAGCTGTTCGGGGCGGAATACGCCAACGTCCAGCCACATTCCGGCGCGCAGGCGAACCAGGCGGTGTTCCTGGCGCTGTTGCAGCCGGGAGACCGGGTCATGGGCATGTCGCTTGCGCATGGCGGCCACCTCACCCACGGCTCGCCCGTCACCATGTCGGGCAAATGGTTCGACGTGGTTTCCTACGAAGTCGATTCCGAAACCCACCTGATCGACATGGAGAAGGTCCGCGAAAAGGCACTTGAGACCAGGCCGAAGCTGATCATCGCCGGGGCTTCGGCCTATCCGCGCCAGATCGACTTCGCCGGCTTCCGCAGGATCGCCGACGAGGTCGGGGCCTACCTTATGGTAGACATGGCGCACTATGCGGGCCTGATCGCCGGGAGATGCTACCCAAGCCCGGTGCCGCACGCCCATGTCGTCACCTCGACCACGCACAAGACCCTGCGCGGTCCGCGCGGCGGCGTCATCCTGACCAACGACGAGGCGCTGGCCAAAAAGCTGAACTCGGCGGTGTTCCCCGGCAACCAGGGCGGTCCGCTGATGCACGTCATCGCCGCCAAGGCGGTCGCGTTCGGCGAGGCGCTGCGGCCCGAATTCGCCGACTACGCCCGCCGGGTCATCGCCAACGCGCAGGCGCTGGCGAAGGTGCTGAAGGACGGCGGCCTCGGCATCGTCTCGGGCGGCACCGACAGCCACATGGTGCTGGTCGACCTGCGGCCCAAGGGCGTGACGGGCAAGGCGGCCGAGATCGCGCTGGAGCGCGCCGGCCTGACCTGCAACAAGAACGCAATCCCAAACGATCCGGAAAAGCCATTCGTCACCTCGGGCATCCGTGTCGGCAGCTCGGCCGGAACGACGCGCGGCTTCGGCGAGGCGGAGTTCCGCCGCGTGGGCGAACTGATCCTCAAGGTGACCGACGCGCTGGCCGACAAGGACTCGGAAGGCGACGCCGCGGTGGAGCGGGAAGTGCTGACCGAGGTCACGGATCTCTGCCAACGCTTTCCGATCTACGGCTGAACGCTGACAATGATCCGGCCGCCGCTGACGCGCGAAGAGCGGACCGCGTGATCGATGAGGTATGGCATGTTCCTGAGCGTTTTCGATGTCTTCAAGATCGGCGTCGGGCCTTCGTCATCGCACACGATGGGCCCGATGACGGCGGCGGCACGGTTTCTCGACCTGCTGCGTGACGTGCCAGAAAGACAGCGCGCCGCAAGGCTCATGGCGACGCTGCACGGCTCCCTCGCTTTCACCGGCAAGGGCCATGCCACGGATCGCGCGGTGGCGCTCGGCCTGCTTGGCTACCTGCCCGCCGATCTGGACCCAGACCGAGCCGAGCGCGAGCTCGTGGCGCTTCATGAAAGCCGCCTGCTGCGTCCGCAGAGCTTGCCACCGCTAGCTTTCGATCCCGCCGTCGACATCGTCTTCGACTACGGGCCACCGCTGCCCGGTCATGCCAACGGACTGGTGTTCGCCGCACTGGACATTCACGGCAACACGGTCATGACGGAAACCTACTATTCCATCGGCGGCGGCTTCGTCGTCACCGCCGCCGAACGCGAGGCACCCACGGTGGCGGCTAGCGGCTTGGCGCAATGGCCGTATCCCTTCGACAACGCCGCTTCGATGCTCGCCATGTCGCGCGACACCGGGCTTTCCGTCGCTGCGATGAAGCGCGAGAACGAGATTGCTGTCCGTCCTGCTCCTGAGGTCGAGCGGGGGCTGGCGCACATTTGGTCGGTGATGAACGCAAGCATCGACCGGGGCATGTCGCGGGACGGCGAGTTGCCCGGAGGATTGCACGTGGGACGCAGGGCGAGGAGAATCCATCAGCAGCTTCTTGCCGAACGGTTGGCCAATTCGAGCGAGCCGCACGCCGCGTCCGATTGGCTAAGCGTATACGCCATGGCCGTCAACGAAGAGAACGCCGCCGGAGGACAGGTTGTGACGGCGCCTACCAATGGGGCAGCGGGCGTCGTCCCAGCAGTATTGCGCTATTACCTCGACCACTGCGCCAGCGCCGAAGCCACCCAGGTCCCCGACTTCCTGCTCACTGCCGCGGCCATCGGCGGGCTGATCAAGCACAACGCCTCGATTTCCGGTGCCGAAGCCGGCTGTCAGGGCGAAGTTGGGTCTGCGGCGGCCATGGCGGCGGCAGGCCTCTGCGCCGTGCTCGGCGGCACGCCTGAGCAGATCGAAAACGCCGCCGAGATCGCGCTTGAGCATCATCTCGGCATGACTTGCGATCCGGTGCGGGGACTTGTGCAGGTTCCCTGCATCGAACGCAACGGGATAGGAGCGACCAAAGCCGTAGCCGCCGCCTCGCTTGCGCTGCGTGGTGACGGTACGCACTTCATGCCGCTCGACAACTGCATCGAAGCGATGCGCCAGACCGGCGAGGAGATGAGCGTAAAGTTCAAGGAGACCAGCCTGGGAGGCCTCGCAGTAAATCTGCCGGAATGCTGAGGGTCGGGTGTTGTCTCTGGCAGCACGCGTGAGCTGGCGGTGCGCCTCGCACGGCCCGCCGTAGATACCTCTCTTGGCGGCGGCGGCGGCAGCGCGATTAAAAACTGTAATTGATTGATAGCGACTTCTAATTTCCTGCAGCAGCGCGGCCTTTCTATAGTCCCTTCCGAGCTCGATCACCCTGATTTCGATGCAAAGGAAATGGAACGATGAACGTCTATGCCAAAGGCATGCCGAACGAATTACTTCGGCTGCAGAACATGCACAACGGCGAAAAGGCCGTTCCGACCTTCAGCGCGGCGGAAATGACGCGCCGGCAGGACGGTCTGCGTAAGATCCTGGCCGAGCTGAAGCTCGACGCCGCGATCCTCACTTCCTATCACAACATCTGCTACTTCTCCGACTTCCTGTACTGCTACTTCGGACGCCGCTATGCCTTCGTCGTCACGCCGCAGAAGGCGATTTCCGTGTCCGCCGGCATCGACGCAGGCCAGCCTTGGCGCCGCACGTTCGGCGACAACGTCACCTATACCGACTGGCGTCGCGACAATTACTTCCACGCGCTGCAGGAGGCGCTGCCGGGCGTGAAGCGTCTCGGCATCGAGTTCGACCACGTCAATATCGAGTTGCGCAAGCTTTTGCAGGACGCCTTTCCGGAAGTGGAGTTCGTCGATATCGGCTCGCCCACGATGTGGCTGCGCACGATCAAGTCGGCGGAGGAAATCGCCCTGATCAAGGAAGGCGCGCGCACCGCCGACATCGGCGGCGAAGCGGTCCGCGATGCGATCCGCGAAGGCGTCCCGGAATACGAGGTGGCGCTTGCGGGCACGCAGGCGATGGTGCGCCATATCGCGAAGACCTTCCCGCACGCCGAATTGATGGACACCTGGGTCTGGTTCCAGTCCGGCATCAACACCGATGGCGCCCATAATCCAGTGACGTCGCGCAAAGTTCAGAAAGGCGACATCCTTTCGCTCAACTGCTTCCCGATGATTTCGGGCTACTACACCGCGCTGGAGCGCACCCTTTTCCTTGACCACGCAAGCGATGAACACCTGCGCATTTGGGAGGTCAATTGCAAGGTACACCGCCGTGGCCTCGAACTCCTGAAACCCGGTGCTCGCTGTGGCGACGTGGCGACCGAGTTGAACGACATCTACCGAAGCCACGGTCTGCTCGGCTATCGCTCGTTCGGCTACGGACATTCCTTCGGCGTGCTGTCACACTACTATGGCCGCGAAGCCGGCGTCGAACTGCGCGAGGACATCAACACCGTCCTTCAGCCGGGCATGGTCGTTTCGATGGAGCCGATGGTGACCTTGCCTGAAGGAATGACCGGCGCCGGCGGCTATCGCGAGCACGATATCCTCGTGATCGGCGAGAACAGTTCGGAAAACATCACCAAGTTCCCATTCGGACCGGAACACAATATCGTCAAGCCCTGACGGGACGTCTGAACTGCGAAGCGGGCCTTTGGGAAACCAAAGGCCCGCTTGCGTTTGTGCAGCGCCGCATGATTTTATCTCCCGCTGGAGGACGGAGTGCCATGCGCAGCATCCCTACTGACCTGCTCCGTGCCTTCGTCACGGTCATTGACCTGCGCGGTTATACGCGCGCCGGTGAACAGCTTGGCCGCACCCAGCCGGCGGTCAGCCTGCAAATGAAGAAACTGCAGGAGTTGCTGGGCGTTTCACTGTTTGCCAAGGAAGGCGGCGCGCAACCGACCGAGCATGGCGAATTGGTGGCGGGATATGCCCGCCAGATCCTGGCGCTCAACGATGAGATGATGCTGAAGCTTTCCAACCGCGACAGCAAAGGCAAGCTGCGGCTGGGCATCCCCAACGACTATGCGGACCACTTCCTGCCTAAGTTGATGGCGACTCTCGCCCGGGACGGCGGCGATATCACCTTCGACGTCGTCTGCGATCTTTCCCACAACCTGTTGCGCGGCTTGCGCAACGGCCAGTTCGATATCGTGGTGGCGATGACGGCCGACGGGCCCTCGGAAGGCGCGTTCATGACCTGGAAGGAACCGCTGGCCTGGGTCGGCGCGAAACCGCTCGATGCTATTCCGGAAGACGTCGACGACAGAAAACGGCTTCGCATTGTATGCTATCCCGAAGGCTGCCTCTATCGCCGCAACATGCTGACGGCGTTGCAGCGTGACGGACGCAATTTCGAGATCGTCTACACGAGCCCGAGCCTGTCCGGCCTTGAGGCGGCTGTGGGCGCCGGGTTCGGCATGACCGTACTGGCGCGCAGGATCATTCCCTCGGCGTTGCGGATCATGGGGCCTTCGAGCCACCTGCCTCGACTGGCCGACGTCGTGGTCGGCATCTATGTCGTGCCTGATCGAAAGCGATCGGCGGTAGCGCAAAGTTTCGCGGCTCGCTTCGCCGACATGTTCGTTGCGAATGAGGGCGACGCCAAGGCGGTTTGAGGCAGTCTACATGCCTGCGAACCGCGTCAAGCCGACGTCGTCGGCTTGACGCGCTGCCTCGTCAGCATGGCCAGAACCGCGAACAGGGTGATCGAAAGCGCCAGCAGCAACGTCGCCGCCGCCATGATAGTCGGGTTGATCTGATCGCGGATGCCGGAAAACATCTGGACCGGCAGGGTGCGCTGTTCGGCGGCCGTCATGAACAACGCCACCACGACCTCGTCGAAGGAAATGGCGAAGGCGAATATGGCGCCGGAAACCACGCCTGGCAGAATGTTCGGCAGGGTCACCCGGAAGAAGGCGGACATCGCCGGGGCGCCAAGGCTAAGCGCTGCGCGGGTCAGGTTGGTGTCATAAGTTGACAGCGTCGCCGTGACCGTGATCACGACGAATGGCGTGGCCAAGGCCGTATGCGCAAGCACCAAGCCGGTGCGCGTATTGGTCAGGCCGAACTGGCCGAAGAACAGGTAGCTGCCGACCGCGACGATGACGATCGGCACGATCATCGGCGAAATTAAGAGCGCCATGATGAGCCGGCGTGCCGGAAAATCGGGACGTGAGATTCCGAGGGCCGCCAGTGTGCCGAGCGTCGTCGCCAGTACGGTTGTCATCACCGCCGCGACGGCGCTGTTGAAGATGGCGTTCATCCATCGCGCGTTGCCGAAGAAATCCGCATACCAGCGCAGCGAATATTCGCGGACCGGAAGAGTGAAGAACGGATCCTTCGAGAAGGACAGCGGCACGATGATGAACAGCGGTGCGATCAGGAATAGCAGGACCGCGACGGCGAACGCCACCACAAGCGTCCGTGTCAGCCGTTCAAAAGGAGTCGCGTAGGAAGGCAGCCACATGGCGTCACCCCAGCTTGATCTTGTCGGCGCCGACGAGGCGAAGGAACAACAGGTAGATGGCGAGCGTCACGACAAGCAGGACGACTCCGAGGCTCGAAGCCAGCCCCCAGTTGAGGTCGCGGTTGATGAAGACGGCGATGAAGTTGGAGACCATCTGGTCACGTGGCCCGCCCACGAGGGCCGGAGTGATGTAGTAGCCGAGCGACAGGATGAACGTCATCAGGCATCCCGCGACCAAGCCGGGCAGTGTCTGCGGCGCGTAGATGCGCCAGAAGGCCGAGAGCGGCGGGGCACCGAGCGAACGGGCGGCGCGCAATTGCGTGGTCGAGATCGAGCGCATGACGCTGTAGATCGGCAGAATGGTGAAGGGAAGCTGGATGTGCGTCATCGCCGTGACCGTGCCGACACGCGTGAAGATGAGCTGCAGCCTTTCGCTGGTAATGTGCAGGGCCACGAGCGCGTCGTTGATGACGCCGTTCGATTGCAGGAGGACAACCCATGCCGTCGTGCGCACGAGCAGCGACGTCCATAGCGGCAGGAGCACCATCAGCATCATGATCCCCGCGACCGCCTTCGGCGCGATGGTGAGGACGTAGGCAACGGGATAGCCGAGGACCAGTGTGAACAGGGTCACCACGGCCGCCACGAACAGCGTCCGTCCCAGGACATCGAGAAAGATCGCCTGGTCTCCTTCGACCCGTCCGAGCGAATTGTCGGGGTTCTGTTTCAGATCGACGGCGCTCAGCAGATAAAACGGAGTGAACGCGGAACCGTTGCGCTTGATCACCGCCCAGACTTCCGGCGATCCCCAATCCTTGTTGAGCTCGATGAATTTTTCTTTGTACGGGCCCGTGTCAAGCCGGTCGACCGTGCGGGCGGCGGCCAGGATGCGACCGCGCATTCCGGAAATCTCGTAGTTGAGGCGCTTGCCAACCAAGGCGGCCGTGCTGTTGTCCTTGGCGACTTTCAAGTCTGCGGCGAAGGCCGCGTAGACGGGCTCCGCGGGAGTCGACGCGCCATCCCAGCCTTCAAGTGCGACAAGCGTCCGCGGCAGCACCTCGCGTGTCTCCGGGTTCCCGACCGCGGTGACGAGCAGATAGAGGATTGGCGCTACGAAGACGACGAGAAGAAAGGCGACCAGTGGCAGCGCAAGCGACAGAGCGGCCCGTCGCGCCGGCCGTTCGGCGCGCCGCACGGCCATGAAGACGTTGATGCGCTCGATATCGGTGACGGTCATGGCCTTACGCCCCCAATAGGCGGCATTCGGATACGCCGCATTCGAGTACGACGTCCTCCCCCGGCGCGAAATGCCGTGCCTGCCGCGCCGGGATGCGGGCGGTGAGCAGCTGGCCGCCAAGCGCTTCGACCGACAGCCGCATATGGTCGCCAAGGAAGAAGACGTCGCGCGCCTTGCCTGAAAAGCGGTTGAGGCCGGTATGGCCCTGCCCTTCGGCGAGAGAGAGGCTTTCCGGCCGCACCGATATGCTCATCTCGCCGGCAGGATCGGAGATGTCGGCGCTGGCGGCCTTCAATACCGTGCCGTCGGCCATGCGCACCACGGCGAGAGCGCCTTCCCGCCCGGCCGGCGTACAGGCCAGCGTGTTGTTTTCGCCGATGAAGGAGGCGACGAAGCGGTTTGACGGCTCGTTGTAGAGCGTTTCCGGATCGGCAAGCTGCTGGATGCGGCCGTCATGGAAAACGGCGATCCGGTCCGACATCGTCAGCGCTTCGGACTGGTCGTGGGTGACGTAGACCATGGTGATGCCGAGCGACACCTGGAGCTGCTTGATCTCGATCTGCATGCGTTCGCGCAGTTGCTTGTCGAGCGCGCCGAGCGGCTCGTCCATCAGCACCAGCGACGGCTCGAACACCAGAGCGCGCGCCAGCGCGACCCGCTGCTGCTGGCCGCCCGAAAGCTGCGCCGGGCGGCGGTCGCCCAGCGCCTCGAGGCTGACCCGGCCTAGTGCCTGGCGAACCTTCTCCTTGGCAGCCGCACCGGTGATGCCACGATAGCGCAACGGAAACGCCACGTTCTCGGCCACCGTCATATGCGGAAACAGCGCATAGTTCTGGAACACGAAGCCGATGTTGCGTTTTTCGGGCGGCAGGCGCTCGACGGGCTTGTCGTCGAGCAGGATGCGGCCGAGCGTTGGCCGCTCGAAACCGCCCAGCATCATTAGCGTCGTGGTCTTGCCGGAACCCGAAGGTCCCAGCATGGTCAGGAACTCGCCGCGCCGAACGGCGAGGTTCAGATCCTTCACTACGAAGGCGATGCCGTCGTAGGATTTCTTCACTTCCTCGAACCGAACTAGGGCATCGGTCGAACGATCCATCGCCAGTGACTTTTGCTGGGAAACGTTCATCGATGTCCTCCTTTCGGCCGTAGGCCCGGTCGACGCTATTGTGCGAGCCAGGTCGTGAAGCGCTTGCGGATTTCCTCTCCGTTGTCGGCCCAGAAGCCGTTGTCGAGGGTCAACGAAACCGTCAGGTTCTGCGGACTGGTGGGCAGATTCTTGGCGTCCTCGGGCGCCACGAACTCGGCCGCCGATTTCCGCACCGGACCATACGGGATGTATTTGGTAATGCCCGCTAGCACTTTTGGCTCCGCCGCATACTTGATGAACGCAAGGGACGCCTCGGGATTTTTCGCGCCCTTCGGGATCACCCAGTAGTTGGAATCGAGGATCTGGTTGTCCCACACGATCCTGAAGTCCTTGCCTTCCTTGTTGGCGTTGTAGATGCGACCGTTCCAGGCAGTCGTCATCGCGACTTCGCCGGACGCGAGCAGTTGCGGCGCCTGGGCGCCGGCTTCCCACCAAACGATGCTGTCCTTGATCGTGTCGAGCTTGGCAAAGGCGCGGTCGACGCCTTGTGGGGTCGACAACGTTTCATAGACCTTGTCTGGCGCGACGCCATCAGCGAGCAACGCGAATTCGAGATTGGTGGCCGGGTTCTTCCAAAGCCCGCGCTTTCCAGGAAACTTCTTGGTGTCGAACAGATCCTTGATCGTCTTGGGACCGTCCGGGAGCTTGGCCCCGTCGTAGGCCAGGATCGTCGCATAGACGATCGTCCCCACGCCACAGTCGGACGTCGTCCCCTTGATCCAGTCATCCTCGGGTCCGATCTTCGCCCAATCGATCTTCTCGAATATGCCCTCGTCGCACCCTTGCAGCAAGGTCGGCGCATCGACGTCCACCGCGTCCACCGTTGTGTTGCCGGACTCGATCATGGCCTTTATCTTGGCGATCTCGCCGCCATATTCCTGTTCGTCGATCTTGATCCCTGTGCTGGCGGTATAGGTTTCGAAAACCGCCTTGCGTTGCGCTTCCTGATAGGCTCCGCCGAAGCTCATGACGGAAATCGCGTCCTGTGCCTGCACAGGTTGCGCGCAAAGCGGCGAAAGCACCGTCATTGACAGCGCGAGCATGCGACCCGCTGAACGATATCCCATATTGGCCACTCCCATTGCCTGATTGGAAAATGCGGCCTGCTCGGTTCCTACGAGTGCTGCCGCCACGAAAACCGTAGTTCGCGGTTCCAATGGCGGCAAATAAGTACATCACATGACCCCATGAGGAACCGTTATCGTGATGACTTCACTGATCGAAGCGTGGTCGCAAGACGTGGCACCCGTTCTCTGCACATTGCGCAGGACACAATACCACACTACCGCCAGCGTCAGTGTTGGCTGCCACACCGATCTGGATCAGCCAAGTCGAGGCCCCGGTACCGGGTTGGAGATCTTAAGGACGGCATCAACCTTCAAGAGGTTGTCCGTTAATGCAGAGCCAGCCGATCGACTCACCCCCGTCAGGCTCTTCCACGGCAATTTAAGAGCACTAAAGGCTTCGATAAAAGAATAGAATGTCAGATCGCGCGGCGACGGATCATGATCGCCTGCGTTAAGAAAGAGCATCCATATCGGTTCCATCTCATCGCTTCCTATCAAACTCGGTCGTATTGGATATTTGAGCCGCCTTTGTGGTCACCAACCATCAGTCTGAAAGTATTCTCGGCGCGGGATGCTTATTCCCCTGGCAGGATATGGCCGGCTTCCGGCCGCCAAGTCAGCCAGACGTCTGCCTTGTGCGCCAGGTCGAGATGTTCGAGCTCGTCATGGCTCTTCTGCGCTTTCAATTCGATGCCGTCGGGACCTTCGAGATGGATCACGGCGGTGGCACCGACGAACTCCTCGCCGACCACGGAGGCCCGCACCGCATTGATGCCCTCGGCCGGCTTCTCGTTGGAGAGTTGCACGCGGTCGTCAGAGACGACGAAGGTCGCCTTGTCGCCCTTCGCCAGGGCCTTTACCGGATTGGCCGCGATATCAAATTCGCCGGCGGGCGTCGCGATGCGGACCGCCCCGTTGCCGACAGCCGTGACGCTGCCGCCAAAAATGTTCGATGAGCCGAGGAATTCGGCAACGAATCTGGTGCGCGGCGCGCGGTAGATCTCCTGCGGGTCGCCGATCTGCTCGATGCGGCCGCGGCTCATGATGACGACGCGGTCCGCCATCGAGAACGCCTCCGACTGGCTGTGAGTGACGTAGACGAACGTGATGCCGAGCTCACGCTGAAGGTTCGACAGGACCGTCTGCATGCGCACCTTGAGATGCGCATCGAGCGCCGACAATGGTTCGTCGAGCAGCAGGATCTCGGGCTCCGTGACCAGCGAGCGCGCCAGCGCCACGCGCTGGCGCTGACCGCCCGAAAGATGCGCGACATTGCGATCGGCGAATTCGGCGATCTGCATCCGTTCGAGCCATTTTTCGACGCGCCGCCGGCGTTCGCTTTTTTCGATGCCGCGCATACGCAGGCTGAACTCGACGTTCTCACGCACCGTCAGGAACGGGAACAGGGCCAGGCTCTGCCACACCATCGGGGTGTCGCGTTGCCAGGTCGGCAGGTCGTTGATGCGTTTGCCGGCGAGCCGTATCTCGCCCTCGCTCGGCGCCTCGAGACCCGCCAGCATGCGCAGCGTGGTCGTCTTGCCGCAGCCGCTCGAACCCATGATGGCAAGGAACTCGCCCTTGCGGATGTCGAGATTCATCTTCTCCACGGCGACGAAAGCGCCGAACCGCTTCGCGACGCCGTCGAAGACGACGAGAGCCTGGTCGGTCATTGTGTGACTACTCCGGTGTCTTTGACTGCCGCAGCGGGCGCGGCTCCGCGTTTCATGAGAAGAACCTGGGCCACGACCACCAGCGTCATGGAAACGATGAAGACGAAGGTGCCGATGACGTTGATGCGCGGGCTGACCTGGCCCTGAAGAAAGCCAAGCACCTTGACCGGCAGCGTCTCGTTCAGGCCGGAAACGAACCAGGCGACGGCGAACTCGTCGAAGGAGACCGCCATGGTGATGAACAGAGCGGCGAACAGCGCCGGCCGGCAGAAGGGCATGATCACATGGCGCATCGCCATCCATTCGGATGCGCCCAGATTCCATGCCGCCGCTTCCAGCGACGGGTCCATCTGCGACAGCCGCAGCCGGCAGATCGCCATGGCGAAGGGAGCGCACATGACGACATGGGCGATGACGACCGAATAGATCGCGCCGGACAGGTTGACGTTGGACAGGAAGGCCAGCATCGCAAGTCCGAGAATGACCACGGGGATGGTCGGCGGCAGCAGCGCCAGCGCGACATAGACGGGCTTGCCGAAGAATCTGTATCGGAAGTCGGTGTAGGCCGCGCCGAACCCTATTGCGGTCGAGACCACGGATGCCACCACGCCGACGACCAGCGTGTTGCGCAGCCCCTGCCAGACGAGCGGGTCGTTCCAGACCGTCTCGTACCAGACGGTCGAGAATCCGCCGAGCGGCAGCGACGGGAAGCGATCGACATTGAGCGAGAAGACGAAACTCGCGGCGATCGGCGCGAAAATGAAGCCGAACGACAGCACTATGTAGATATTCAGCGCCCAGTCGATCAGCCGGTTGCGGTTAAAATCGTTCATCGCCCCCTCTCCCGATAGGCGTAGCTGACGGAGGCGAAGGCCACGGCGAGCAGCGTGGCGATCATGGCAAGCGCAATCACCGCCGCGCGCGGCCATTGCTGGCCCGATTTCGTCGTGTCGGTGATCAGAATGGACAATGTCGGGGGGTCGCCACCGCCGAGATAGAGCGGGCTGACGAAATCGCCGAACGTCAGGATGAAGCAGAACAGCGCCGCGATGACGAGGCCGACCCGGGCAGCGGGGATGACCACCTCGAATACGGTGCGCAGGCGGCCGCAGCGCAGATTGTGCGCCGCCTCGATCAGCATCCTGTCGACGAAGACCAGGCTGAACAGTTGCAGCAGCACCACGAGCGGGAAGCTCAGCGTGAGATAGCCGATCATCGCGCCGAAGACGGAGTTGAGCATCCCGAACGGACCAAGGCCGATCTTGGCTAACAGCGCGTTGAAGATGCCGTGGTCGGAAAGGAATATCTGCCAGGAGTAGACGCGAACGAGGTAGCTGGTGAAAAAGGGAATGACCATCAGGAACACCGCCCAGCGCCGTGCCGTCTCCGACAGCTTGAAAGCGATGCCGTAGGCGCAGGGAAACGCCAGGACGCTGGTGAGAACAGCGGCTGCGGCGGAAAGCAGAAGCGTGCGGAAATAGGCTTCCCAGAACACCCCGCGGCCCAGCATCCGCGTCCAGTTGTCCGGATTGAAATCCGGGACCATGCGGAAATTTTTCACCGACCAGAAGCTGAGCGCGATCAGGAAGAGCAGCGGCGCCAGGAAGAACAGCAACTGCCACACCAGCATCGGCATTGAGAATGTCAGGCCGTAGAGCGTGATCGATTTTCGCATTTCTGTCCCGTTCGGACGCAGATCGGTCGGTTTCAGATTCAAAAAAGGCAAGCAGGGCGGGCAACGTCGCCGCCCGCCCTACTTGGTCTTCGGTCCGCCAGTGGCCGCGGTCAGGAGCCCTTGTATTCCGACCAGAAGTCGTTCCAGTCCTCAAGGCTCTGCTGGACCGGCAATTGCCGGTATTTTATGCGACCGGCGCGGATGAGATCCATCGCGTTCGGCTCGTTGAGCAGCATGCCCTGCCGCTTGGCTTCGGCAGGCGTCTCCTTTGCCAGAAGCTCCCAGCCCTTCTTGTTCGGGATGAGACAAGGATAGGCCGCCATGTTGGCCGACTTCACCTGGCCCTTGGCCGAGGTGATGTACTGGATCCATTTCTTGGCGAGATCCGCCTTCTGCGAGCCCTTGCCGATGGAGAAGGATTCGGTGAACTGCAGCCCGCCTTCTTCGGGGATGACGCTGCGCACCTTGGCTCCGCTCCTCTCGAGCGTGCCCGTGATCCAGTCGCCGATGCCCGCCATCGCCAGCATCTGGCCGTTCTGCAGCGAGGAGAACGTGCCGCCATAGTCAAAGAAGCCGCCGATCTGCGGGCGCAGCGTCATCGTCTTGTCCTGCACTGCCTGCCATGCCGCCGCGTCGATATCGTAGGGGCTGGCGTTTCCGTTGAGCAGGCTGATCTGGCCGAGGTTGGGCAGATGCCAGTCGAAATGCCCCACCTTTCCCTTCAGCTTCTCGGTCCAGTAGACGTTGTAGCTCGACGCCTCCTTTTCGGTGATCGCCTCGGTGTTGTAGGCGACGCCGAGGAAGCCGAACCGGGTGATGACCGAGTAAAGGTCGTTGTCCTGCCAATGACCCGGGAAATGCTGGAATTCGGGGAAGAAGTCGTCGAACGGATAGTCCGCCGGGTCGAGCTTCTCGATATAGCCGGCGGCGTTGAGCTGCTGCACGTATTCGGCGTCCGACAGGATCAGGTCGAACGTGCCGGGCGGCGACTGCGATATGAGACCCAGCATGTTGTCGCCGCCGGTATAGTATTTCGGCTTGAACTTGACGTTGTTCTCCGCCTCGAATTCGCTCACCACATCGGGTTCGGCATGGCCGTACCACGCTAGCATCGTGAGCTCGACCGGCGCGGCGAAGGCAAGCCGGCTGAGATAGGGCGTTGCGAGCATGCCGCCGCCAAGAACGGCACCGCCGCGAAGAAGGCCGCGTCGGCTGAGACGGCCGGATGACGAGAGATTGTCGGTCATGGAGTTCCCCTTCCATTTTTTTGCCTATCTCAGGCTATGAAGGGCCAATGCATTTGAAAAATTAATTCTAAAAATTTTTGCATTTATCCCGCTTATTGACGATCGAGTTCCCCGGCACGCCTTATCGGGTCATTGGATACGCCTGCTTCGTCAAGGCGCGCGATGATGTGATTGACCAGGCGAATGCTGGCGTCTGACATGCGCGGGTGCTTGTAGAACAGCCCGACCCGGATTTCGGCCAGCGACGGAAACCCATCCATTTCGTCGAGGACGCGCATGCCCGGCAGCATCGTGTAGCGGGTCAGCGCGCTGGCGCCGAGACCGTTCACCACGGCGTTCTGGAGTCCGCCGATCCCCGATCCGGTATAGGCGACACGCCACCGAATCTGCGCGGCATCAAGCGCCTGGATCATGCGCGCCCTGTAGGCGCAGCCCTCGGGATGCGCCGCCAGAGGTATCCCCTTCTTCCGGTCGAACGACGCGGTCTCCGCCGCCGCCCAGATCGGCCGCTCGATCCATGACCGCGACAGATACTGCGCCCGCTCATTGTTGACCATGGCGACGGCCAGGTCGAGCTCGTCGGCCCGCAGGCGGTCAAGTATCTCGGCACTCCAGCCACAATGCAGCTCAAGCGAGATCTCTGGATTCCGGCGCGTGTATTCCGTGATGACGCCCTGGAGGAAGGCGACGGCGTAGTCGTTAGGCAGGCCGACGCGGATCACCCCGGCAATCTTGGAGCGGTTGAAATAGGAAGCCGCCTCGTCGTTGAGGCGCAGGATTTCCCGTGCGTAGCTGAGCAGCATCTCGCCCTCGCTGGTCAGCAGCAGTGTGCGTCCGACCTGCCTGATGATGGGCGCGCCGACGAGTTCCTCAAGCCGCTTGACCTGCAGCGAGACGGCCGGCTGGGTTCGGCCGAGCGCGTCGCCGGCTTTCGTGAAGGCGCCGAGGTCGATGACGGAAACGAAGGTGCGGAGCAGATCGGTTTGGAAGTTCGTGAAGCTGCGCATGGATTAGCGTCTCTCATGCAAGGATGATGAATATAAATTTCTCATATCCGTGGTCCGGCTTCAATCATGCTTCGGCCTGGAAACACGGAGGTGCTCATGCCAGCCGATACAGTCTTTGCAGCCGAACTGCCGTGGCCCGACTACGACGCCAGGGTTCGCGATGGCTCTGTTCCTATTTTCATCCCTATCGGCTCGATGGAACAGCATGGCTGCCACATGCCGATGCATGTTGACGTGCTCCTGCCCACCGAGTTCGCCCGCCGGATCGCCGAGGCGGTCGGGGCGCTAGTCGCCCCGCCTTTCACGTATGGCTACAAGTCGCACCAGAAGTCCGGCGGGGGCAACCATCTGCCCGGCACCACCAGTCTGGATGGTGCGACGCTGGTGGCGGCGCTGCGCGACGTCATCAAGGAGTTCGCCCGCCACGGCGCGCGCAAGATCTGCCTGCTTAACGGACATTTCGAGAACTCATGGTTCATCGTGGAAGGCATCGACCTTGCCCTGCGAGAACTGCGCTGGAGCGGCATAGACGACGTCAAGATCGTCGTGCTCTCCTATTGGGACTTCGTGGACAAGGCGACGATCGCGAAGCTTTATCCCGACGGCTTCCCCGGCTGGGAAATCGAGCATGGCGGCGTGCTGGAAACGTCTCTGATGCTGGCGCTCTATCCGCATCTGGTCGATCTTGAGCGCGCGATCGACCATGCGCCGGCGACATTCCCGCCCTATGACGTCTATCCGCCGAAGCCGGAATGGACGCCGCGCAGCGGCACGCTGTCGTCCCCGAAGCAGGCGTCGAAGGAGAAGGGCGAGATCCTTCTCGACGTATGCGTGCGCGGCATCGTCGAAGCGCTAAGGAACGAGTTCTGACAGCGGGCGCGAAAGACCGCGAACGACAGCAGAAAGGGCCGCAATGCGGCCCTTTCTTCAATGCGGGGACCTGCACGCGCTTCAGAACGGACGTGGCGGCGGCGGCCATTTTCCATCGTCTTCGTCGGTATCCTGGCCGATTTGGGGAGGCGGCGCACCGAAACGCAGCCTGATCCAGCCCATAACGTCGCTCAGCAGTCCGTAGACCGGCGTGGCGTAGGAGACGGACCGGCCATTGCGGTCCGTCACCCTTGTCGGGCAATCGAAGGGAAGATAGGGCGCCATCTCAGTTGCCCACGATGTTGTGTTCCGGCCCGAAGGGGAATCCGGTGATGTTCTCGGCGCTGTCTTCCTTGACGATCAGGATGTCGTGTTCGCGGTAGCCGCCGGCGCCGGGTGCGCCTTCCGGCAGCATCACCATCGGCTCCATGGACACCACCATGCCCGGCTTCAGCTCGGTCTCGATGTCCTCGCGCAGTTCCACGCCGGCCTCGCGGCCGTAGTAGTGGCATAGCACGCCGAACGAGTGGCCGTAGCCGAACGAGCGGTATTTGAGCAGGTCCCACTGCCGGTACATGTCGTTGAGCTCGATCGCGATATCCTTGCAGCGGGCGCCCGGCTTGATCAGTTCCAGCCCGCGACGATGGACCGCCACGTTCTTTTCCCAGATGTCCAGGCTGGCATCGTCCACGTGATCGCAGAACAGGGTCCGTTCCAGCGCCGTGTAGTAGCCGAAGATCATCGGGAACGTGTTGAGCGAGAGAATGTCGCCCGCTTGGACGACGCGGTTGGTGACCGGATTGTGCGCGCCGTCGGTGTTGATCCCCGACTGGAACCAGGTCCAGGTGTCCATCAATTCGACGAAAGGATGCGACTTGGCGATCTCACGGATCATGGCGTTGGTGGTGGCGATCGCCACTTCGTGTTCCGGCACGCCTGCCTTGACCGCGGCCACGCAGGCCGCGCCGCCCACGTCGCAGATGCGGGCTCCCTCGCGAATGAGCTTCTGCTCCTCGATCGACTTGATCGTGCGCATCCACATCGACGGCTGGCCGACATCGACGAATTCCACGCCCGGCAGGGCTTCCTCGAGCTGCCGGCGGAAATCGAGCGACACATGGTCGAATTCGATGCCGATGCGCTTGGCGCCGGTCGTCAGTTGCCGAACGGCGCGATAGAAATTGTCGCGGCGCCAGTCGGTGTAGGTGATGTTGTCGCCGAAACTGCGGCGCCACGGCTGGCCGCCGTCGATGCCGGCCGAAATCGTCGTCGCCTTGGTATGGTCGATGACCATCCCGTACTTTCGGCCAAAATAGCAGTAAAGCCACCCGGAGTAGTAGTTGATGCAATGATAGGAAGTGAAAAGCGCCGCGTCGACCTTGTTGTCGGCCATCCACCTGCGCACGTCGTCCTGCCGGCGCTTCATCTCGGCATCCGAAAACGGCGAGTATTCTTTGTCGCCGTTGTGCCATTTTATCACATGCAACATGTCGTCGGTCATTTCGCTCCTCCATATGCGCGATTGGATGGCGCGACGTTACAGACGGCTTTTTTATGAGAAAAATTTATTCACCTGATGCTGCCATTTTGACTGCTTATGGCAAACCGAACCGTCTGCCGGGGCTGCTGGTTCGCTGGCGGCGTTGCGAGAAGGCCTGACATGGCGGGTGCCAGCGCGCGGCAATCTCCTCAATCGAGCCGATCGCGCGTAAAGGCGTATATCCCGCACCCGGCAAGAACGAGGATGCCAAAGAACAGAAACACCATGGCGTAGGGAGCGGCCGGGGCCGCCGGCCTGCCCGTCATCCCGTACAGCCAACCGCTCGCGATCTGCGCGAGCCCCGCACCGCCCATCGCCACGAAGTTGAGAAAGGTGACGCCCCGCCCCGCCAGATGATGCGGAAAGAAGCTGCGGCCATAGGCGATCATCAGGGGATAGGAAGAGCCAAAGAAGCCGATGGCGCAGAGCAGGGCCACGGCAAGGCCGAGCCCGGCCGACGGCCAGGCCCACAGGCTGAGGAGGGCCGCCGCGAGCGCGAGGTTGCCGCCGAGCAGCACCCCCTTGCGGGTGCCAAGCATCCTGTCCAGCGGCCCGTAGGCAAAGCTTCCGGCGATCATCGCTATGCCCATTGCGAGGGTCACGTTGCCGATCCCCACCGCATCGAGACCGAAAGCATCTGCCAGATAGGGGCCGACCCACAGCCCGCGAATGCCCGCAACCGGGGCATAGTGCACGAGGGTCAGCGGGACGAGGAGCAATATGGCCGGCGTCCTCAGCAGGGCGAAGAACCCTCCGTTGTTCTCTCCTGGCATTGCCGCGCGTTCCGGATCACGCACGAAGGCGACGATCGCGAGCGTGGTCAGCGCCGTGCCGGCCGCCAGCGCCCACAGGCAGGCACGCCATCCGAAAACGCTTGCCGCCCAGGCCATCGGGGTCGCGGCGGCGAGATTGCCGATCGAGCTGACGCCCATCAGCAGGCCTGTCAGACTCGCGAATAGGGTCGGCGGGTAGATGCGGGCGAAAATGTAGAGTGAAACCATGAGGGCCGGCGCGCAGCCGGCTCCGATCAAGGCCATCGCCACCGTCACCGTCACCGGGCCTCGTGCCAAGGCAAAGACGGCAGCGCCGATCGCAGCCAATATGAGCCCGCTGGAGGTGCGGCGCGGACCGAGATAGTCGAGCGCATAGCCGACCGGGAGTTGAAGTGCAGCGAAGGCGGCCAGCCAGACTCCGGTGGCGAACGCCAGGTCATTGGCGTCAGCTCCGATCTCGGTTTGGAGCACTGGCGCCAGCACGGCGAGAAAAGCGCGGAAAAACTGACTGAGCACATAGGCAACGGTTAGCGCGATGAAACCGGCGCGCATGGCTCAACGCGCTTCCGCTTGGGACGACCAGGCGACACGCAGGCTCGACCTTCCGCGCAACTCGCACCAGCAAACAGGCGTCGGCAACAACGCGCTAGTCTTCGGTATTGGCGCGACGCCTATCCCATTTCCTCGATCGGGAGCATCGGGCTGTTTTCTTCCCACCCTGTCAATGATCCAAGTGCCGAATAGATCATCCGCCCCCATCTCGCCATTGGTCAGCCCAATGAACATGCGAGATAGATTGGATTCCGCCATGGTTCTTGAAAGAAATCTGCATCCCTTAGTCAACCGTAAACAATTGCAAGCCTCTACGACTTCCATGCTTGCTGGGCCTGAGCGGTGCGCCATTCGATATGCAACAACAAGGAGGTTAGAACCTGGAGTAAATTTCTTGCTTGGTCTGTCGAACGTGTACAGTTGAAGCGTATCGCTATCGCCTTTTGGGGCGCTTACCGCCGATGATGACGCATAAAGCGATTCTCGAGTGCTCGCACTAATGCAACCAGGATCAAATTGGTGACCAGATAAAGCGCGCCAGCAATCGCGAAAACCTCCAGCACCGCATAGGTCTGGCTCATCAGGCGTTTGGCGTATCCCGTCACTTCCAGCACAGTTATGGTCGACGCGAGGCTTGTGCCCTTTACCAACAGCACTACTTCATTCCCGTAGGCGGGTAGCGCCTGGCGGATGGCAAGTGGAAATTCGATGCGGCGAAACCGCAGAACCCGCGACATGCCGCAGGCTTGGGCGGCCTCGACGAGCCCGTGAGGCACCGACATCAAGCCGCCGCGCAGGATCTCGGATGTATAAGCTGCGGTGTTAAGTGCCAGCGCCATGACCGCGCAACGCGCGCCGTCACTGACCACCCACCATAGCACAGCATTTTCCTTCACGAAGGAGAACTGACCTAGCCCGTAGTAGAATAGGAATATCTGGACCAGAAGCGGCGTTCCGCGGAAGACAGTGCTATAGTACTTGGCAAAACCGGAAACGAATCGGTTAGTTGATACGCGCATAATCGCCAACAACAGGCCAAGACTAAAACCGATCAGCATCGAGAATAGTGTTAGTTGCGCGGTAACGCGTAGTCCCTTCAGGAGAACCGGGACCGCTTCGCGGATCAGATCGAAGTCCATGCGCCTACTTCCTTTCGCGTAACCTCAGGCCGCGTTCAGCCTGGTCGATACCGAACTGGCTGACAAGCGTGATTGCGAGATAGACCACCGCCGCGATCAGATAGAAGATAAAGGGATGGCGCGTGGTGCCGGAACCGATAAACGCCGTGCGCATCAGTTCCTGCAAGCCGACCACCGAAACAAGAGCAGTATCCTTGATGGTGGTCTGCCAGACGTTGTTCAGGCCCGGAAAGGCGATGCGCAGCATCTGCGGTGCGATGATACGCCGGAAAATGCGCGAGCTCGGCAGGCCGAGCGCTCGGGCGGCCTCGACATGACCGTGAGGTACTGCCTCCAGCGCACCCCGCACGACTTCCGTGGAATACGCCCCCGAGATCGCGCCGATGGCAATCACCGCTATGATGAAGGCATAGCCGGCGTCTGCCAGGCCAGCATAACCGAAAGCGGTAGCGACCTTGGTGACGAATTCGACCGAGGAGAAGAACAGCAGATAGATGATCAGCAGTTCCGGCACGCCGCGCACCAAGGCGGTATAACCGTCGACCAGATAGGTCAACGGGCGGATGCGTCCCCATTTGACGAGGCCGCAGGCTATACCAACGACGACGCCGCCCAGCATGGCCGTGACCGCGACCGCGATCGTAACGGCTGCGCCACGTAAGATAGCTCCCACCCACCCGCCTTCCCAGACCTGCCAAAGACCGAAATCCATCGGGTGTACCTATGCTGATTTGCGGGAGGCGGAGCCGCTTGTTTCGCGGCTCCACCAGCTTCGATGTGTCGCCTGCAAGCCATGCAGGGTCCAAAGGATCATTGGCAGGGGCGGGAAATATCCATCTTGAACCATTTCTCGCTGGACTTACCGACCGAGCCGTCCGCGACCAGCTCGCACAGGGCCTTGTTGACCTTGGCCTTGAGTTCGGTGTTGTCCTTGGCGATGCCTACGCCTACGCCTTCGCCGAGCGTTGGATCGACCGTGCTCAGGATCTTCACGTCGACGAGCTGGAAGTTTTTTCCATCCGGCTTGGCGAGGAAATCCTGCAGCGCCGACACGTCCGCGAATGCGGTATCGATGCGCCCCGTTGCGAGGTCGATCTGCATCTGGTCCAGCGTGTCGTAGGTCTTGATGTCGGCATCCGGCACGTTCTTTTCGAGGAAATGCGCATGCGTCGTCCCGGCCTGCACGCCGACCTTCTTGCCGTCGAGCGCTTTCAGGAGCGTGTCGTAGTCGGTGATGGCGGCCAGGTCCGACCCTTTCGGCGCGACGAACATGTTGGCCAGTTCCGCATAGCCGACGGAGAAATCGATCTCCTTCCTGCGGTCCTCGGTGATCGACATGCCCGAGATGATGGCGTCGAAGCGCTTGGCCTTGAGCGCCGGGATCAGGCCGTCGAAAGCCTGCACCACGAAGCGGCATTTCACCGCCAGCTTTTCGCACAACAGGTTGCCGACGTCGGCGTCGAAGCCGGTCACGTTGCCGGCAGCATCGGCCATGCTCCAGGGTGGATAGGCCCCTTCGGTGCCGATTGCCAGCTCGCCCTCCGCCGCCGACGCATGTCCCACGCCGGCGGCAAGCGCGACAAGCAGAGAAAGGATCTTCAGTTTCATCTTCGTGTTCCCCTTTATGGATGGTTGTTTCGCATCGGGCCGTTTCCCGAGACGATTCTCAGCGCCTTTCCTTGTCAGAGCGTGCGGGCCAGGAACTGGCGCAGACGCTCGGACCGTGGATTGGCGAACAGCTCCGCCGGAGCCCCCTCCTCCTCCACCTTGCCGCGATGGAGAAAGAGGATCTTGTGCGACACCTCGCGCGCAAACTGCATCTCGTGCGTCACCAGGATCATGGTGTTGCCTTCTTCCGCGAGCTGGCGGATGACGCGTAGAACCTCGCCCACCAACTCGGGATCGAGCGCTGACGTCGGTTCGTCGAACAGGATGACCTTGGGACGCATCGCCAGCGTCCGCGCGATCGCCGCGCGCTGCTGCTGGCCGCCCGAAAGTTGGCCGGGATACTGGCCGTGCTTTTTCGAAAGGCCGACCTTTTTCAGCAGCGCGTGCGCGCGCTCGACGGCCTCGTCGCGGCGTTCCTTCAAGACGTGTACGGGCGCCTCGACGATGTTTTCCAGCACCGTCATGTGCGGCCACAGATTGAAGCTCTGGAACACCATGCCGACGCGCGCGCGGATGCGCTCGACCTGGCGCATGTCGGCCGGGACCGAGCGCCCCTCGCCGGCCGGCTTCATGCGGATCTCTTCGCCGTCGACGATGACACGGCCGCCGTTGGGTTGTTCGAGCAGGTTGATGCAGCGCAAGAACGTGCTCTTGCCCGAACCTGAGGAGCCGATCATCGACACCACCTCGCCGGGCTGCGCGGCGAGACTGACGCCGCTCAACACTTCGAGATTGCCGAAACTCTTGTGCAGGTCGTCCACCTCCACGGCCGGCCTTGCCGGCGCGGGCGTGGGCTCGACGGGAGGCAGTGTCTCTACCTCGGCGCCGGCCGCCACCAATTTGAGCACCGGGCCTTTGCGCGAGGGACTGCCCCCGCTTTTCAGGTCGGCGAGCGCGCGGTCGAAATAACGCAGGCTCGTCGCCAGGCAGTTGCCTTGCCAGTCTGCGTCCTCAGGGATGAAAGCCGAGCGCAGCGTGCTTTTTATGCGCTCGCCGAGCGGCGAATCCACCGTCCTGGCCAGATGCAACCAGTTGTCCGCGATCACGGCCTCCAGCACGGCCTCGCCCTTCAGCGTGCCGCATTCCACCACCAGCGGCAACACGCGTGCTTGCGGCATCGCCTTGCGCACGGCGTCCGAAACATAGCCGGTGGCGGTGGCGGCGATGCCGGTATCGGTCGTGGCATCCCTTCCCGTCAGCACCGTCGCCAGCGCCGGGCCGAACACGGATTGCCCCCAGGCGATACCGGCATGGTCTGCTTCCGCCACCGTGAGCAGCGCCGGATAGCCGTAAGGCCCCGCGCCGGTGTGGAGATCGAAAACGATCGCCTGCCGGGCATGGCCGGCGAATGTCGTCAGGATTTCGCGCAACGTGCGGTTCGACCAGGTCGGTCCGTCGCCGCCGTAGTAGAGGCCATCGGGGAACTCGTATTGCCCGGCTTCGACAATCTGCGCGATGCTCGCATGCCCGCCCAACGCCTTTCTTGCCGCCGCGAAAGCTTCGTCGGCGCGATCCCGTTCCGGACCCTCCCATTCGCGCCACACAAGCGCCTCATGCAAGGCCGCGTATTTCTCGTTACGGGGCGGAGCGGCTTCCCAGTCGATGAAATTGCGGTTGAGATCGACATTGTCCTCGTTGACCCGCCGCGACCAGGCCGTGCCCCATGGGTTGATGAGATGTATGGCCAGCACCGCCGTGTCTTCCGGCAGCCGCCATGGATGGTTCTGCGCCAGCCATGCCGTCTGGCAGGCTGAGCCGAACTGGCCCTCGACGCCGTGGGTTCCAGAAATCAGGACGAGTAGCTTTGGCGCATCGCGGCGGCCGAGCAGCGCCACGTCGGTCGCCAGCGTCTCGCCGTCCGGCCCGTGCAGCGGATGCGGATATTCGAAGAGTTCGGCGTTGGCGCGCCGCGCGGCGGTTTGGAAATTCCGCCGCAGGTCGGCAAAGCCGAGCGAATAGGAGGGCGCGGAGGCTGGTTCACGCATGGCGAGGCCCTCCTGCCTGCCGGTTGAAAGGAGTGTCGCTCTTCGATGCCGTTTCGACCGCACTGTCCACGTCAACGCTTCCGTTCTCTGGGTTTCGCCTGGAGTTCGTATCTGGTCTGGGCTTTGCGACGGTCACAGGTCCAAGACGACGGCTCCTTTCGGCTTCGAGCAGCACAGCAGCACCTCGCCCTCGGCGAGTTCGTCGAGCGGCTCCTCGAAATAGGCGACCTCCCCGGCCACCAGATGTGACTTGCAGGTGCCGCAGATACCGGCCCGGCAGCTGAATTCGGGCGAAAGGCCGAGGTCCTCGGCGAAGGCCAGCAGCGAACCCGCCTTCTCGTCCCAAGCTGCCTTGATGCCCGACTTGCGGAACTCGACGGCCACATTGTCACCGTCAGCCTGCGGCGCTGTTTCAACGGGAGGCGCGACAGGGGCCGGAGGAGGCTCCGCCTCGAGTATCGTGGCCGGGCCGAAGAACTCATAGGCGATGTGCTGCCTGGCCACGCCGAGTTCGCGCAGGATACCGTACACCGCCTGCATGAATGGCGGCGGCCCGCACAGATAGAAATCGTAGTCGTCGAGCGGCAAAAGCTTCTGAAGCAGGTCCCGCGAGATCACGCCCTGCGAATGGTGTGGGTTCGAAACCGCGTCCTGCCCGGTCGGAAAGCGATAGCAGAAATGCGTCACGATGCCCGACCGGGACGCGGCAAGTCCTTCCACTTCCTCGCGCAGGGCATGGACATCACCATTGTCGCAGGCATGGACGAAGAAGACGCGGCGCTCGCCGGTGGCGAGCGCATGCAGCATCGAGACGAGCGGAGTCAGGCCGACGCCGCCGCTCAACAGCACGACCGGCCGGTCGCTCTCGCGATCCAGCACGAAATCGCCGCGTGGACCGTCCGCGACAAGCACGTCGCCGACTGCGACGCTATCGTGCAGATGGCAGGAGCTTATGCCGTTCGGCAGGCCGGTGGCAGGCGCCGCCTCGCGCTTGACAGTGATGCGGTAGCGGCCGGCAAGTCCGGGCGCACATGAGACGCTGTAATTGCGCAGCACCGTCCCGCCATCGGGTGTCGGTATGCGAAAAACGAGGAACTGGCCCGGCTGGAAATCGCGCCAGCCGTCCGCATCGGCGGGCTCGAGGTGAAAGGAGGTGATGGTGCTGCTCTCGCGTTTTTTGGCGACCACTCTCAGCTCGCGAAAGCCGCTCGCGCGCATGGTTGCGGGGGCGGCGAAGGCGTTCATTCGGCGGCCGCCAGATGCAGGCCCTCGGCCTCGATCAGCTTGTCCAGGTTGCGGCGGAAGCGCAGCGGCCCGACATCGATCTTGAGATCAAGGTTGGGCGTGCGCTTGTTGGCCATGCCCTTCTGCACGGCGTTGAGCACCACCCGGTCCTCGTCGAAGGCACCGCGCACCGATTTGGCGAACTGCTGCGAAACCTCCGCGTCGTCCGGCGCGAAATTACGCATCTGGAACCAGTAGTATTTGGTGTGCTCGGCATCGACCGGCGTCATGAAGTTGTAGCTGTCCATGAGGAACACGTCCTCGTGGTAGGGTTTGCCCTCGCCGCCGGTGCCGGCCGGCACGAAGATCGCCTTGATGATGGCGTTGCTCGGATAGCGCACCTCGTAGTGCTGCTTGCGATCGCAATTGCCCTTGAATTTGAGGAAGGGCGCATAGAAGGGCGACGGCGCCTGGTCGATCATCCAGCGCCAGACGGTGACGCCGTCCTCGCCGATGGTGGTCTGCAACGGCACGTCCTCCATCGCCTGCACGCCGCCGAAGGAGGTCTGGTGCACCCAGGACACATGCGAGGGATCGAGCAGGTTGTCGGTCATATAGAGGTAGTTGCAGTCGAGCGTCATCGACTCGCCGCGATTGACGCCCCAGGCCGGATCACCCCAGTGCTCGACCTGGAAGATCTTCGCCGGATCGGCCTTCTCGGCCTCGCCCATCCAAATCCACAAAAGGCCGTAGCGCTCGACCAGCGGATAGCTCTGCACGCGCGCCACATGGGGAATCTTTTCAGCGCCCGGAACCCGCGTGCAGGTGCCAGTGCAGTCGAAGGTCAGGCCATGGTAGCCGCATTCGACGTCGTCGCCCTTGATGCGCCCCATGGAGAGCGGCAGCTTGCGGTGTGGACAGGCATCTTCCAGGGCGGCGGCGGCGCCGTCGGTCTTGCGGTAAAGGACGATGTCCTCTCCCAATATCCTGACCGGCTTCAGGTCACGGCCGACCTCATGATCCCACGCTGCGACATACCAGCAATTCCTGAGAAACATGACACCCGACCTCCCTGGATTTTCATCTTGGTGAGGCAAGGCTAGCTTGGCGGTATGTGCGTAAAAAGAGCTTGCACCTGCGTTCTATTTTAGAAAAACTAAAACAGACGTTGGGTGCTCTCAGATGAAACCGCCTCCGCTACGTGCCATAGAAGCATTCGAAGCCTTCGGGCGACATGGCAGCGTCACGGCCGCGGCGAACGAGCTTGGCGTGTCGCCTGGAGCAGTTAGCCAGCAGATTCGAAAGGCAGAAGAAGCGCTCGGCGTCCAACTCCTTGAGCGTCGCGGCCGGACCGTTGCTCTAACTTCATGGGGACGGGTCTATCATACCGCGATATCAGGAAGTTTCGATCGCATCCGTAACGCCGGGGAGTTGTTGGAGCGGGCTCGGGTTGAAAGCGCCCTCACCGTCTCCTGCCTTCCTTCGCTTGCCAGCAAGTGGCTGGCGCCACAGTTGTTCGACTGGCAAGCACATCACGTGGGCGCAACCGTACGGTTGATTGGCTCGGAGCCCGAGGCACGCTTCGGCGACGAACAGGTGGACTTCCGCATTTCCTACGGCACAAAAAGCCGCGACTACGACCACTATGTTGAACTGTTCACCGACTGGGTGGTGCCGGCCTGCTCGCCAGCGCTGCTGGCGAGATACCCGTTGCGCAGGCCAGCAGATATCCTCGAATGTCCGCTACTCGCGATCGAGTGGGCAAGCGACCATCGCTCGCCCCCAACCTGGACCGAATGGGCGACGAGCATTGGCTGGAAATACGACAAGAAGTCCGGCGAGGTGGCATTTTCGCTATCCAGCGCGGCAATAGATGCCGCCGTCAACGGTCGCGGCTTCGTGCTCGCACAATTCTCAATGGCAAGAGACGATATCGCATCGGGGCGGCTGGAGGTCCCGTTCAAGCTGGCGCTACGGTTACCATATCCGTATTTCCTCGCATGGGACCGATCGGCGCTGCAAAAGCCCTTCGGGCCGGAACTGCGCTCATGGATCATCGCATCGGCAAATCGGCAAGAGGGTGACGTTCGGGAACTGCTTGATGTTGCATTTCCATAAGTGAGAGAATGATGAAACTGGGCGTGATTCCCGATCGACAGAATGCAGATTCGGATCACTTGGAGGAGTGCGGAGCGGCGCTAAGAAAGCCTCTAACGCGATTTGGCACAATGCTGCGGTCGTCGCAAATGCATCAAGCCTAATGTAGTTTGAGGCCGATTGCGGACTGTATCTCGGCCGTTGATAGCGCTAATACGAGAACAGTCGGAGCCTCGTCGACGGAATTTCTGTCAGGCAGCAGTTTTGCGGTTTGGTTGCAGCCGCCGCAGCCTTTGGTCGATAAGCTGGAATAGTCGCTCGTCGTCGATCTCGGTAACGACATGGCAGACCGGCTGACCGTTGCCAGCGCCACCCTCGACCAGCGTCGCGCGCGTGCGGCCGTAGCTTCCGGCGGGATCGCAGTCGACCTCGATCACCGCATCGATACCCTTGAACAGCGTCGGGTCGATCAGAAATGCCGTCACGCAAGGGTCATGCAGGCTGGCGTCGCCACTGCCATAATGGCGCATCATGGCGATGGCCGTCTTCATGATCGGGCTGCTGTCGCGCTCCAGGATGTCGAACCTAGCCTGGGTCAGCGTTGCATGCCGCGTAACGTCCAGCCCGAACATGGTCATGGGAGACCGGCGTCCTCGAGCGCCTCGAAATCCGGCAGATCCCGCAAGGTGTCGAGACCAAACTCGAGCAGGAATTCTTTCGTCGTCACATAGGTGTAAGGCGCGCCCGGTGTCGGGCTGCGCGGTCCGGAGGCGAGCAGGCCGGCACCGCGCAGACGGCCGATCATGTCGCGGCTGATCTCCTTACCGAAGAACGACGACAGCTCGGCGCGAGTGATCGGCTGGAAGTAAGCAATGCACATCAGCACCAGCACCTCGGGCTGAGTGAGGTCGACGGCGCGCTCGCTTCTGCCGACGGCGGCGCGGATCGCATCGGCATAGGCCGGGCGCGTCAGATGCTTCCAACCCCCGGCGACGGCAACCAGGTCATAAGGCCGACCGCGCAGTTCCTTGCGGATGTCGTCGATCAGAAGGTCGATGCTGCAGCTTTTTCCCACGATCCGCGCCAGCGTCTCGCGACCAACCGGCTCGCTGGCGGCAAAAATCGTCGCCTCGACGCGGTTCATCCATTCGCGCCAGCGCATCTGAGGCGGCAAGTGATCCAGCTCCCGATCAAACAAATGGTCAGCTGATCGACCGTCATTTGGCCGACCGTCGCCTGATCGCTGGTCAGCGGACCGACCGTCGCCGCCCTGCCCTACCCTTCTCCTCCGTGAAGTCTCCGCCATGGTCGTCACAGCCCGTAGATGCGGAACGTCGGCCGGCCGCTGAGCTCGCGCACGGCGCCGAGTTTTTGCAGTCGCTCGAACAGGCGCCGGCTGGCCCAGCGCGACAGGGTTTTGGTCGTCAACGTCCCCGACACAGCGTCATCGCCGAGCAGCCGCTCGACGACGGCGCCGGCGGCCTTCGACCGCAGTTTTGGTACGGCCGCCCGCAGCCTTTCGGCCTGCGCCGCCACGCTTGCGGCCAGCCGGCAGGCCTCGGCGGCGCCGAGGGCCGCCGCAACGAACACGGACTGCTCGAACGCCTCGCTGCCCGGACGGGCGCGCCGGCCCTCAAAGCCCGAACGCAGCAGTGGCGTGTGCATCTGGTGCCCAAGAATCGGCACGGCGTGGCGCCAGCCCATGCGCCAGGACAGCGCGCAATCGGCCAGCCACCACGCAAAAATTTCCGCCTTTGGGTCTTGCCGCATGACGGCGGCGGCGGCGCGCGCGGCGACCATGGGGGCTGGTGCCGCGCTGCGTACGTCATCGTGCACGCTGTCGATGAGAGCGCCAAAACCATCCGACCAGCCGACACCGAGCAGGCCGGCGGCCGCCTGCAACTCCTCGACGCCGAGGGGCAGCGAGCGGCCGGCCAGCCGCCGCCAAGCGGCGAGCACGTTGCCGGCGGGGCCCGGCTCATCGCCCGCCTGGCGCAGCAGCCAGGCGTCGCGCAGCGCCGCCTCGTCCTCGGCGCGGCCGGCGAGCCGCATGCTGGCGCTTGCGGCTTTCAGCGCCAGGCGATGCCGCCAGGCGCCGCTCCAGTCCGGCTCGGCCTGAACGAGCGTGTCGAGCGCGGTCAAGGCGCTGCCGGCCAGGAAAGCGGCCTCGACGGGATCGTCGGCACCGACGCGCGGCGTCGCCCATGCCGGCACGCGCGGGATGGCGGAAAAAACTTGCGGGGCGGGTGCGGGCGGCCGACTCATCGCCAGGCAGGGGTCGGAACAAGAACTGTTCCCACAGACACGCTAAGGTCGAACGAAGCGCGAACGCGGTGATAGATCTGTAGATGAAGCTTGTATGCCGGTTGAAAGCCTCCGGCTAATCGCGAACCAATTTCCCCTTGGAGATCAGTTCCAAGGAGAACGCAGGTGGGTAGACGAAGGCTTGTCAGTTCAACGGAGGCGACGAACCTTCTAGGCGTTAAGACGGGCGAGGATAGCCTGATCCGGCACTTTACCTTGGACCCGGCAGATCACTTGGAATGTGAACTCCGACGTCGACCTCAAAACAAGCTGGGCTTCGCCGTTCAACTCTGCACGATGCGCCAAACGGGGCGGCTCTTGTGGGAGAACGAGCAGCCGCCCGTTGCAGTGGTCAACTATCTCGCGGATCAGCTAGGCGTCGATGCGCGCCTATACGCTTTCTATGCGCATCGGGTACAGACCCGCTTTGATCATAGCCGGTCTTTGATGGAGTATCTCGGCCTGCGGACTGCCTCCAGGGAGGATCGCCGTGCGGCACTTGTGGCCGCGATCGGAGCTGCTGCCAATGGCGATCACGGGTTGCTGATCGCGACCGCCGTCATTGACGAATTCCGGGGACGAAATGCGCTCCTTCCCTCATTACACTCCATCGAGAAGATCGGCCTTGGTGGTCGCGCAATAGCCCGTCGACGGGCTGAAAAAGAACTCATCGATGGGATGCTGCCAGGTCAGCTTGGATCGTTGGACCGGCTGCTGGAGGTTGACCCAACGATCGGGCAGACCCGCTTTCATTGGCTACGGTCGGCGCCAGAAGCGCCGGGCGCGTCGAACCTGGTCGGATTGACCGAACGGATCGGGTTTCTGCGTAGGCTGGGGATCGATCCGAAAATGCAGGCGCGCATATCGTCTGGACGGTGGGATCAGATGATCCGTGAGGGCAACGCAACTCCGGCATGGCTGGCCAACGACTTCAACGCAAGTCGCCGGCACGCCCTGATCGTTGCACAGGTCATAAAGCTTGGACAGAAGCTCACCGATGATGCGGTCACGATGTTCATCAAGCTGATGGGACGGCTGTTCTCGCAAGCCAATAACCGCAAGAAGCAACGGCACATGGACGGTCGTACCGATACCGCCAAGGCGCTGCGCATGTTCCTCGACACGATCACAGCCCTGCAATCCGCGAACGATAATGGCCGGAATGCATTGGAGGTCCTCGACCAGGAAGTTGGCTGGCACCGGCTGCTCCGGATGAAGCCTGATCTCGAATCGATGGTAGAAGACAACGAGGCATCGCCCTTGGCCGTGGCGGCCGAGCAATATGTGACCGTCGGCAAGTATGCCGCTGCTTTCCTTCAGGCGTTTACATTCCGCTCGGCGCGCCGCCACGATTCGCTTCTTGCAGCGGTGGATCTGTTGAAGCGGCTCTATGCCGAGAAGCGGCGGACACTGCCGGAGCGCGCGCCAATCACCCACCTCAGCCAGGCCGACCGAAAACTCATCTTCGGGCAGGAGAAGCCCGATCGCAGGCTTTACGAGATTGCAACGCTCGCGGCATTGCGCGACAGGCTTCGATCTGCGGACGTCTGGGTCGACGGTAGCCGATCTTTCCGACCGATCGACGAGCATCTGATGCCACGGTCAACGTTCACAACCATGAAAGAGCAGGATCGCCTCGGCCTCGGTGTCCAAGGCGATGGCGCGGCGTGGCTGGCGGAAGCGCGCCAAATGCTCGACTTCAACCTGAAGCGCCTTGCACACAGGGCGCGATCCGGGAAACTCGAAGGTCTTCGTCTCGAGGCCGGTGCGCTGATCGTCACGCCGACCGCCGGCGAGGTTCCGGCGGTGGCTGAGGAACTGAATGCCGAGATCAGCGATATGTATCCGATGGTTGAGGTGCCGGACCTCTTGAGGGAAGTGCACGATTGGACTGGCTTCGCCGATCACTTCACGCATGTTCGGACGGGCGACGCTCCGAGGAATGTTTCGGCCATGCTGGCCGGCGTTCTGGCCGATGCGACCAATCTTGGTCCGAAGCGGATGGCCAGCGCTTCCAAGGGCATCAGCGCTCACCAGATCGGCTGGGTGCGCACCTTCCACGCCCGATCAGAGACTTACCGCGCAGCGCAAGCGTGCGTGACGGACGCACACACCCGACACCCTCATTCTCAACTTTGGGGCAACGGGACAAGCTCATCGTCCGACTGCCAGTTCTTCCGCGCGAGCGATCGCGCCGCCAAACGCGGCGACATCAATCTCCACTACGGCAGTGAACCCGGGTCGAAGTTCTACAGCCATTTGTCGGATCAATACGGCTATTTCAGCATTCTGCCGATCAGCCCGACTGAAAGCGAGGCGGCCTACGTACTCGATGGGCTGTTTGACCAGGACACGATCCTCGACATCCAGGAGCATTTCACCGACACCGGCGGCGCCAGCGATCATGTCTTCGGGTTGTTCGCGCTGATCGGCAAGCGCTTCGCACCGCGATTGCGCAATCTCAAGGATCGGAAGTTCCACACATTCGAGAGGGGCGATGCCTACCCGGCGCTCTCGAACCACATCGGGGCGCCGATCAACAGCGCCCTGAACCGCGCCGGGTTTGCCAGAGGCCGTTTGGTTTAAGTTATGCGGCCATGGCTGGTTCTTCCAGCATGGCGTAGTAGCGTTCCTCGGCTTCGGCTGGCGGGATGTTGCCGATAG
>JAESGC010000056.1_pt1 | contig 62710 bp, 63 predicted proteins | sample 9266221 | NCBI WGS metagenome assembly JAESGC01 (sample SAMN14515568, study PRJNA621660) | algae metagenome | isolation source: Trichormus sp. ATA11-4-KO1 and co-occurring heterotrophs from soil, at the... | place: Chile: Atacama Desert, Tarapaca Region | collected 2009-05-22 | reverse complement strand
TTTGATGTTAGATTATTTATCTTCATGCCACAGATTCGTTCATTACTATAAGTCTTAATTAGCCAGATTTTTGCTTTTATCTTGACTGTAATCTCTTTGTAATTCAAGTTGAAGTGCGGAATGTAGGATGAAGACAAGTGATCGCAACTCAAGTTTTCTACAACAATACTCATTATCCAGGTAACCGTAGGGCTAATTTCAAAATAACTTTTAACTAGATTTATCCTTGTCTAAAGCTTCCTGGATAGCACGACGACAGAATTCTGATGGGTCATCTTTTGACTTGACTGCTTCCCTCATAGCTTCTGATACCCGAAAACTGAGATTTGCTGTTAATGGTTCGTCTCTATCTGTCTCGTATGGTTTTAGGTTTTCCGGCTTCCCTTTAGGGTTAGGCATTGTCAAGAATTATGAAATTAGCTTTATTGACGTGCGCGCATGAGAATAAAGTTTAATTCGGTGGTGTTCTACGTCTGGCAAACTGGTACACCACCGATACCACTTTTTTAGAGAGGCAATTCTATTCTATGTTCACCCGTACCGAGTTAGAACTTTTGACCGTTCCCCAGTTAAAAATTCTCTGTAATCGCTATGGATTACAGCCTACTGGGAACCCTGGATACAAAACTAGCTACATCACCACTTTGATGGCTTTCCCTGTACTTGCAATACATCAACTAGAGGAAGGTAAAGGGTTAAAATCACCATCCTTCGGTAGTCTCCAGGAAATAGGTACTGCTTTGGATGAGATGGGTAGTCCCACACCTGAACAGTCAGCACTCATCAGAATTTCTTTTGAGGGTAGGAGAATGGAGATACCTGCTAGGTATGACCAAGAGAAGCTATTAGCTATTTACAAAGTTAAGAATCATCTAGAGGAAGTAATTAGCTTGCTGACAATTTAGCGAAACCCGATATGAGCCTCTCGTACCCAGAGGGAGGCTTTTTGCGCAATCGTGCAAAACCGCAGGCGATGGCGCAAAGCGCCCACCGGAGGTGAACGCAGATTTTAAATTACCCTACTTGTAAATCACTTACTACCAATATTCTCAACTCTGTTACTCGCTTTAGAGTTAGATCATTAGTTAAAAAAGCATCACAATTATTTGTTAAAGCTACAGCCACTTGTAAAGCATCAGGTAACTGTACATTGTAAAGTAATCTGATTTTCGCAGCTTCTCGCGCAATAGCAGCATTAATATCTACAAAAACCACTTCATTACTTAGCAATACATCAACAAAAGCTTCCTCTAAATCCGTTAATCCTAAACGCTTAACACCCACCAAACATTCAGACAATGTTATTGGAGATACTACTGCTGTAATATCAGTTTCCAATCTTTCAAAAATTGGATCTACTAAATTCACAAATTGCGGATTGCGCTCTACAAAATAAATAACTGGTGCTGTATCAATAAATATATGAAAAACTCCTATTAATGCCTCACTAATCTTCATTGTTATTCGCTTAACAAGCTTGAGCGATGGTCATCTCCTTCCCGTCTAGTCTGAGAAACCCACTCTTGAGCATCTTTACCTAATAATGGATATGAAGCCATACCCTTTAAATCACTCCATTTGCGTTTTGATTGTACTTGAATGACGTGCTGTTTCATCCGTTCTACTAAATACCCCATCACCGTTAATTGTTCTTCTGGGGTCAGTTGGTCAATCTCGCTGAACATTTTTTCTAGTGATAGACTCATCGAGTTAATGCCAATTCGGTAAATATCAATGATCGTAACATTCAGCTATTGAGCTATAATTAATTACACTGTGACTATTTCCGGCTTTAAATTAGGGTCTGCTGGTTCAAAATGTAACACCATAACTTGTTCTGGACGTAAACCAATAGATTCATAGGTTTGTCCATTGCGATCGCTAAATTCTACTTCAAATGCAGCACCATCGGCTAACATTTCCACGATTGTCCCGACTTGACCGCGCAATAAATTATATTCGGGTATATCTTCTGTCAGTGCCACTATATCCAGCAACTTGGGTGTGCTTTGATTCATTTCGCATAGCCTCCAGATATTACAACAAAGGATAGCAACTGGTTAATCTGGGAATATCACTATCAGGTTGAATTATCCAACCAGTGCGGATAGTTGCACTTCTATTTTGCCATTACAGAGTAAAATCCAGTGTGTAACGTTGCCCAAACTCATCACACCGATTTAAGCTAACTGCTTGAGTTTTGACTTTTGCCAAAATAATTTGACGCAATTCTTCAGCATTATCAGCAGTTATCCCCAAAATAGAGGAAAAAAGACGGGCTTTATCCTTACCTGTAGGATGGTTTGGATTAAGGCTGTAGTCACGCAGTTTACGAATATCAACAATTGCATTTTCGGCATTGGGCAGCAAAGAATTTTGGGGAATCATGCCATCTTCTATAATTGATTGGATAACCTGCACATATAATCTTAGGCATGAGACTGTGACAGAACCTGGAAGCTACAAAGATACGGTAAACTTACCCAAGACTAAATTCGATATGCGGGCGAACGCCATCAAGCGGGAACCCGAAATCCAAAAGTTCTGGGCAGAAAATAATATTTATGATCGCCTGTCGCAAGAAAACCCAGGCGAATTATTTATACTTCATGATGGGCCTCCCTACGCTAATGGCTCACTGCATATTGGTCATGCCTTAAATAAAATTCTCAAAGATATTATTAACCGTTACCAACTGCTACAAGGGCGTAAAGTTAGATACGTGCCTGGTTGGGATTGTCACGGTTTACCGATTGAGTTGAAGGTTCTGCAAAATATGAAGTCGGCAGAACGGCAAAATTTAACGCCTTTAACTCTACGGCAAAAAGCGCAGGAGTTTGCTTTAGCTACGGTAAATGACCAACGGGAATGTTTTAAACGCTACGGTGTTTGGGGTGATTGGGATCATCCTTATCTGACTTTGAAGCCGGAATATGAGGCGGCGCAAATTGGTGTGTTCGGTCAGATGGTGTTAAAAGGATACATCTATCGTGGTTTGAAGCCTGTGCATTGGAGTCCCAGTTCTAAGACGGCTTTGGCTGAGGCGGAGTTGGAATATCCGGAGGGTCATACTTCTCGCAGTATTTATGCGGCTTTTCGGGTGACTAAGTTGGCTGAGGCGGTACAACCTGTGTTGAGGGAATTTCTGCCGAATTTGAGTGTGGCTGTGTGGACTACTACTCCTTGGACGATTCCGGGGAATTTGGCTGTGGCGGTAAATGGTGATTTGAATTATGCGGTGGTGGAGGTTTCGCGCCAAGACGCAAAGACGCAAAGTGAATATCTAATTGTGGCTACTGATTTGGTGGAACGTTTGGCTGCTACTTTGGATGTGGATTTAACGGTGAGGGCTACGTTTAAGGGGCGGGAGTTAGAACATTCTACTTATCGTCATCCTTTGTTTGACCGTGAAAGTCCGGTGGTGGTGGGTGGTGATTATATTACTACTGAGTCGGGTACTGGGTTGGTACATACTGCACCGGGTCATGGTCAAGAAGACTACATTGTGGGTCAGCGTTATAAGTTACCGATTCTCGCACCAGTGGATGACAATGGCAATTTTACTCAGGAAGCGGGTGAGTTTGCTGGGTTGAATGTGCTGGGTGAGGGAAATCAAGCGGTAATTGATGCGTTGACGGCTGCTGGTTCTTTGTTGAAGGAGGAAGCTTACGCGCACAAGTATCCTTATGATTGGCGGACGAAAAAGCCGACGATTTTCCGGGCGACGGAACAATGGTTTGCTTCGGTGGCTGGTTTTAGGGATGAAGCATTAAAGGCGATCGCTGCGGTAAAATGGATTCCAGCCCAAGGTGAAAATCGCATCACGCCGATGGTGGCGGAACGTTCTGATTGGTGTATTTCTCGTCAGCGTAGTTGGGGTGTACCCATTCCGGTGTTCTACGATGAAGCTACTGGGGAACCGCTACTGAATGAGGAAACTATTAATCATGTCCAAGCTATCATCGCCGAAAAAGGTTCTGATGCTTGGTGGGAAATGTCGGTAGAGGAGTTATTACCCCAGTCTTACCGCAACGATGGTAAGTCTTACCGCAAAGGTACAGACACAATGGATGTGTGGTTTGATTCTGGTTCATCTTGGGCGGCTGTAGCGAAACAACGTCCTGAGTTACGTTACCCGGCTGATATGTATTTGGAAGGTTCCGACCAACACCGGGGATGGTTCCAGTCAAGTTTGCTGACAAGTGTAGCAGTCAATGGCATTGCACCTTATAAAACTGTCTTGACTCACGGCTTTGTCTTAGATGAACAAGGACGGAAGATGAGTAAGTCTGTGGGGAATGTGGTTGACCCCCAAGTAGTAATTAATGGCGGGAAAGACCAGAAAAAAGAACCCCCCTATGGTGCAGATGTGCTGCGTTTGTGGGTGTCTTCGGTAGATTATTCTGCTGATGTGCGTCTGGGTGGTAATATCATCAAGCAATTAGCTGATGTTAGAAATAAGATTCGCAATACAGCGCGATTTTTGTTGGGTAGTTTGCATGATTTTGACCCCGAAAAAGATGCAGTACCTTTGGAAGATTTGCCAGAACTCGACCGTTATATGCTACACCGCATGACGGAGGTTTTTGAGGAAGTTACAGCCGCTTTTGAACCTAAACCTGTAGCCGAAGGTAAGGAAGAGAAGCAGCCCTTCCAATTCTTCCGCTTTTTCCAAACAGTGCAGAATTTCTGCGTTGTGGATTTATCCAACTTCTATTTAGATGTTGCCAAAGATAGACTGTACATTAGTGCTGCTAATGCTTTCCGTCGTCGCAGCTGTCAAACAGTATTGCAGATTGCTTTAGAGAATTTAGCTAGAGCGATCGCACCTGTGTTATGTCATACTGCTGAAGATATCTGGCAATATATTCCCTACAAAACACCTTATAAATCGGTATTTGAAGCCGGTTGGGTGCAAGTAGATGAAGCCTGGAATAATCCAGAGTTAGGGGAATTTTGGACAGACTTACGAAAAATTCGTGATGAAGTCAACCGGAAACTAGAGGTATATCGAATACAAAAAACAATTGGATCTTCTCTAGAAGCCAAAGTTGTACTGCATGTCTTTGATGAGAGATTACGTCAACTTTTACAAACTCTCAATCCCAGTACTCATGGTTCACTTGAAAAAAGTAATGGTGTAGATGAGTTACGATATCTATTTTTAGTTTCTCAAGTGGAAGTACCATCTGAACCTATCCGTGAGGAAGGAGATGATGCACCCATATATTTTCAGGTTTACAAAGCAGAAGGGGAGAAATGCGATCGCTGCTGGAATTATTCTACCCATGTGGGAGAATCAAAAGAGCATCCCTTATTATGTGAACGCTGCGTTCCCGCCTTAGCCGGGGAGTTTTAGAAAGTAGAAATACCCCGGTTTGAATGCAACCCAGCGTTTTCTAGTGAAGCGTTGGGTTTTGCTGCTCGGATCAATATACAAGTAGTAAGATTAAATAGTAAATACTTATCATACAAAATTATGAGTGAGACATTAATAGTTACATTTGATGGTCAATTTTTACGTCCAGATTTACCTTTAAATTTAGAACCGAACAAGCGTTATATCATTAAAATTGAATCTGCTCTTGAATCAGTGCCTAATGGTAATGCTTGGGATGTATTAGAAGCACTAACCGGCACAGTTGAAGCGCCAAATGATTGGTCTAGTCAACATGACTACTATCTGTATGGTACGCCTAAAGATGACAGTAAAAATATAGAATGAATGAAGATAAAATCTTTTTAGATACAGTATTTATTCAGGCTCTACTGAACAAAAATGATCAATATCATAATCAAGCTAAAACATTATTACCAAGAGTGAAGAATGCTCTTGAAGTATGGGTAACTGAAGCAGTTTTAATAGAAGTTGCTAATGCTTTAAGTTCAGTTAACCGAGCAGCAGCAGTTTCGTTTATTAATCAGTGTTATCAAACAGATAATATTAAGGTTATCAGTGTAGATACTCCACTTTTTATTCGTTCGCTGCAACTCTATGATAATCGTCAAGATAAAAATTGGGGTTTAACAGACTGTATATCCTTTATTGTCATGCAGGATCAAGAGTTAATTTATGCAGCCACGGCTGATATACATTTTGTTCAAGCAGGGTTTATAGCATTGTTGCGGCAAGATTAAAAATGTAATGGACGTGTATTGTAGCGTACACTTCAACTCCAGTCACACCTCATAGTCAGCAATTTCAGGAATTATAACTCGATTACCAGAAGCAACGAGTATTTGTAGCCATTGAGCGCAAGCAAGGCTTTCATTTGACCGATTTGGATTTGTAACTAAACCTACAGGTCCAGCATCTAACAGGATTACCCGACTCACCAAGTTACACCTTTTAACTCAATGGGAAATAACTTACGATCAGATAATCTATCTTCATCTAAGGTATGAATTACAGCGTATTTCAGGTTTATGAGGTACAGTAACAACAGTTTGTAAACCAGTTTTTCAAATGCAAGGGATTAATCAAATCGAGTGCAGTGGCAATGAGAACGTCAACCATTTTGGCAGTAGTGGGAGAAAAGGAACGGAGAAAAGCTTTTAATTGTGACCACCAATGTTCAATGGGATTAAAGTCAGGAGAATAGGGTGACTGATAAAGAATGCTTGCGCCCTTTGATTGAATTAAAGATTCAATTTCTTTGACTTTATGTGCGGGAAGATTATCCATAACAACTACAGCACCCGGCCATAGTTGCGGCAGTAAACACTGTTCGATAAAAACTTTGAATGCGTTTCCATCCATTGAACCATTCAAGGTCATCACAGCTAAAACTTGTTTTGTGCTAATTGCCCCAATGACTGTGACTTTTGACCCCCGATAAAATGGTTGACAATCATACACTCTACTTCCATGAGGGCTGCGGGCATGAGTTCGTGTTAACCCCAGTAAAACACCCATTTCATCCAGAAAAACCAAATCATCTGGGTCTATTTGTTGGACTTGCTGCCAATACTCAGTTCTCAAATTTTGGACTCTTGGAGTTTTTGCTTGGCTGCTGCGTAACGTCTTTTTTTTCGTGTGAGTTTTTGTTTTTGCAATGCACGACACATCGTACTTGTACTCAGCCAATGGTGATACAGCGCTTTGCAAGTAAATGAGGTACAGCTTATATATCGTAAATCTTTGAGGGATAATTATCTTTATAGTACACCTAAAAATGATATAGCGTTTCCTAATCGGCTGAAGTACAGAGTACATTGCTCATAAAATTGGGCAATCTTTGCGTAACTCTGCGCTACCTTAGCGTCCCTCTGCGTTTAAAAACTTAGTTCTTTACCTCACTTAACGGGGAATCGATATAGTATATGAAATATGTAATAAAGAAAAATAAATTTTGGATTCGCCAGGCTAATTTTGAATAAATTTATTAATGATAAATAGGGGACAAGGAAGATGAGAAAAAAGTTTTTCCCAGTCCCTAGTCCCTAGTCCCCAATCCCTACAACTTCTGTAACAACTCCTGAGTCAACTGAGAAAATGCTTTAGAACCCGATGATTGGGGTGCATTTAACACAACAGGCATAAAACTATCCACAGCCTTAGCCACATTGAAATCAACTGGTATTTGTGCCTTACAAATTTGTTCTACGCCAAAATCCTCAACAACACGATGCATGACTTGTTTATAATATCTACCATTGAGAAGATTAGAACTGGTCATACTGAAGACAATTCCTAGCATTTTAATATCTATCTTGGCTTCATGTTCGTGACTATCTTTCAATTGAGCAATACGTCTTTCCAGCAGTTGAATACCCACGACAGATAAGGGTTCTGGCTTAGCAGGAAGAATGTAAAAATCACTGGCAGCTAGAGCACTACGAGTCAATAAATTATAACCAGGTGCACAATCTAGAAGAATGAAATCATATTCTTGGCGCACAGGTTTTAAAATGTTATTGATCAAGACTCTTTCAAAGCGATTCCAAACACTTTCAAAGTCTTTTTCACCCAAAGCAGTTGCTTGTTGATGCAGCATTTCTGACACAACAAATTCATCATATAAGTCGATATCTCCTGGTAATAAACTCAGTCCAGGTAGACTACAAACTTGGGATTGAATAATATCCTGAATCGTCAGTTTTGTTTCTGGTTCTGGATTGATAACTTCGTCTATCAAATACCTAAATGTCTTTCGTTGTTTGCGACGCTTGGCAAACTCTAAAGGCGACATCAGACTAAGTGTGGCACTGATTTGGCTATCTAAATCAAGCACAAGCACCCGTTTACCATGATTTTTGGCTAAACAAGTAGCGATGTTGACGGTGAGGGTAGTTTTACCAACGCCGCCTTTCATATTTGCAGTAGCAATTACATATCCCATTGGTTGATTCCTCTGATGACGCTTTCCCACTTAGGTAGCGTACACCCGTGCTGAACAATTGAAACTTCTGTTAAATTTAATCTTTTCCGGAACCTTAAAAGTTGTATTAGCAATATTGCCTCGATAGAGTATATAGCAACTAGGCTGGAGTTGTGTAATTCTGGCAGTAGAATTTGTTTCTCAAGAAATACTGGGAAAAGGTTTAGTAGAGTTTTTAAATAAACTCATTTTTCAGCAATATTACGTTACATTGTTTCATATTTATACATAAAATTAAGGCGACTATTATGGCTGAAATAATTGAGGCTATGGCATAATTAAACACATCTAAGCATTCCTTACTCAAATCAATTCCCTGTTTAGAGGTAAATAACTTGCCTTTTAATCCTGAGCTTTGCCGTAATGAAAGCGAAGTAGAAAGCAAACTCATAGTGCAATATTTACTACCACAGCTAGGTTATACTCCGGAAACCTGGCATCAAGAGGTTGCACTGGGTAGCATCCGTTTAGATTTTTTAGCATTTGCCGCACAAGTGATTCCTTTGGTTTTAGATGCGAATTCGCCATTGAGTGTGGTGATGGAAGCAAAGCATCCTAAACAAAATTTAAATAATCATGTCCTCAGACTTAGGCATTATTTAACTAGCTTGAATGCGCGATATGGGTTGCTAACTAATGGCAAGGAAATCAGAATTTATGAAAAAAAACAAAATGATATTAAACTAATATTTGAATGCTATGGAAAAGATGTTGAAACACAGATAGAAGCAATAAAAGGATTTATTGGTAAAGATAGTCTGACAGAAAAGCAAAATATTAATCAGTCAGAAATTAAAATATCTGAAAATAATGCAAATATTCAACCTAATAGGCAAAAAGTAATGAAAACAATTGCAGTCTACCATAATAAAGGCGGCGTTGGTAAAACAACAACTGTAGTTAATCTAGCTGCTGCCATCAGAAAAAAGGGTAAAAGAGTTTTAGTAATTGACTTAGATAGTCAAGCTAATAGCACATTTGCTACAGGTTTAGTTAAATTTGACGATGAAGAATTTGATGATATAAAAGACTCTAATATTTTTCATATATTACAATCAGAGGACTTTTATCCTATCTCTGAGGTAGCTAGAAAATCGAATTTTAGCGATCCAGAAATTCATGTTGTGCCTGCACATATTGATTTAATGAAAAATGAACCTGATTTGAATGCTCTTGATTATAGTAGGCTAATACTAATTGATAAATTAGAAGAGGTTAATGATAAATATGATGTCGTACTTATCGATACTCCACCTTCTTTAAACCTTTATGCAAGAATTGCATTAATAGCAGCAGACTATCTGATTATTCCTTCTGATTTAAAACCCTTTGCTAATCAGGGATTAACGAATGTCAAGGAGTTTGTCAAAACTGTTAATGGGTTCAGAAAACAAATTAAGAAACCACCTATTGAAATAGTGGGTGTCCTGGCTTGTAAAATATCTACAAATGCCAAATTTGTACAATCAACTCTAAAAAATAGAATAGAAAAAATTGCCCAACGTTATGATATTAACGTTATGGATACAGTGATTTATGAAAGAGACGATTTAGCAAAATGTGCCGAAAGATTTATAATGATTGGAGAGATGGAAGTAGCTGATCCTGTTTCTGTACTTGATTTTAAACCAGACTCTACTGCCGCACAAGAATTTGAATTATTAGCAATGGAAGTTTTACGAAAAACAGGATTAATATAATGAAATTGTCTACATCCCTTGTTGCTATAAAAAAAATTATATCCAACAAACCTCGTTCACTTTTTGCAGAAGATGAATTAGAACAGGCTGCTAAGTTAATTTTAGAATCTGAGGGAGTTATTAACCCTATAGTCGTTCGTAGAACAAGTCTACAATCCTACGAGGTAGCAGATGGAGACTTTGAGTACTATGCTGCTGCTAGAGCAAGAGAAATAGATCCTCGTAAAGGCGAAATGATTGGAGTATTTATTATTGAGCCTGAAAATGAGGATAACTTAACGCAGCAAATTCATATATTTAGAAAACAAAAAGATGATAGTTCAAAAGAGGTAAACTTCACTACAAAAGATTTTGAAAATTTCTTAAATAAATTAGAATTACGTATTGAAAAACTTTCTAGGGAATTATTAGAAGAAGCTACTGCTAAGGTTTATTTAGAGACTCAAAATAAGGAGCTTAACAAAAAACTAGCTAATAAAGTTGAACCTTTAGAGGTGTTTACGAAATTGGATGTAGATAAAATTGCTAAGAAACTAATTAAAGCTGGCTTTAATTCAAAAAAAGCTAGTCAAGTAGCATCAGCAGTAGTAAATGAACGTAATAAAGAGCCGTTTAAATCATTAAATGATGTGATAGAAAGAGTTAAAGTCTCACATGGTAAACAGATTCAGAAAGGTATAAGTGAAAAAAAAATGATTCATCTCATAGAAAGTCTTTACGAAGAGGATTAATTTACTGAATTAACTTGCTAGCGATCGCAGCAGTATCAATTGCCTTAGCTCTTGGTACAATGTTAATAACTACTCGCGCCTTTGCGCCTTTGCGCGAAACATTACCCCCTGATTTGCCGCAACGCATTAAAAACCCAACTTCTTAACCCAACTGGTAACAACGACAAACCCAAACCAGTCAAAGCCTTAGTAGTAGAGAAAGACCTACCCGCCGAAACTAATTCTCTACCTTTTTGGGTTTCACCTTTTTCAATTAAACGCAACCCTAATAACAGTTGCGCTTCAGCTAACCGATTTTGTCTAACTTTCTCTAACTTCTCCGATTCAAACTTATAATTTTCTAAATATTGAATTTTATCAAACAAATAAGGAATTTCTCTATTCATACCTTGCTGTTCTGCATGGTATCGATATTCCATTAATAATTCCGGTAAATAATAACCTTTCTTATCAGCCAAAGCCAGCCGGACAAATAAATCATTATCTTCACAATTTTGGATATTGGGTAGCATAAAGCCCAATTCTTGCAAGGTTTGACGGCGAAATAGAGTTGCCCCAATTTGAAAACTTTGATTAATAAAAACTACCTCTAATAAATTATCTACTATACCTGGTTTTAAATTAGTCCGACCCCAGCGACGAGAGTTTTCCTGAGTTCTTTCCTCATCCCGGATATTATTAATATCAATTATCCAATGGTCTGTACCAACAAAATCAATACGAGAATCTTGATCAAGTATTGCCGCAGTCTGGGTTAAAAAATTAGTTGTTAGTCTATCATCATCGTCAAATTTAATAAAATATTCACCACTAGCAGCATCAAAACCAGAGCGCATATTATTGCTTTTACCAATATTTTGCGGATGACGGATATATTTAATTCGGTCATCTGTGTACTGTGACATCAATTCAGGTGTGCCATCAGTTGATCCATCATCACAAATAATTAATTCAAAATCTTGATAAGATTGCTGAAGTACGCTTTGAATCGCGGAAGGTAGGAGATTTTGCCGATTAAATGTGGGAATACAAACACTAATTTTAGCCACAATCTTGACCATTAAAAAACTATAATCACGAAATATCTAGTCCGAATGATAGAAGTACCCAGATGCCACATCTTTTTTAAATTGCTCCAACCTTTCTTCCAATTTCACAGTTAGTTGCTCAATCCGAGACTCATTACTCAAAATAGGCTTTGAAGTCTTGACAATATCAGCTAGTTGGATTGCCATTTTCTTTACATCATCTTCCCAAAATGCTTTGAGGAATCTTTGGGGAGCCTGCTTAAAAGAGTTGATTGAGTAACTCAAAGCTAAGCGAAATCTTGAACCAGGTGGATATAGCTGTTTGCTAGGCATAACGTAATTAGGTTGGTATTCTACATCAATTGATGAACACCAGTCATGCCATTTGAATGGCAAAATTTTAGAACTAGTCAGGACAGGAATCCAAGGTACCCGAAGCGCATCGGCAATGATAGCACCATGCATTGCTTCAGCCAGTAATACTTCTGTTTGGCTAATAGCAGATAAAACTTGCTCAATTGGCCACCGGGGGTCGATATATGCAATTCTTGCTTGCTCACAGATGAATTTCCAAGTGGTATCCCCAATGATGGCATGGTCAATGTGAGGCATAAAAGCGAATTGACTGACTTTGCTACTATTATGTTGATACAACCGCCTGATCAGTACAGCGCTATCTGTTACCGCTAATTCAGATGCAACTCCCAATGCTTTGGCTGAGAGTTTCCCTCTCACACAGTAAATTTTCCAAGATTCATCAATTTTAGGTAAGCCCTTGCCATAGCCAACGCCAGATCCAAATACCACCGTTTTCTGGGCTTTGGGAATATATTCATTGAGTAATGAGCCTATACCAACAAATGTAATTGTTTGATCTTGGTCAAACATCCCAGGTAACAATCGTTCCCATATCCAAGGATTAAGATTATCGCCAAAATTGCTAATTCCGTGGGGAAAGCGAAAATAATACAGCTTCATTGAGTTGTGACCGTAATTTCCAGAATATGATTTAGTTCACTACCGCTAAAGTCAGGATTTTTTTAACTTTGTGAATGGCTTTTTGCAAATTGCGACTCGTTCTAGTCAATCGGCTTGGTGGATTCAAATATTTAGGTTTCTGCTCTAGATTTTTCAAAAATCGATAGTACAAAAATTCATTTTTATAAGGAATATTGACATCTTCTCCTTGAGATAACCGAGCAAAATCGCTAGCAGAATAGCCCATGTAATGCAGACGATGGATTGGTTTTAAACCTTCTTTGTTGTAAAGAACATTATTAATATTTACAAATGGATCAGCATTGGCACAATTGCCGGTTCTATCTTGACCATTAGGGCTGAGTGTAAAGTTAAATAGCGAGCGATCGCACCGCAAAGTCATGTAATTAAACAAAAAGGCATCATCCCACCATTTAGGTATCCATTGGATTTCATCATTCTCAATTAATAGCTGCTTTATGGGTTCGATTTCTGAAGGCGAAAAAATACCTTTCTTAGAAGCAAAAAAACTAGAGCAATGCAATTTAGTGCGGATATCTTCTTCTTTATACAAACCCGTATTTTCAATAATCGATATATCTAAAGCTGCATTGTCTCTTGATTTTTTATGTTCCCAATCATCAAATATAAAGTCGTAATTATCTAGCTTTTCTAATACCTGATCAAGTGGCTTCATGGCTAAGCTGTCACCATCATAAAAGACAAACTTTTCAAATTCACCATCAAACGCAGATAGTTTCCTCAATAAGGGGCTACGATACCAAGCATTACGGGATAAATTTTTCTGCTTGGCTGCGGGATGCACAGCCCAGACTTCATTGGCAAAAATATCCCACCGTTGCAGGGATTCCCAGTTTTCAAAAAGGGTGACATTTTTTCTAGATTTGATTTCCCGCTTCACCTTCTCTAATTGGTCATTATAAGGAATAACACAGATAGGAATGTCTTGGCTAACGTTAACTTCAATGCTGTTTAGCAAAGCAACTAACTGGTCATATACAGCATCATTGGCAAGGGTATATATACCGAAGGGTTTCATCTTGCTAAATCCTAATTAACTGACAAAATCACTTATAACATTCATATTTTGCCGTATAATCCTCAGTAAAAACAACAGTTTGTCGGTGAAAATATCGAAAATTCATCAACTTAGTCAGTAATTATGCAGTTAGCTTGGCATCAGCTTTAAATTTGCTTTAATTATTAAAAATTTACAAAAAATAGATAAGAGATATTTATGATGACATCCAGCCGGGAATCAGGGCATGGTATATGTGTCATATTTTGATTTAATCTGATTTCCGGTTAATTGGTTATATGCGTATCTTAATGCTGTCTTCTACCTTTCCTTACCCGCCAACGCGGGGGGGAACTCAAGTGAGAACGTTTAATTTACTGAAATATTTAAGTCAACGTCACGCCATCACTCTCGTAACTCAACGCGATCGCGATATTACGGAAGTAGAAATAGCCGGATTGCAGGACTGCGTAGATCATCTAGTTATGTTTCAACGTCCCCCAGATTCAGGAACAACATCGGGAATCTGGAGGAAAATACAGCGCTTGAGTGAGTTTTGGCAACAGGGAACACCACCAAGCGTACTTAACCGCTACTCAATTGAGATGCAAGCATGGATTGACAATTATGTGCAGGAGCGAAAATGTGATGTGATTACCTGCGAACATAGTGTCAATGAAATTTATGTGCGATCGCATTTTCAGAAATCTTTAAGAACCATAGTTAATATTCATAGTTCTGTCTATGGCAGTTGTCTTAATCAGCTAGCATCAGGCGTTTCCGAACATAGGCTAAGAGATCAAATTAATCTGCCGCTTTTACGTCGTTATGAGCAAAGATATGGCGCGAAATTTTCGGCAATGGTGGTAACTACAGAAGAAGATAAAAATCAACTCCAAAAATTTCATCCTCACAGGGAAATTACAGTTATTCCTAATGGAGTTGATTTAGTGACATTTCCCCACCGTACCATTGATCCAGGTGGACATAAATTAGTGTTTATTGGTGCAATGGATAATTTAGCAAACATTGATGCTGTTTGTTTTTTCACCAATCAAATTTTACCAGAAATTCAAAAATATTATCCCCAGACAACTTTTGATATTGTCGGTTCTCGTCCAGCACCGGAAGTTTTAGCACTCAAACAACCAGGAGTTAATGTGACTGGGCGAGTGCCTTCAATGGTAAATTACTTACACCAATCAACAGTCTGCGTTGTGCCGATGCGGACAGGATTTGGCATTAAAAATAAAACTTTAGAAGCAATGGCAGCCGGTGTGCCAGTGGTGGCTAGCGATCGCGGTTTAGAAGGACTAGCTGTAGATACGCCACTACGAGCGTTACGCGCTAATGAACCCGCCGATTACGTCGCCGCCATCAGTCAACTATTTGATCAGCCACAACTGCGTTCAGAATTGTCTGACAACGCCAGACAACTGGTAGAAACAGAGTTCACTTGGGATATCGCGGGAAAACGTTATGAACAAGTTTGTCTGGGACTGGATGGTCAGGAATAGTCAGCAGTATGAAAAGTGCTAAGTGAGAAGTCCGGTTTAAAACCTGGCTTTGAGACTAATTCTTCACCTGTCTCCTGCGTTTTAGATGTAATTAGTTTAAAGAAATTAAAAAAGAGGAGTGATTAACAGCGATATATTGACACCGCAGCTATCACTCCTGCGACCTCGCGCGTTGATAAGCTGTTATGCTTACTTTCAAATACAGCAAATTAATTCTGAACTTTTCCTCTAACTAAAGTTGCTAATACTTGTTAAATCATTGCGTAATTATCTATACATTTTGTAAATATTTACTAGCAACAAATATTACTTAACAATAATTTTCATGTATTCAACAACACAAAATAACTTAAAATTAACCCCATACCTGGGTTAGTAGTGCTCTGATTCCTGCGATGGAAGTTTTAGGAAAAAATAGCAGTTATTGTAATAAATGATAGTAACAATAATCACAAATATTAAATTACTGTAGAGTTGATAAAGTAATTTAGGCAAAGAAAGTAAAAGTTAAATTCGTAAAAATACCTTTCTATAAAGCAAGATACTGACCAATTGAGTGAAACTCTGGTCTGGTTGGAGATTAATCCCCATAACTTCAAGATTGCTGATGATTTCGTCTCGATTCGAGGGTAAAAAATCGAGGCGATCGCAACTTGTTAACTGACATATAAAGGATGCTGGCAGTAGAAGCATTGAAAACCGGAGGTGCATTTACCATGGACTGGTCTACATATTTACAGCAATTCCAAGACTTCGTATTATTTAGATTTCCACAACCACCATATTTTTTACTTTTAATTGGCTTATTAATTAGTTTTCTCTGTGGATTGCCGTTTGCGATAACACTGCGACAACGAGTGCAAGATTGGGAGCAAAATCATTCACCTGCTACTCTACCTAGATGGGGAAAGTTACAACTTTTAATTCCTTTTGTCGGGAATATTATTGGTGTTGGTATCACTTTTGCCTCTATGCTAGAAATTTTTGGTTTACCGACTCTACCTGCTTATTTAATATCTTTGCTGACCACAAGTTTGCTTGGTTCATGGGTTTGGTCAGAAATTGGCAACCTTTTAGGTCGGCGACTTTTACGTTCATATTTAGCTAAGTCTTCAGAATTTTCCCACCAAAGATAGAAGGAAGTATTAATAAGAAAAATTAAACTTTGCAAAAGATAATTATATGTAAATAAATCTCATCCATTAACATTATGCAATTCTCCAGATTACACCTAAAGACAATCGCACATTTAGGTTGAATTGCAACATTTTAGTTACCAAAGTACTAATATACCTATTTTGTGGTAGGTTCAGAAATTAATAGAACACTAGAATATATGTCCATATTCATTCGGGCAGGAATTGCAGTTTATTCAAGGTTTCATCACATGTCAGTCATAAGAGTGAAGCAATTCCACCCATGATTGACCTAGTGATATTTTTGCTTAACCTCTGCAAGCAAGTAGTGGGAATTTAAGGTGAATATAGAACAATTTATCCAAAGAGCAGAAGCATTACATAGCCGTTTAGCAGATTTGTACCAAACAGCTAGCGTCTTGCCTTGGATTCCGCCCGAACTCCTACCGCAAGCGTTTAAGGAACTCTACAACACCTCAAAAATGGTGCAATTAGCAGCAGAGGAACTTTATCAGCAAAATGAAGAACTTATACAAACTCGAAATTTACTAGAAGCCCAACGCCAACACTACCAAGATTTATTCGAGTTTGCACCAGACGGCTATTTAGTGACTAATGCAGAAGGGATCATCCAAGAAGCCAATCTTGCCGCAGCTAAATTGCTCAACGTTTCCAGACAATTAATAGTAGGCAAATCAATAGTTAATTTTGTCCGCCTCGAAGAACGACAGATTTTCCGTAGTGAACTTAACCAGCTATTGCAGTCGGACAGAGTTAGAGAGTTAGTAGTGCGGTTGCAACAAAATCATGGCGAATTTTTTGACGCAGCTTTCACAGTGGCAGTAGTTCGTAATCAACAGGGTAGGGTAAATTCTCTGCGTTGGCTGCTACGTGATATCAATGAACGTCAGAGAAAGAAATCAGAATTAATTCATCACGACAGCGACCTCACTCAGGATCGCCCTGTGTGTAAATATTCTAAAGGAGATACTATTCCTCTTAATCCCCTGGTAATTTGGTATGTTTGTCAAGGCTTAGTCAAGCTAAGTACTTTTTGTGAAACTGGTGAAGAAGTGTTGATAGGATTAGCCACAAAAGACATGATTTTTGGCTCTAACATGACTTCTCTGCCAACTTATCAAGCCACAGCCCTTTCAGATGTTGAGTTAGTGTCAATTTATGTGACAGAAATAGCAGTCAACCCGATGCTGAGTCATATTCTGTTACCAAAAATCAATCAGCGTTTACAGCAGACTGAAGCTTTTTTAGTTATCACTGGCAAGCGGCGGGTAGAAGAACGATTACATCATTTATTGCAACTTTTGAAGCAGGAAATTGGTGAGCCTGTAGCGGGAGGCACTTGCTTAAGCGTTCGTTTTACTCATGAAGATATCGCTAGTGCTTGCTGTACCACCAGAGTCACAATCACCCGATTGATGGGGAAATTACAAGAACAAGGTTTAATTAGTTTTGACTCAAAAAAACACATAATCTTGAAAGACTAATTTATTTTGCAGTACTAATTCCTCAACTTGACACCCAACGTCTGATTTTACGCGAATTGCGTGCAACAGATTTTGATGCTTACGCCCAGATGTGCAATGACCCAATTGTATAATCTACAACAACAAGGGTGCATTCAGCTACGCCAGATGCGATCGCCTATGAGATAATTTCTCAATAAATCCGAGGAATTTCATTTTTAATTGATTCATTCCCTCTCCCACCTCAAAATCAGCGAACGGACAGTTATATCTTGCACTCCTGCACTAGAAATCACGGCTAAACAGGACAAACCCGCACTTCATGAGCTTCAGTGACCACCTCGGGTTAAAACCCTTGATTTGACCTTAGTCCGCTTAGGCGGTGAGTCCAGCGCGGCGGGAGGGTTTCCCGACCCAGGCGACTGGCGTAAAGCCCTTGCGGGCATGGCTGCGCTTACCGTCGAAGACCTGATCCCCAGAGGGGGACTCGAGTTCCCTACTCTCTTTTTTAAGGAATTACTAAGGGAGCTGTGTCCCCCTCCGGTGCTAGAGTGAAAGATGACATTGCATAATCTTATGTCTTCCAAGACCCTATCTGAAATATAGCTTCAATTATTAGGCTCAGCATGGTCACCACAGCAGAAAAAACAAACATTGGCTACATTACCCAAATCATCGGTCCGGTTGTAGACGTTAAATTTCCCGGCGGACAATTACCGCAAATCTACAACGCTTTGACCATCAAAGGCACCAACGAAGCTGGACAAAAACTCAACCTGACCGTTGAAGTGCAGCAGTTGCTGGGCGACAACCAGGTGCGATCTGTTGCGATGAGCTCCACTGATGGCTTAGTGCGTGGTCTGGAAGTTGTTGATACAGGCGCACCCATTAGCGTACCAGTTGGTAAAGTTACCTTGGGTCGAATTTTCAACGTCCTGGGCGAACCTGTAGATAATCAAGGCCCTGTAAATTCTCAGGAAACCTTACCTATCCACCGCCCTTCTCCCAAGTTCACTGACCTGGAAACCAAACCTTCGGTGTTTGAAACAGGGATTAAAGTTGTTGACCTCCTGACTCCCTATCGACGCGGCGGTAAGATTGGTCTGTTCGGCGGTGCAGGCGTTGGTAAGACCGTAATCATGATGGAGTTGATTAACAACATTGCTACCCAGCACGGTGGCGTGTCTGTGTTTGCTGGCGTGGGTGAGCGTACCCGTGAGGGAAATGACCTTTACAATGAAATGATTGAATCTGGGGTAATCAACAAAGATAACCTCAACGAATCCAAGATTGCGCTGGTCTACGGTCAGATGAACGAGCCACCCGGAGCGAGAATGCGGGTTGGTCTGTCAGGCTTGACAATGGCAGAATACTTCCGTGATGTGAACAAGCAGGACGTACTGTTGTTTATCGATAACATCTTCCGGTTTGTACAAGCGGGTTCTGAAGTATCCGCACTGTTGGGTCGGATGCCTTCAGCCGTAGGATATCAGCCCACACTAGGAACCGACGTAGGTGCCCTGCAAGAGCGGATTACCTCGACTACAGAAGGCTCTATTACCTCCATTCAAGCGGTGTACGTACCTGCGGATGACTTAACTGACCCCGCACCTGCAACTACATTCGCTCACTTGGACGGAACCACTGTACTATCTCGTGGTTTGGCTTCTAAGGGTATTTATCCCGCAGTTGACCCCTTAGGTTCCACCTCCACCATGTTGCAGCCTGAGATCGTGGGTGATGAACACTACAACACTGCTCGTGCTGTGCAAGCAACTCTACAACGTTACAAAGAACTTCAAGACATCATCGCCATTCTTGGTCTAGATGAATTGTCTGAAGAAGACCGTCTCACTGTAGCACGGGCGCGAAAGGTTGAGCGCTTCTTGTCTCAACCGTTCTTCGTAGCGGAAGTGTTTACTGGTTCTCCTGGTAAGTATGTGAAGTTGGAAGACACCATCAAAGGCTTCCAAATGATTTTATCTGGTGAATTGGATGAACTACCAGAGCAAGCTTTCTACTTGGTAGGCGATATTAACGAAGCGATCGCCAAAGCGGAAAAGCTCAAGGGTTAATTCGTAATTCGTAATTCGTAATTCGTAATTATCGTTCCGATTACGGGTTATGAATTACCAATTATTAGTGGTCACCAATGAGAAATTAGCAATATGACTCTAACTGTTCGTGTAGTTTCCCCAGATAAAACAGTATGGGATGCCGCAGCTGAGGAGGTGGTTCTACCTAGCACTACTGGTCAGTTGGGTATTTTAAGTGGACACGCACCTCTGTTGACTGCTTTGGATACAGGCGTGATGCGCGTCCGTGCCAGCAAAAATCAGGATTGGCAAGCGATCGCTTTATTGGGTGGCTTTGCTGAAGTCGAAGAAGATGAAGTGACAATTCTGGTAAATGGTGCTGAACGTGGCGATGCCATTAACCTAGAAGATGCTCGCGCCGCTTTTAACCAAGCACAAACACGTCTGAATCAAGTACCAGCAGGCGATCGTCAAGCACAAATTCAGGCGACCCAAGCCTTTAAACGCGCCCGCGCTCGTTTCCAAGCGGCTGGCGGTTTGCTCTAAAGCTGACATTATAATATCAGCTTTGTAGGGTGGGCTTTTAGCTCACCCTATTAGCTTAAATAGGGAATAGGTGATAGGGAAAGAAATTTTTATCCTTGTTTAAGGACTGCGATCGCTTGCTCACGCCTAACACTGGGAAAATGGTCTAAGAATTCGTCCAGTGGATCGCCTGCTTCGAGATAATCGAGCAAAGTTTTCATTGGTACACGAGTTCCCACAAAAACAGGGATTCCTCCCAGGATGTCAGGGTCGCTATGAATAACACGCGCTGCGGTTGCCATGTCACTTATTCGGTACAGCAGGATTTCCTCTGATCTTAACCTACAACTGACTGCTCAGAACTTCCGTAGAATTGTTGTGCAGACCAACAATATTCAATTGATCTGGCTTTGAACGCCAACCAGTGAGCTTCAAACTTCCACCACAACCCAAAACACAAGCAGCACAACTAGCTATTATATAGAAAAATTTTGCATTACCTATGTCTTACCCACTTAGCCGCAAAAGTGATCAAATTGATAACTACCACGGGACTTTAGTTGCAGATCCTTACCGTTGGTTAGAAGACCCTGACTCAGAGGAATCAAGAAACTGGATTGAGGCACAAAATAAAATTACTTTTGCCTACCTAGACGAAATTCCTGCTAGAGAAAAAATTAAACAACGCCTCACTAAACTTTGGGATTATGAAAAATATGGTATCCCGTTTAAAGAAGGCGATCGCTACTTTTATTTTAAAAATGATGGGCTACAAAATCAAAGTGTTCTCTACACCCTAAAAACACTTGATGCTGAACCTAGAGTTTTACTTGACCCCAACAAACTCTCCACAGATGGCACTGTTGCTCTTTCAGGATTGTCTATTAGTGATAATGGGAAACTATTAGCATATGGTCTTTCTACTTCCGGTTCTGACTGGCAAGAATGGAAAGTGCGCGATGTGGAAACTGGTGAAGACCTACAAGACCACCTCCAATGGATTAAATTTTCTGGTGCATCTTGGACAAAGGATAATCAGGGCTTTTTCTACAGTCGCTATGATGAACCAAATACAAAAACTAAATTAGAAGATGTCAACTATTACCAAAAACTCTACTATCATCAACTTGGTACTCCCCAATCTGATGATTTACTAATTTATCATCGCCCTGACCAAAAAGAATGGGGATTTGATGGGAGTGTAACAGAAGATGGACGTTATTTAATAATTTCGGTTTGGCTAGGAACTGATCCTAGAAATTTAGTTTTTTACAAAGATTTAAATAATCCTAATACCGAAGTCATAGAACTAATTAATCAGTTTGAAGCCAATTACAGTTTTATTGACCATGATGATAGTGTCTTTTATTTTCGCACCGATTTAAATGCTCCGCGCGGCAGACTAATTGCTATTGATAGCCAAAACCCTGCTCCGGAAACTTGGCAAGAAATCATTCCCCAAGCTGTGGCAACTTTGGAAAGTGCCAATATACTCAATAACCAATTTGTTGTTGATTATCTGCAAGATGCTCACACCCAAATTAAAATTTTTGACCTCAATGGTGCATTTGTCCGTGAGGTAGAATTACCTGGACTCGGTTCAGTCGGTGGCTTTGGGGGCAAGCGTTTTGATACTGAAACTTTTTATAGTTTCACTAGCTTTACTACACCAGGAACTATTTACCGCTACAACATGGTAACGGGAAAAAGTGAGCTTTTTCGTCAGCCAAAGGTAGATTTTAATCCTGATGATTATGAAACAAAACAAATCTTTTACCGCAGCAAAGATGGTACTCAAGTACCAATGTTTATTACTCACAAAAAGGGGATGCAATTAGATGGCAATAATCCCACTTATCTTTGGGGTTATGGCGGTTTTAATGCCTCAATGACACCCAGTTTTTCTGTGAGTATGTTGGTATGGATGGAAATGGGCGGTGTTTATGCTGCGCCTAATCTGCGCGGTGGTGGGGAGTACGGCGAAGAATGGCATCAGGCAGGTATGAAGGAGAAAAAGCAGAATGTTTTTGATGACTTTATTGCGGCGGCTGAGTGGCTGATTGCCAATAAATACACAAAACCTGCAAAATTAGCGATCGCTGGTGGTAGTAACGGCGGCTTATTGGTGGGTGCGTGTATAACTCAGCGTCCTGATTTGTTTGGTGCAGCTTTACCAGCCGTAGGTGTGATGGATATGTTGCGATTCCACAAATTTACCATTGGCTGGGCTTGGACTTCCGAATATGGTTCGCCAGATAATCCAGAGGATTTCCAGGCACTCTATGCATATTCGCCACTGCACAATATCAAACCAGGAACAGCATACCCTGCAACTTTAATTACCACAGCTGATCATGACGATCGCGTTGTCCCTGCCCATAGTTTCAAATTTGCCGCCGCTTTGCAAGCCAATCAAGCAGGTGATGCACCAGTGTTAATGAGAATTGAAACTAAAGCAGGACATGGGGCAGGTAAACCCACCGCTAAAATTATTGAGGAAGCAGCAGACAAGTGGGCTTTTTTGGTACGTACTCTGGATATCAAAATTTAGCGGATTTTTACTTTGGGAGTCATCAACCCAGATGCATCGATATGATCTATGGGGATAACTAAAAAAACTGCATTCTGCTCACGGTGAAGATTTGGTGATGAAGCAATAGAGTGTTAATGACACAGGAGATGATAGTGCATTCCTTTAACAGGGAAGTAATTAGCGACTATATCTGCCACATAGCTGAGGACTAATCATCAAACCCGGACACCAAGGGATTTTCCAGCCTACTCCCTGTTCCCTGCGATAAATTTCATCCCCCTAACTCTCGCAACATAGCTTCCACCCTATTAACCCCATCCGAGTCATTCCGCCGTTGGTACAAGTCACGGGCTTTCTGAAGCACGCTGCTTGCTTGTTTGGTTTGCCGACGCTGCTTGTACATTGCAGCCATAAACTCGTAAGTTTGGGCATTATTCTTGTCAAGCTCAATTGCTTGTGCATATGCCCAATTAGCTGCTGTATAGTCTCCTAAACGGGCTTGGGTGATACCTAATCCCAAATAAGCATTCAAATTATTACGGTTCAACTGTATAGCACGACGATACGCTTCTTTCGCTCCATTATTGTCATTCAAATTGCCTTTGATATAACCCACAGCGTAGTAAAAATCACTGTTATTGGGGTTGATGGCAATAGCACGACGATAAGAGGCCAGCGCTGCCTGGAAATTTCCTTGTTGTGCTTGCAGGTAGCCAATACCAGAATGAATTTTAGCATTCTTTGGCTCTATGGCAGCTGCTTGCTGATAAACGGCGATCGCCCCAATATAGTCGTTAGCATCCACTAGTCTTTTCCCTTCCTCGAACAGCTGCTTTAATTTTGGGTTGCTAGTTTGGGCAACTAGTGCCTGAGCCTGAGCTACCGAGGGGATGGTAATGGCACAACACCCTAATGACAAAACACCAACTATAAGTGATATGCGTTTGTACACAGTAAATTTCCTGAAATGCTAGAGGACTTTTTTTTGTACATTAAAACAAAAATATCCATTTTTGAAAACTGTATTTATTCACCTTGATAAAATATTAATAAAATGTAATTTCAGATACTTTTTGACAACACAAATTTTACTGAGTTTATACTGAAGGACAAATTGATTATTATAAGTTATTCAGTATATCCCACAGGTCAATTTAGAGTTGGACAAAATGCCCTTTGTAATGAGTGGTTTTTGCATTGCTTTCTCGTTATCTAAATGGAAAGTATCTTACCTTGCTATGATGCCACTAGCAGGGAGTGGGAAAATAACCAATGCCCAATGCCCAATGCCCAATGACTAATCTCATATTTACGAGTATTTACGAGGCTGACTGATGATTGTAACTACGACTGATGTAATTCAAGGTGCTATTATTGAATCTTATTTAGGCATTGTGACGGCAGAGGTTGTCTACGGCAGTAATTTCCTCCGAGATTTTTTTGCCAGCATTCGAGATGTTATTGGCGGACGCACTGGTAGCTACGAGCGTTTATTTGAACAGGGTCAACGAAAGGCAATAGAAGAATTAGAACAACGGGCACAGCGTTTAGGAGCAGATGCTGTGATCGGCATTGAATTGGATACTGGCACAATCAATGTTGACCAGTCAGGAGTTTTGTTACTAATTACTGCCACAGGAACTGCTGTGAAAATGCGTTAGTTTATTGATTAACTTGTGATCATGGCTAATGGGTAATTGTCATGAACCATTATCCATTAGCAATTAACAGAAATTTTTCAGCACTACTTCAACATAATTAAGTGTGAATTTTTAATACATTAAGCTGCCTATAACTGTAATTTAAAATCAGCAATTAGAACTTAAAAAAATTAGACATAAAGAATAAATACATTAGATTAAAAAATATAAATAAAATTAATTTATTCCTACTGAAGACAGAGTGCTTAACTCTTTCTATTGATAGATATTAAAAATCATATCTGGCAATTTAATTTTAAACATAAAGGCAAGGCATGGATATACCTGAAAAAAACTTTGCTGACAAAGCAATGGAGAAAATAAACTATGTCATACGTAAATCGCGTAGGTGATGATGTTATTAATGAACCTGGAATGGCAGGTCGAGTAGTTGAATATCACGACCGTGTGCGCTGGGGTCCCATAATTGCTGGTGTATTGGTTGCCTTAGCTACTCAATTAATCTTGAGTTCCTTGTTTGGCGCGATCGGAGCAGGTACAATTGCAGGTTCAGGCGCACCTAGAACAATAGCACCTGATGTTGCTGGTAATGTAGGATTTTGGTCAACCCTGGCTTTATTAATTTCACTATTTGTTGGTGGTTGGGTGACAACTCGTGCGTGTGGGCCAATGAACCGCAACACAGCTCTTCTCAACGGCGCCATTCTCTGGGCAACCACTTTAGCACTTAGCTCTTGGCTATTGGCTAGTGGGGTATGGGGTACCTTTGGAGTTGTGGCTCCCACTGCTGCTGCCGTTATACCTCCAGTAACTCAGCCAGGCGCTCCCATACCTCCAGACTTGCCAGCTGTAACCGCCGAACAAGCTCGTGATATTGCTGCTGCCACCTCTAGAGCTTTATGGTGGTTTGTGTTGGGTTCATTATTGAGTTTAGCTGCTGCACTTATGGGAGCTGTTGTTGGTGCGCGCAGTCCCAGAAATAATGGTTATCGTACTTAAAAACTGTTTGCTAAACTAAACATAATTCATCTTAAAAGCACCTTGAGAAAAAGGTGTTTTTATATGAGTTTAGAACCAGCCCTTTCCAGGTGGGTAAAAACTACCTAAAATTTTTCCAATTTTAGGACTTCCACCTTTGTGTCTTTGTGCCTTTGTGGTTTAAAAGTTATTTTTTTTACCACTAAGACACTAAGACACCAAGAAAAATACATGACATATTGAAAGGGCTAGTCTTAGTTATTTATTCAAATTATTCAAGATTCGGGCAAAAGGTCTAATCTTAAAGCCAATATTTATACGCGGCGTATGCCATAGTTACAACTCCCGTGAGGATAGCAGATTCATCCACTTCAAATTCGGGATGGTGTAATGGGTGATTAATAATTCTATCTTTGTAACCTACGCCTAGGCGAAACATCGAACCAGGGGCGTATTCCAAATAAACAGAAAAATCTTCAGCGCCAAGAGAAGGTTCAGGTAAGACTTGGACGCGATCGCTACTCCAAGCTTCTTCAGCAGATGATTGCAATAATTGGGTGATGGCATAATCATTTTGCACACTGGGCACGCCTTGGCGATAATTGACTTGATAACGCGCCCCAAAGGAATGGCAGACGTTAGCCACAATATTTTCAATCCAGTTCGGCAGTTGGGTACGCGTTTCTGGGTGGAGCGATCGCACAGTTCCCAACAACTGTACTTTATCCGCAATCACATTTGACGCTCTACCACCATTAATCTTTCCTATACTCAACACCACAGGACGCAAGGGATTCTGTGTCCGGCTAATAGCCTGTTGCAATGCCGTAATCACTTGCGAGGCAATCCAAATTGCATCAATTGCTTCATGGGGACGCGCCCCATGCCCCGATTCTCCGATAATGATAATCTCTAAATCATCAGCTGCTGCTGTCAATGCCCCGTAACGCACGCCAATCGACCCTGCGGGGATAGAAGGGAAAACATGAACTCCTAATACAGCCGAAACATTTTCCATTGCGCCATCTTGCACCATCCAGTTTGCACCTTGGGCAATTTCCTCTGCTGGCTGAAACAAAAACCGCACCTTACCGCCCAACTCTTCTGCCATTTGGGATAATACCATTGCTGTTCCTAAACCAACTGTGGTGTGAACATCGTGACCGCAAGCGTGCATCACACCTTCTGTACGAGAGGCATATTCCAAACCTGTACGTTCTTGAATAGGCAAAGCATCCATATCTGTACGAATTGCCAATAAACGGTCACTTGTGCCAGTGCCTTGTAGTTCTCCGATGACCCCGGTTTTACCAACTCCCTCTTGTACATGCAGACCACTAGAAGACAATACACCAGCAACAAAGGCAGATGTTTGGTATTCCTGACCGCTAAGTTCTGGGTGAGAGTGGATATGGCGGCGAATTTCAATTAAGCGGGGTGCCAATTTTGTGGCTAAGTCTTTAATATGGGTGAGCATTATGCAATTTTAGTTTACAGGCTTTGTTCCCATGATAGAAAAGTGTTCACTAGTAAAATGCTCTTGTTCTACAGTCACGGGGACAAGGGGACAAGGGAATGGGGCGACAAGGGTACAAGGCGACAAGGGGATGGGGGGAAAGATGAGAGTTTACTACTCAGCACTCAGCACTCAGTACTCAGCACTTAGAAAAGCACTCTATTGGTTATAGCAGGTTGTGCCTGGAACATTCGCGGTTCTAAACCTGTTACATTCTCTGACAGTTGTACGCTCCAATGACCAGTCATAGGCTTTATCAGAAGTGACAACACCATTAGCCAGCGTTGTTAGTCGAAAATGTGCCCCCCGGAAATTGGTGAACTGCAACTTGGCACCCTGCAAGTTGGCTGCTTCTAAATTGGTGCTGATCAAACCAGCAAAAGATAAGTCAGCATTTTCCATTGATGCTGATTTTAAATTTGCACCTGTCAAGGTAGCACCTGTCAAGTTCGCAGAATTAAGAACCGCAGCTTCTAAATTAGCACCTGTTAGATCTGCTTTTGCCAGATTCACTTGAGATAAGATGGCACCCTTCAAGTTAGCTTCTCGCAAATTCGCTCCCCCTAAATTAATTTGAGTTAAATCAGCGCCGCTCAAATCGCATCTAGGACAAGCGCCTGTTGCCTGCAACTGCTCCAAGTCTTGCTGGTTAAATGCAAGGGATGGTTCTGTCAACCCGATACAAGCTAATAAGGCGACACTAGCGACAATCTTGAGTTTCATACTTTCTACGGATCTTAACAAGAATGAAAAGTTATGCAATACTTAATACCATACTTAAACATATACGTTTTTTCCGCCAAGCATGGGAATGAAGCGGTGATGAAGCTGCTATAAAAATTGTATAAATTCTAATTATGTGACTACACAAAACCAAATATAGGCTTTAAAATCGATTACGTAAGCCACTATACTGAACCATTTATAGACTACCACATATGTGATCCCCCTAGCTGCAAGAAAAAAGACGGCTAGGGGGATCTTGTTTCTGGGTATTGGGCATTGGGAGATAGGAAGGTAGAAATAATTTTTCTTGTCCCCTTGTCCCCAGGGCTGTTTCATTGGCTTGTGTTGGAGATTTGTCAAGAGGATAATCTCACGCAAAGGCGCAAAGACGCAAAGAAAAATCAGGTATTTCGGACTGAAGATGCCAAAATTTTCGGTCTTAATTGTGGATTTGCCCTTGCAATTTTAACCCTTTTAGGGAACGAATCAGCCCTGCTCTTGTCCCCCCATCCCTCCATCAACGCCATCCCAAAAATTTTAATCCAGGGACAATCAGGTAATAACTCACCCCCAACCAAAAGCTCATCAAGATCCCCACCAAACTAAAAAAAGCAATGGGTAAGGATAATGCCGACCAGAGGGGCTGTGCAGAAAATTGAAATACAGTAGGTGGAAACCCAAAAAAGATGAAAATTGCGAAGATGATAGCAGTACCAAATGCAGCAACCACAGCATGAACTATGTGATGACTGCGAAAACCTATACTTAACGTGAATAAGAAAATTGCCACTAAAATTACTCCCAACAACCCTTCGCCGCTATCTTGAGATGTAATTAATTGCAAAACTAACCAACTAAATGCATAGCTGATCATACCCATGAGCGATGCCATTAAAAATCGTCGCCGTTGACCAAAACAACCCGAAGCCGTCAGTCCCCATGCAGTTCCTATGCCTGCGGTAACAAACACTATTATTTTTGTAGCCACGATAGGTTGAGTATAAGTTGCTAATTCGGGTAGCTGACTAAAAATATATTCGGCAAAGCGATCGCCTAAGATTGTGCGATATGCCAAAATAAAACCAACAATAGTACCGACACAAGCGCCAAGACCAGTTAGCAGCATGGCCCAAATCGTTGCTAAACAGGCTTGTAAGACTTGGAAAATCGCCTTGGTGATCAAAATAACTGTTTTGCCTATAGCTTTGGCTAAATTGTTTAATGCTTGCTCACCAACTTGGATTAAGAGTGTAAATTTGCTAACAACTTGTGCTGTGGCTTGCTGAACTGAGTCCTGGAGTTGGGAAAATAGCCCAGTTGGCGTTGATGTACGGGTAATCTTAGTCAAACGTTTTTGAATGATTGCCGCATTAGCTGGACGCGATCGCACATCCTCCTGTACCATCTCATCTAGCAAGTCAGCTAGTTGCGGGTTAACATTCACCTGATTTCGCCAGTGCAAAACACCAGTTTGGGGGTCTCCCAACTCCGGTGGATATTTGCCCGTGAGTAATTCAATCATCGTCCGACCGAGGGCATAAAAATCAGCCGCAGGCCCCACATTACTACCAGTCATCTGTTCTGGTGGACTGTAGCCAGAAGAAAATAACCTCGTGGAACTAGACTCTCGACGCAGCCTGGCTGTGTTAAATTGTTTCGCCCCACCAAAATCAATCAGTACCAGTTCTATCCCAGATCCCCCTTGAGTCGGGGGTACAGTTGGCGAGTGAGTCCGCAACATCAAATTAGAAGGTTTGATGTCCCGATGAATAATCTGGCATTTGTGCAATTCCTGTAGAATTTTTACAGCTTGGACAAACCAAGCTAAAACCAAATCCTCTGGACATCCTTGAGGATAATTTTCCAGTATCTCCTCTAAAGTCTGCCCATTAATTTTTTCCATCACCAGACAAGCTAGTTGGCGTGGTTTAGGACTAGGCAAATTTATTTGAAAATAACCATCAGACTCAACTCTGGGGACACCCGGATGTCGCAAATTAATTAAAACTGCTGCCTCTTGTGTAAATAATTCCAGTGCCTTTGGTGAATTTTCTACCAAAACTTTTAGTACTTTCTCCGTCTGGGTTTTTTCATCCCAAACCGTGTAAATTTGGGCGAATCCTCCCGAACCTAAGGGTTGAAGAGGAACATAGCGATCTAGCAGCTGTAGCAGTGCGCCACAACTGTTACAAAACTTGTTTCCCCAAGGCTGAGGATAAGGACGCTGACAGTCAGGATTTATGCAGTGAACGCCAGAAAAACGATACATTAAGGTTTTGAGTCTCTAGCTTATTTGAAATGCTCAAATAATACTGAAAAGGGTTATTTTCAATGTTTGAGTAGGCATATAAGTATATTTTAATACTCTATAACCAGACTTAACTAATGCTCATTTTCTATTATCTCTCATTCATCCTCCTGTACCCTAATCTCTCTCTTGTTTAGAGTTATTGGTTATAAATCCTAAAGTTTTGCTTTAGCTATGAGATGGCCTCAAGCAACGTTAAAGCCCAGGCTGGCATTAATTTGGAGGTGCGATCGCTCCTGCAATTACCAAGCTATTATGTATGAGAAAAATATGCAGCATACAGCCTGAGGTTTTGCATGAAAGTAGCAGTCTTCAGTACAAAGCCCTATGATCGGCAGTTTTTGTCAGCTGCAAATTCGCCTATCCAACATGAATTAGTTTTCTTTGAACCCCGTTTGCATCAAAATACCGCGATTTTGGCTGCCGGATTTCCGGCTGTTTGCGTATTTGTACATGATTTAGTTGATGCGCCAACTTTAGAAATTCTCGCTTCCGGGGGAACTCGCCTGATTGCCCTCCGGTGTGCAGGATTTAATAATGTAGACTTACAAGCCGCAGCGAATTTAGGGATTAATGTTGTACGTGTGCCGGCTTATTCACCTTATGGAGTAGCGGAACATGCTGTGGGATTAATTTTGAGCCTCAATCGCAAAATTCATCGTGCCTATAACCGCGTCCGGGAAGGTAATTTTTCCCTAACAGGTCTGTTGGGATTTAACTTGAATGGGCGTACAGTGGGGATCATTGGTACTGGAAAAATTGGTCTGATTTTGGGACAAATCATGAAGGGTTTTGGTTGTGATTTACTTGCTTATGATGTGTATCGCAACCCTGAGTTGGAAGCACTAGGTGGTAAGTATGTAGACTTACCTGAGCTATTTGCCAACTCTGATATTATATCTCTGCATTGTCCTCTAACTCCGGAAACTCATCACTTGATCAATGCCGAGACCATAGCACAGATGAAACCAAGGGTGATGTTAATTAACACCAGCCGAGGAGCGCTGATTGATACCCAAGCAGTAATCGAAGGACTGAAGACCCGCAAAATAGGCTCTCTGGGTGTGGATGTCTACGAACAGGAATCGGACTTGTTCTTTGAGGATTTGTCTGGCGAAATCATTCAGGATGATGTTTTCCAACGGCTGACAACTTTTCCTAATGTGCTGGTAACCGGACATCAAGCCTTTTTTACGGAAGAAGCTCTCCACAATATTGCACAGACAACTTTTGCTAATATTACTGACATTGAACAAGGTCGTCCCTGTCCAAACGAGATTCACGCTCAACCGGAAGTTACCGCTCAGACGCTGGCTAACTAACAAAAGTTTGATTTAGCAAACAAAATTACCAAGTATTCATCAATTGACGCGGAGCGAAGTGCCTACGGCGGGGCGTAAGCCCATCGCACTGCTAAAATATTTTTACTGAGCTAACACCCAGGGTGTAACCAGGAGGAATCATAAAATTCAACTGGGTTTTCAGCTAAAAATTTTATTTCGAGGGACTATGTCAAAATAGGTGAATTTAAAGTGATTGAATTATTTAATGACTATGAATAAGCACGACCTAATCCAAAAATTCTCCTTGCAAATGCACCCAGAAGGGGGTTATTATGCCGAGACTTATCGTTCTGACATGATGATTGAAACTGATCGAGAGGGGCAGCAAAGGTCAGCCATGACTTCAATATATTATCTCCTCACAGATGATAGCCCAATCGATTACTTTCATCTCAACAAGTCTGACATTCTGCATTACTTCCATCTTGGTTCACCGGTGACATATCTTCTCATTCATCCCAATGGCACATTGCAAAAGTGTAAACTTGGTCTAGATCTAAATAAGGGAGAAGTGCCCCAACTTCTTGTTCCTGGTGGCTACTGGAAAGCAGGAGTCTTAGAAGAAGGAGAATTTGGACTATTAGGGGAAGCTGTTGCACCAGGCTTTGATTTCCGTGACATGGAACTTGGTCAGCCTGAGTATTTCCGCCAACAATTTCCTCACATTTGGGATCGGGTGGTTCCTTATATTAGAGTCAGCTAAAGTAGAACGAGTTGCTTTTTGTTTATACTTTGCTGTTTCTCAAGTAACTTTTAACAGCGTGTTTACAATAGATTTAGGGCAAATTCTACTCAAGAACCAGCAACACCTTTGCCAAAATAAGAGCCTACAAAAATCTTGGCAAAACTAGCAAAATAACCCATACATAAGCGTTTAGCCGACAAGGTAGCTTTGACTCTCAAACCCTTTATAATGCTGGCAATACGTAAAACAAACCTTTGATTTGAGCCGTTAGCTGGCTGAAATTTTTGATGGAGACAGTGGTTGAATGTTGACTGTTTGTGGTCATCAATAATCAGCCTTACCGGGAGTGGAGAAGTAAAATAGAGACAATCCTTTCCCTCAAGATTTAGCAATGGACGGAACTACTGTAGAACGGCAAAAGCTAATAGAGGCAGTCAGCACCCTTCCTGATGAGGCTTTGTTTGAACTTGCTACTTTCCTTGACTATCTTCGTTATAAATCAGATCAACGAAGAAAACTTAACAATAATGCTGCCAATTTTCTGTTTGCAGTTGCAGGCTTAGGCAAATCTGGTCAGCAGGATGTTTCAGAACGTGATGAGGAGATTCTACGTAATGAAATTAATCCTGTGTATGGCTGGAATATCAAGCCGAGTAATCCTGCATGACAGCGATACTTGATACCAGTTTTTTATTTGCCTTAACTGACCAAATAATTACTAATTCGTAATAGAGCCTACGGCACGCTTCGCGAACGTAATTCGTAATTAAAGAGGGTACAAGCCCCCACTGATTGTAACTACGAATTACGAATTATCAATTACGAATTATGTTGACCAGAGCGATCGCAATCACCATCGGGTGTTGGCTGTTGCTCAGAGTGCAAATGAGGTATTAGTCCTACCTATAGTTGTTCTACCTGAAATTTGCTACCTGATTGCTTCAAGGCTAGGGCATAAGGCAATGCGCCATTTTGTGTCTAGCCTGACGACCAAAGCGGTTCGGGTTGAACCTGTAATCGCAGAGGATTTAGCACGAGTGCATGAGATTCTGGAGCAATATGCAGACAGTCAGCTTGATTTTACAGATGCAGCAATCGTTACCGTAGCAGAAAGGCTAACTATTACTCGCATTTACACGCTTGATCGTCGAGACTTTTCGATTATTCGTCCAACCCACTGTGATTATTTTGAGTTATTGCCCTGAGCTACCAGCTATAGCAAAGTGCTGAGTGCTATGTCCCGTTATTGATTTGAGTCCGCCAAATCCGAATGGTCTTGTCTTTACTGCTACTCACGAGGATTGGCTTTGTCGGGCTAGTGGCGATCGCTAATATCCAGTCGGAATGACCAGAAAGGGTGTGGAGTAATTTTCCCGTTTGCCAATCCCAAATTTTCACCTGATTGTCAATACTGCCACTGGCAAGAGTTTGTCCATCAAGTCCCAAAGCCAGAGTAACTACCCGTGAGGTATGCCCTACTAAGGTGTGCAGGAGTTCGCCTGTCTGGACATTCCAAGTCTTAATGGTCTGATCCCAACTAGCGCTGGCGAGTGTCTTTCCGTCGCGGCTAAAGATTACGGATCTCACCGCATCCTCATGTCCCTCAATGGTGCGGAGGAGTTCACCTGTATATAAACCCCACATTTTGATAGTTTTGTCAAGACCCACCGTGGCAAAAGTCTCGCCGTCAGGACTGATAGCAACAGAAAAAACCCGACCCTCATGCCCTGCAATGGTGCGGAGGAGTTGACCTGTATGAAAGTTCCAAATTTTAATGCTACCATCTTCATTGCCACTGACCAAGGTCTGTCCATCATCACTAAGAGCAACTGACCAAACCGGGCCAGCATTGGGGGTAATTGTCCTCATCAGCTCGAAGGTCTGAAAATTCCAAATTTTAATCGTCTGGTCTCCACTCCCACTGACCAAAGTTTGCCCATCTGCACTGAGAGCGATCGCCCTGACTGTATCGTTATGTCCTAGAAGTGTGGATACAATTTTCCCAGTATTTAAATTCCAAACTTTAATAGTTTTATCTGCACTAGCACTAACCAAAGTCTGACCATTGGAGGTAAGAACAATAGACCACACAGAATCTGAATGACTAGCTAAAGTTCTGGTGAGAGTGAGATTTTTAGTTGGGATAGAATCTGGAGCTTGTTGGACAATAGCACTAAAAGGTGTGACTTTCAGAAAGTAGTAGCGGCCAAGTATCAAAGCGAGCAGCGAAATCATACCAGCTATCATCCCCAGCATCAAGGTCAACTTCCCAGCAAAGGGAAAAACAACTTCTGTCCTATCTCGGAAGCGAACTTGATCTAGGAGAATTTGGCGATAATCTTCTACTGACTGAATTACTAGCGGCAACTCTTGCTGGATAATGGTTTGAGGCGGGGTTTTATCTGTATAAAGTATGCATGGCATTAATGAACGTGGTGTTTTATCTATAGTGGCAGAAATTAAATTTCTCTGAGAAATAGAAATACTTGGTATTTTCTCCTCAGGATCACAATTAAACAAATGGAGCAATTCTCCCTGCTGAAGGGCAATTTGGCTTTGCTCAATCATTTCTCTAGGAATCTCTACCCCCTCACGAACTGGTTGGTAACTCGAAAAGTCGGGAGCAACCAAGTTTTCCAAAGAAATTGGTAAGATTTGCCTGTTTATGAGCGTTACTGGCCCGGTACGTAGGCAAATAAAAATATTTTCGAGTTGGACGGGCTGTAGTTGACCTGCTAAATAGTAACAGACGAAGTAGGGGACATCGCTGCGACCGAAATCATCTATTCCATCGTTATATAACCAACCGAACAAGTTATGTTCTGAGGTTAGCTGATGTAGATAAGCTGCTCGGTATCCTGCACTTGGAGGATCATAGGAATCCCAATACTGATAAACTACTTGTTGAATGAAGGCTTGCTGAATTTCTGGGGGAACCTGTGTACTCGCCAAGGTTCTAAATCCTACGACAGGAAAGCTAGTGTATATAAGTTGACCTAAAACTAAAGGGGTCATACTAATACCAATTCATAATTCGTAATTCGTAATAGCAGCCCACAGCAGGCTACACCGTCAGGGTAGCTATATCTGTCAGGGCTTGATGTAATTTGTCATGAAGAAAGTCAAACTCAATTTAGGTTTCTGGGTTTGTATTTGTTGCATTCTGTTTTCAAGTTGGTATAGTCTAGCAAACCCTATTCACGATTAGTTGGCAATGTCATGATTATTGAGTAGAGTTTGGCGTTTGTTCGGTTGTTGGCATTGGTTGAGGAAAAGGTGTAAATAGATTGAAGGCAAAAAAAAGTGACGCGATCGCCCCCAGTAAACCAACACTTACCAAAGACATAATGACAATAGACCTGCGGGTTTTTGGTGGTAATCTTTGACCAATAATTAATTTTTCGCTTAATCCGCTCGTTACATCTGGTGGCGATGAAATGGCAGAATCATTCAGCTGTGATAGCAGCCACAGGAGTGGAGTCGCCGCACCTTTAGCCTGGAGACGGGAAACACCTTCTACAGAAACAATAGGTATGGCTGAATAGAATATTTGATGAGTGGCTTTCACCAAATCAAGGTAGGTAATCAGTGGTTGCAGGTTCTGCTCAATTTGTTGCAGGTTAACTGGATTGAGTTCGATCAGGTCGCATTGAGTCAAAATCAGCGCAAAGGCATATTTGAGATTATACTGATAGACTATGGAGGCGATCGCTGCTACCTGGTTATAAATGTCTTCAATTACGCCTGGGTAGTCTTGATCCTGTATCAGAGCATGGGCATTAATAAATACACAGCAGCTATTGGAAGCCAGGATCATTTCTTGAAAATCAGGATTGCGAATATTACATGACTCTCCAGGAATATCCCACCAGCGAAAATGGCATACTGTTTTCGCACCCCAGCGACTTTGACGTTTCAAACTAAAGTTAAAGTTAGTAATTTTAATTGTCGGGGGTGGATATGAACTGGTACGAGCAACATGGTTTTTAATCTTTTCCAGGTTTGCTTGGACATCGCTATCCTGGCAATCAAACCACAACTCCTGAGAATTGTCTGAGCAATTATCAGGGTGTAATTCTGAGTAGCTACCAGCTAGAAAAACTGTTTTGCCTACTCCTCGTTGACCAATACTTAACAGGCTAAATGTTTTTGGGGTAGTTGCAGGTAATAAGTTCATATCATCACTGTTGCTGTAATAATTTTCTGATAATTTGTTGTGATATGGCAATCGCTAGATGATTTGTGAAAATAAACGTGCGCGTAACGCGTACCGCGCCTTTTCGTGGTTCCTACTTGTGCAACAGTAAGCGTAGCGTGTCCGCAGGACTTATGGTTTAGGACGGCCATAGCATTCCTAAACCATTTGTGAGCAAGAAAAAATATGTAGTTTTAATTTTCCTATTTTCTCACGATTCAAATCAGATGGCTATACATGCAATCAAAACAAAGTATTTGAAAATCAGCAGCAATTTGTGCATAAATGTTGGATACTGCTTTGTACTGGGATTTTTAAAATCTGAAGATGGGAGTGATCAAAAAGAGCGATCGCTAGCTTTGATGCGATTATTTTATTGACTGCAAATTCCATCTATTTAACAAAGGAAGAGGGAAGAAGAAAGAAGACTTCTTCCTTCTTTCTTGTTGCCAAACGGGTTTAAATTCCCCACCAAATCATAGATGTGGTGGTCTGCAATTGGTGGTGGGTTTAAATCCCCTACCAATTTTCCTTCTTCACTTCGGCTACGCTCAGTACAAGCCTTCTGACTCCAACAGCACTTCCTTATTTAACTGCAAAGTTGAGCTGCACAATGAAAGGTTTATTCTCAACACCAGCCCATTCAAGGTGAGTAAAAATCACGTAAAATTGGACACAATTTTAGGCTTTCCACCTTTGTGTCTTTGTGTTCAAATATCATTTTTTTAACCACTAAGACACTAAGAAAACGTGAGTTCGACAAGTGGAAAAAACCCCTCTCCAAACCTCTCCCCTGCCAGGAGGAGCCACTGCGTTGCGCGGGTTCCCCGCGTTGTAGCAAGTGGCGTAGAGGCTTTGAAACCTTGATTTTTAGTTCAAAACTAGGGAGATTTTTGCCCCTCTCCGTGTCGGAGAGGGGTTGGGGTGAGGTTCATCGAATTCACGTTAAGAAAAATATATTACACCTTGAAAGGGCTAATACTGAGCGATTTGCTATATTTGCCAGATTTTAATGGTTCTATCAGAACTACCACTAGCTAGAAACTTACCATCTGGACTGAGAGAAAGAGTATTTACCGTTCCTGAATGTCCAGTTAAAGTTTGCCGCACTTCACCTGTAGCAAGATGCCAGATTTTAATGGTTGTATCCGCACTAGCACTGAAGAGGGTTTGTGCGTCAGAACTAATCGCTATTGATTTGACTGCATTTGAGTGACCACTCAGTGTATGCAGCAGTTTACCTGTAATCAGATGCCAAATTTTGATGGTTGTATCAGCGCTACCGCTAAAGAGGAGTTGTCCATCAGGACTGATAGCAATTGAGTTTACCTCATTGTCATGACCGTTGAGCGTGCGTAAAGGATCACCTGTGTGTGGGTTCCACAGCCTGATTTTGCTGTCAAAACTGCCACTGGCGAGAATTTTACCATTTGGACTAATAGCTACAGCATGAACAGCTGACGAATGCCAAAGAGTACAAATGCGATCGCCTTTGTGCAGATGCCAGATTTTGATTTTATTACTGCCACTGGCGAGAATTTGTCCATCTGGGCTAATTGCTACGACATTTACTGGTTTTTGATGTCCCAAAAGTGTGTGGAGTAGTTTGCCTGTTTTTAAATGCCAGACTTTGACATTACTTCTCGGGTGTTCACAACTACCAACAGCAAGGAAATTGCCATCAGGACTAACGGCCAGCGATGAAATTTCTCCTTGATTCCCCGAGAGGGTGCGGATTTTTTCACTGGTGTGCAAATTCCAGACATTGATAGTTTTATCTGTACATCCACTGATTAACATCTCGCCATCAGGACTGATGGCTACAGATGCAACTTTGCCGGAATGTCCAGTTATGGTGTAGCAAAGACCAGGAGATGCTAAAGTATGTTGGTGTTTGAGATGAGCGATCGCATCCAAAAGCTTCTCCACATCCAGAATACTTTGGCCATCGCTGACTGCCGTAAAATATGCTTTTAACTTTTCTAGATATGCTTCATCTTCAATCTTGATAGCTGATTGCATCGCCTCTAAAGGATTAGTAAATTCCTGGAGTGATACTTGACGCAATTGCAACCATGTGTTTACAGAGTAATCAACTTGTGAATTTGCCCAAGAGCGATCGGGTAAATGAGATAAACTTTGAGCTAATTGCAAAGCCAACTCCGGCACCCAGTAACGTCGCTCCTGTTCTAACGCTTGGTAAACTTGTTGATAGCCTGTGGCATACACACTTAATGGCTCTTGCACAGATTGTAAATCAAATGTATCTTTAAGCAAACTCGGCAGCACCTCTGGTAGTAAAGGCTGCACATCATGATGAACTAAGTGATAAGCATCTGCTACCCAAGCAGCAACCAAACAATGGCAGGTAATTAACACCTGACAAAGTTTTTCTAAATCCTGATGATTAACTTGGTATTTTAAAGACAATTGGCTAATATCAATACCCTTTTCTTGCCATTTTTCTGCTTTTTCTAAAATTGCCAAATTGAGTATATTATCTTTACCTAAATGATTGATTTCTACTAAATCTTCTCCCAGCAATATTAGCTCGTCTCTAATTTTCTGCCAATTTAAAGCCCGATTTTTTGCAGATTCATGAAGTATTTCTTTATAGGGTAAGCGAAAAATTGTTTTGTAGTAATAATTTTCTTGCCCTAATCCCCAATAAGCCATCCGTAAATTTAAATAATCTCCATCATGTTCTGATTCTAAGATTAGAATTGGCTCTGTTTTCAACATCCCAAACAAAGCTTTAATACTAGATTCACTATGAAAACGTTTACTATCCCATGCACCCGCCAATAATTCTGTTGGTCTAATGGAATTTTGCAGAGAGTAATGCTTATGGACAAATTCTCGTAAACCTTCAGCCAACATTAGCTCTATTTGCGAATTATCTTGAGTTTCATAGTCAAATTGGTCAAACTTAACTTGTGGAGGCGCAAGAAAAATTTTTAGCGGAATCCGTTTATAACTGGTGTGGGACTCTAAAATTTGTGAAGGATACAGTCTTAAAGGCCAGCTATCAAATATTTTGTAAACTTCTGGTAATTTAAGTACTGTTTCTCTTTCTTGATTTGCTACTTGTAATTGTGTTTCACGCTGGAAAACTGCTAATTGCTGTTGCAGAAGTTTTTGCTGTGCAAATCCTACCACAGAACTATTTTGCTGAGGATTAATACTTGCCGTTTGGATGAATTCTTGAATGACTTTTGGAAATTGATAATTGGTTGTAGTTAAAGTTTCTGCGGTTCTCTTTTGTATGAGAGTGACAATCACAGGTGTAAACTCTAATACTAGTTGCATTAGTAGCCTTAATCCTTGATCCATAAGAATATTCCTATATTCCTATTAAATAAACAAAACTATCTTTAAAGAGTGCTGAGTAGGGAATGAGACATTGAGTATGGGAGAAGACAAAGTTAATTTTCTTGCTTGTCTCCCTGCTCTTCTTGTCTTTGCTTATTAACAAGATTAGTAGACACTGCCTATACTACTACTTAAAGGAATATTTTTGCGAAGAAAGTAAAAATAAATCACAGCAATTTATAGCTGAAAAACAGTATAAATAGTTCACTCTTTTTGTGCAATCAATTAGCACTTTTACTCACTGACAATTCAATTAAAAAGAAATATTGTGGAATTTCATGTAAATTCACTAAAATTTTTGTCTAGTTTTTCTTAGCAAATACAGTTATTAACTACGGGTTTCTAACCATTAGCTGGTAATAACTTAAGTAAGTAGGTAGGCATAAATCAAACTATGTGTTTTGCAATGTAACATAATTGTAATTCATTTCGTAGTCAGGCCTTTACACTACAAACCTTTAATTATTTACGCCGTCCTACTTAGTGTCCACGATATAATCAAAATGTTGTTGCAAACTAAAAACAGATGGCGAGACCTGGTGGCAATCCTGATTTTGGAACCAAGTATCGCTTTAACTATGGTAGAGATAAGCCATTGTCAGAACAGGTGAAAGTACTGATGAATTTACAGATGAAGCAGGAATTGAAAAATTTGGCTGACCTGGAAAATTGTACGGTACCAGATTTGATTCGTGAGGCGATTGAGCAATATTTGGCGATGAAGACAGCTACCCAAGTTAGGGTCAGCGAGCACAATGAATAAGATAAAAAATGGCAACAAGATAGAAGTCTCCCAGACAAACAAGAAGGGAAAGTCCCTCCCGCCAAAACTGATGATCAAACTGGGTAAGTTTGTTTGGACAACTCTTTGGCAGATGATGATGTCAAAACTTGCCCCCCGTAGTCCATCAGGAGAGTATATTCGTCCCAGTAGTGAGTTCAGAAACTTTGTTAGTACAAAGGAGGATAGCCTGTACCCAGCAGCCACAGGGCGCTATCATCTTTATGTGGGAATGAGTTGTCCTTGGGCGCACCGAACCTTAATTGTCCGATCGCTCAAAGGACTAGAAGAAGTAATATCAATGTCTGTTGTTTATCCTTCTCCAATTGAAGGAGGTTGGATTTTTAGTCAACCAGAAGCAGGTTGTCACACTCTGGCTCAATTATATGAGCTTTCCCACCCTGGCTATAATGGACGCTGCACAGTTCCAGTATTATGGGACAAACAAACAAAGACCATTGTCAGCAATGAGAGTGCAGAGATTATTGTCATGCTGAACTCAGAATTTAATGAGTTCGCTGTAAATTCCCCACTAAATCTTTATCCAGAAGAACTTAAACAAAAGATTGACTGGTGGAATGAAAAAATTTACCCAAGTGTGAACAACGGTGTATATCGTTGCGGCTTTGCTCAGAGTCAAGAAGCATATAATCAAGCCTGTGATGAATTGTTTACAACTTTGGGTGAAATTAATACAGCACTAGAAACGAGTCGATACCTTTGTGGTAGCAATATCACGCTGGCAGATGTGCGTCTATTCACAACATTATTCCGCTTTGATATTGCGTACTATGGATTATTCAAGTGTAATCGTTACAGAATTCAAGACTATGAGAATTTGGGAGCTTACTTGTGTGACCTGTATCAGATGAAAGACATCGCAGGTACTTGTGATTTAGAGAGTGTAAAACACGACTACTATGGTAATTTGTTTCCGCTTAATCCAGGTGGGATTATTCCCTCTGGCCCTGACATAACATATTTGCTAAAACCACATGGTCGTGACCAAATAATTACTAATTCGTAATTCGTAATTCGTAATTCGTAATTAAAGAGGGTACAGAGCTATCACTGATTGTAACTACGTACAGCCTGGCGGCATCCGTAGGCTCTATTATCAATTACGAATTATGTTGACAGTGTTGGCAACACAGTAATTATTTAGGAGATAAATGGAGTTGGACATAAAATTTCTACAACTAGTTAAAAAAAATAACGCAGATATCTATATGAGAATTTGCTTTTACACAATTCAATCATCCAACAAACTCATCAATGCGTGGAGTTCAGGGTCTTGTGACTCTGATAACTGATGTTGTAACTCTAATATTTGATTCTTCAATACTTCAGAGGTATAAATCATATGAGATTTTTGGGCAATTTTTAATTGACTTTCTTTAATTCTAATTTTTCTCAACAGTTCATTTACAGCAGAAATTGCATCGTAATCTTGAGAAATCATAGCTTTCACGCCTATTTTAAGATTGAAAAAATAAAGTTAAACTTGCGAAATATACATGATCTCGCCTCGTTTAATTTTCACATAGAAATTATACATGCTATTGACTCAGACTTATCCTCAGGATGCTTAACCTTACCTCTAGGGACTTTCTAAAAATTTATTAGTTGGCAGGTTTGCAATCTTACTCCTCCAGAAGTATAAATCACATTTCGTCCTGGCGATCGCAGTTAGGGAACTTAGAGCTTGAATGAGAAGCTCCGGAACGCAAAGAATACAGCCAGAACAATGCACAGACCGACACTCAACCCTACGGAAATAAACGACAGTACAAAAGCAATCAGGTATAGCAGTGGCCCAAAACGATACTGCTTTGTGATGGCCTCGGTTTGTTCGGATTTTGCCTCTTGAGTCAGTAACCTTCTACCTTGTGATGCATGTTTCCACAACCCTGTGTATGCCAGTGCTATGGCAAAAAAGGTTGCTGTATAAACGCTGGCCGCTACCTTTGCTTGAGAATGCAGCAGATACTCTGCAAGTAATGCTGTAGGAAAAGGCACAAACGTCACAAACAATAGCAGTAGTCCGTTCCAATAGAGAAAAGAATCATCACTGCGTCGAACTAAACTAAAAATGCGATGATGATTCACCCACATTACAAGAATCGTGGCAAAGCTAGTGATAAATGCTAGATAGCTCGGCCATAGTGACAGCAAAGCTGATACCAAACCAGTAGTTTCTACTGTATTGTGATTGGGAACTTTGATTTCCAAAACTAGTAATGTAATAGCGATCGCAAAGACGCCATCGCTAAATGCTTCTATCCGTCCAGTTTCCTTTGATTCGGGCGTCTCCATCATGGATGATGCTTTTTCCCTGGTAGTGTCTCACGAAGTATCAGACTATTTCTGCACAGATGTAAATCCCCCATCGATAACTAGGTTATGTCCGGTGACAAATGCTGCCCCATCTGAACATAGCCAAACCACTGCTGATGCAATATCATCAGGTTCACCAATCCGCTTGAGGGGGATACCTGCGGCTACCTGCTCTAGCATTTCTGGTGGCGCACCTGCCCACAAGTCAGTTTTGATCGCGCCAGGACTCACAGAATTAATCCGAATTTGCTCAGATGAATATTCAGCAGCAGCTGCACGAGTTAAAGCAATCACACCAGCCTTAGCTGCTCCATAAGCTCCATAGCCGGCAATACCAATCAAAGCTCCTTGAGAAGACATATTCACGATGGCACCGCCACCTGATTTTTGCATAGCGGGAATTTCATGTTTCATACACAGCCAAATCGACTTGAGATTAACATTAATCTCGTAATCCCAATCTGCTGCTGTTAAATCAACAATTTTCCCTGCCTTACCTGAACCTGCGTTGTTGAAAGCACAATCCAAACGTCCAAAGGTGGTAACTGCTTTTTGGATTAGTACTTCAATGTCGGCTGATTGAGTGACATCGGTTTTCACAAACAGCCCTTCACCACCAGCTTCCCTAAGCAGATGTACTGTTTCTTCTCCTTCTGGCTCACGTCTAGCTGCAACCACAACCTTTGCCCCAGCTTTAGCAAAAGCGATCGCAGTAGCACGTCCAATTCCCGAACTACCACCTGTGACAATTGCTACTTTTCCCGACATTGTACTCATGCTGACTACACCTCAATTACTAATTGCGATTTTACGCTGTTGTGGGAGAGCAACTCCAGTATTTAGCTCAAAAAGCAAAATACCTCAGTTTATCCCTTTGTTAGGCTAACTGAGGTATTAATTAACTGTGAGCTTAATAACTAAAATAGAAACATTAAAATCTTATTCCTAACTGTCCGTTGAATCCTCTCACGGAATTGTAACCAGCGCCTACAAAAACATTGTCGGTAGCACCTACCTGCACACCACCGGAAAAAGCGACACCTTTATCTTCTGAATACAATCCAACTCCTACATAAGGTGAAATCACTGGCAAACTCAGAAATTTTAAAATATCTGCTCCAGTAGCACCGTCAGGGCCTCTTCCTACCTCAACCCCAAAATCTAAAGCTCTAGCTCCCACAGCATAGGTAACTTCGCCATCTTTTCCACCAACTGAAACCCAAGGTTGTGGTAAAAGTTGAGCAGAAGCTTGACTAGGGACAAATATAGTTAACCAACTGAGTGATGGGATAAGTATTTTAGCAATAATCGCTTTTTTCACGTTTTTCTCCTAACACTACACTGGTCACATTCTAACGATGGGCTAACTTTTCGTCTTTTAGTAGTGTTCAGTTGTAGCACTTGGTACTGTTTGGCAAAGTTAGTATAAGTGCGTTAATAGGCTGTATAATTAAAAACCGTTTGTGACCAATCATTGAGAAAATTGCATCATGTCACACGAAGCCATTGAAACAATTGTATCTGCCTACTTTGCCAACATTGCAGCCATGAATCCAGAAGGCTGGGTAGAGAACTTTGCTGAAGATGCTGTTAGTCATGATCCGGTTGGTGAACCACCAGTAAAAGTCCATGAAGGATATCGCGAGTTTATTGGGCAATTACAAGCATTCTTTGACAAGTTAGAACCAATAACCGAGCATACCTTCGTTGCTGGCAATGAAGCGGCAGTAAAGTGGACGATGCAAGGTATCAGTAAGAGTGGCAAGTCAGTTACCTTTGAAGGAATCACTATTTTTGAGATTAACGAAGTTTGCAAGATTCAATCAACTCGCGCTTACTGGAATCCAGCAAAGATGGTGGAGCAACTGCGTGCTTAATTTTTGAGGTAGTAGGAAGGGAAAACTGGGGATAAATGTAAGTCCTTACTCAGCACTTTCAAAAATGAGCATCAAGCGCCGACAATTTCTCACAACCTGTGGATTGGCTACTTTAGCCACCCAAATCCCACCAGTAATTGTCCAAGGTCAAGTATCTCCAAATACCATTCTCAAACCACCCCGCTTGCAAGTGGGGGACACAGTAGGATTGATTGCTCCCGCAGGTGTTGTGAATGCGGAAGATATTGCAGCAGCAAAAAAGGCCATTGCAGAATTGGGATTAAAAGTCAAAGTTGGAGCGCATATTTTAGACCGTTACGGCTATTTAGCGGGTACAGATGCTGACCGCGCTCAAGATGTGAATGCTATGTTTCTTGATAAGTCTGTTAAAGCAATTATGACTATGCGTGGCGGTTGGGGCTGTAATCGGATTTTACCTTTACTTGACTACAGCCTAATCCGTTCTCATCCGAAAATTCTCATGGGGTATAGTGATATCACTTCTCTGGTATTGGCAATTTATGCCCGGAGTCGAGTCATGACCTTTCATGGACCAAATGCCACATCTGTTTGGAATGAGTTTACGGTAGATTACGTTAAGCGCATTTTATTTAATGCGGAAGCAGTGACAATGGAAAATTTCGCTACTAGTGAGGCGATCGCACCAGGAAAGTCCAGGGGTAAACTTATTGGTGGTAATTTATCAGTGTTATCCGCAATGGTGGGTTCACCTTACCTGCCTTCGTGGTATAAAAGTATTTTGTTTATCGAAGATATCAACGAAGATGTGTATCGGGTAGACCGCATGTTTACCCAGTTAAAAAACGCTGGCATACTTAACCAACTTTCTGGGTTGATATTTGGGCAATGCACTAATTGCAGTCTTGGGGATGAACCATCGTTTGCTTTAACGCAAGTATTAAAAGATCACATCCTTCCTTTAGGTATTCCTGCTTGGTACGGTTCGATGATTGGTCATATTAAAGATAAATTCACTTTACCCATTGGTGCAGAAGTGGAAATTGATGCTGACGCTGGGACAATACGGTTGTTAGAAGCGGCTGTTAGTTAGGATTGTGGAAATTTAAACGCAAAGGAGAGACAGCACGCCCTGCGGCTTTGCCGACTTGTAGCGACTGTCGTGCGCAAAGGTTAGCGCAGAGTAACGCCAAGGTTTAATCAAGGCAATTTTTTTCGCTACGAACTTGTGAAATCATGTACCACGTTATTTGGAAGTCCCTGATTCTAGTATTTCCCCAACGTCAAAAGTTCGCCCTTCTATTGTTACTTGGTCGCCTGATACTAATTTGCGTCCTCGTCGGGTTTCAACTGTGCCATTGACTTTGACATTGCCATCAAGAATCATCAGTTTGGCTTGTCCTCCTGTTGAGGTTATACCTACAAACTTCAAAAACTGGTCGAGTTTAATCATGTTGTCACTTGTCTGAGAATTCATACCATATCCCAACTTAATTTTAGAATAGTATCAAATTTCTGGCATTGCCGATTTTAAGACGAAGGTTTGTATACTACGACAATACTAATTGTGAGGAGTTGTGATGTTTAATTTCAATGTTCTCTCCTTAGCTGAGCAGATTACAGCAGAATTTAAATACTTGCCCCAAGTTGTTGCAGTGGTTTTGGCAGGTTCGCAAACTAACCAAGCGGCTGATCCTGCATCCGATTTAGATTTCTACGTTTATGTGAGCGAGGAGATTACGTTAGAGATCCGGGAAGCGATCGCCCAAAAGTTTGCTGACCGAGTGGAAATAAACAACCAGTTTTGGGAACCTGGGGATGAATGGGTAGATCGCGATTCAGGACGGAGGGTGGATATCATGTATCGCATGACCGATTGGAGTAAAAACCAACTAGATCGTATTCTCATTCACCATCAGGCATCAATTGGATATTCCACCTGCTTCTGGTTCAATGTTTGCCACTCGCTACCACTGTATGATCCTGATGGCTGGTTTCAGCAACTTCAGCAACAAGCCAAGCAACCTTATCCGCAACCTTTAGTGGAGGCAATTATTGCCAAGAATTATCCCATCTTGCGAAAGAACTTTTCTTCCTATGCTCATCAAATGGAATTAGCTATACAACGCAATGATTTAGTTAGTTTAAATCATCGAACTGCTGCACTGATTGCTAGCTATTTCGACATTATTTTTGCTGTCAACCAAACTCCTCACCCCGGTGAGAAGCGATTGTTACAACTAACTAAAAAACTTTGTTCTGAACTTCCAACAAATATGGAAGATACAGTAAACAATCTATTTTTTGCCCTATTTGCTGGTAGAAATTTGTACATTATAGCATATGTTAATAGATTAGTAGATGGGCTAGACCAACTATTAATGACTAAAGGTTTTACAGCCATTGTAAATTCTTAAATTTACACACCATGACTTAAATAAATTATGTAAATAGTGACATCTACCACGGAATAGGGGTACTAGTTTCCTCGATGTTGAGAACGTAGTCTCAACAATGATTAATAATAAAGGCAGATGTTATTTTTAATTTGGCTATGTACTTAACTTGGTTTAGTGCAAATAGTTGGCTACTGGAAATCGGCAATCAACGGATACTACTTGACCCTTGGCTGGTTGGTTCCTTAGTTTTTGGCGACGCAGAATGGTTTTTCAAAGGCTTCCGGTCAAAAGATATCTCCATACCAGAGAAGATTGATTTAATTTTGCTGTCTCAGGGATTACCAGACCATGCTCACAAACCAACATTAGAGCAGCTTGACCACCAAATTCAGGTTGTAGCTTCTCCCAAAGCGGCAACAGTAGTGCAAGAATTGGGTTACACGTCTATCACATCTCTGGCCTTTGGTGAAACTTTTACTTTAAATAATCAGTTGGAAATCAAAGCTGTCCGTGGTTCTACAGTGGGATACAATCTTGTAGAAAATGGCTATTTGATTACAGAGTTGGCAAGTGGTTTAACTGTTTACTACGAGCCTCACGGAAATCATTCTCCAGAAATTAAACAGTTTGCACCGATTGATGTGTTAATTGTGCCAATTATTGACCTCACGTTGCCAATAGTGGGACCTTTTATTAAAGGCAGAAATAAAGCTTTAGAAGTGGCACAGTGGTTGCAACCACAAGTAATGCTACCCACAACGGCTGGTGGAGATGTGGAGTTTGAAGGTTTGCTGGGCAAATTACAGAAGGCGGAAGGCACTCTTGAGGAGTTCCGTTCGTTGCTCAAGCAGAATAATTTGGCGACGCAGGTAATTGAACCAACTCCAGGCGATCGCGTTGCATTACACTTGGAAAAGCGCGCATTAGCAATATGAATTTACAAAAGGTGGCAATTATCACAGCTGCCAGTCGGGGAATTGGGGCAGGTTGTGCGCGAGAGTTAGCAACACAAGGCTATAGAGTTGCACTGATTGCGCGTTCTCCTGAAGTGATGGATTTAGCAGACGAGTTAAGTGGAATTGCTATTCAGGGATCAATGACAAGTTCTCATGATTTGGAGAATTTGGTTGAGACAACACTGGAGAATTTTGGGCGTATCGATGCAGTGGTGAATAGTTTTGGCGATCCTCCCCGTCCTGATTTGCTTTCTATTTCTGATGCAATATGGATGGAGAATTTTGAAATGTTATTTCTGAGTGTTGTTCGCATAGTAAGACTGGTCACAGAACCGATGCGGCAAGGTGGAGGTGGTGCGATCGTCAATATTTCCGCTTGTGATTCCCATGAACCGGAGTTAGGAACTCCATTTAGCGGCACCCTCCGTGCTGCAATGGAAGGATTCACAAAATTATACGCCAAGCGTTACAGAGCAGATGGCATTCGCATGAATTCAGTCGCTCCCTTTTTTGTGGCAGATAGGATGGAAGAGTTAGCAGGATGGAACGTTCCTGCTGATTTGATGTGGGGTCGCCCTGCAACTTACACTGAGTTAGCGAAAACAGTGGCTTTTCTGATTTCTGATGATGCCAAGTTTATTACAGGAACGACCCTCAAAGTCGATGAAGCTCGTTCTGCTACTATTTAGGGACTTCCAACTAATTTATGCCACCCACATTTTAGACTAGACACACCAGTAGGATAATTTAGCAACGCCTAAAATTTCTCCTCCTATCTCCCCTGCTTATGCCAATTCATTCTATGTTCAGCAACGCCGATATTTTTTATTCTGCGCCTTCAATTGGTGCAAAACCTTGGCGCTGAATATTTTCGGTGATTGTACGCGGTTCCAAAAATTGTAGGAGATAATCAGGACCTCCGGCTTTAGAACCCACACCAGAAAGTTTGAATCCTCCAAAGGGTTGCCGTGCAACTATAGCACCTGTGATAGTGCGATTAATGTACAAATTCCCGATTTCAAAATCTTCCTGTGCCTGCTGAATGTGGGAAGGTGTGCGAGAATAAAGTCCCCCAGTCAAAGCATAGTTAGTACCATTAGCGACGGTTAAAGCTTCCGCAAAATCTTTCACTTTAGTTACCGCCAGCACAGGCCCAAAAATTTCTTGTTGGGCAATTATTGCATCCGGTGCTACTTCACTAAAAATGACTGGGCCGATAAAATACCCTTGTTCTGGTGCTGGTAATTCCAAAGCTACCTGTGCTTGTGCTTTACCCTTCTCAATATACTCACGGATGCGATCGCGGGACTTAGCATCAATCACCGGGCCAACTTGGGTACTAGGTAACTCAGCCTCACCAATATTTAAGGATTTCGTCGCCTCCACCAACCGCCGGACAAAGGCATCATAAATTGGTTGCAGCACAATCACCCGCGAACAAGCAGAACATTTTTGTCCACTGTAACCAAATGCGGACTGTACCACCCCGACAACAGCTTGGTCTAAATCAGCACTTTCATCCACAATAATGGCATTTTTACCGCCCATTTCCGCAATTACCCGCTTAAGATGCTTTTGTCCTGGCTTCAGGGTTGCGGCTTCTGCATAAATCTGACAACCAACTTCTTGAGAACCAGTAAAAGCAATAATGTGAGTATCAGGATGATTTACCAAATAAGCACCTACTTGGGAACCCTTACCGGGTACGTATTGAAAAACACCTTTAGGAATGCCAGCCTCAATTAAAATTTCCGTTAGTTTCGCCGTAATTACCGAAGATGTTTCCGCAGGTTTCAGAAGAGTACAATTACCCGCAACCAAAGCAGCAACAGTCATACCACAAGCGATCGCCAACGGGAAATTCCAAGGAGAAATCACTACAGCAATTCCCCTAGGCTGGTAAATATAACGATTATTTTCACCCGCAACGTCATAATTAACACCTTTATCCAGCCGTTCCATTTCCTCAGCATAATAGCGACAGAAATCTATCGCCTCAGAAACCTCCGCATCCGCCTCCTTAACAGGTTTCCCCACCTCCAAAACAATCCAAGCCGAAAGTTCAGCCCGACGTGCTTCCATCAAATCAGCCGCCTTTCGCAACACCCCAGCCCGTTGCTGCACAGGTGTTTTGCGCCAACCAGGAAACGCCGCCTTAGCCGCTCGCATCGCCTGCTCCGCCTGTGCCACACTAATCAAACCAACCCTACCAACCACCTCACTAAAATTAGAAGGATTCAGCGAATCAACAAACTCAGAAGTATCAACATACTCCCCATTAATCAACGGTAGATAAGTCCTACCCAGTTGACGCCGCACCTCTTGAAAAGCTTGAGTAGACATATTTCTTGCCTCTGCTTCCGCATAATCCGTATCCGCAACCCCAGTAAACCCCTCCTCATCTTTGCGACTTTGCGCCTTTGCGTGAGACAAATCCCCAATCGGAGCCGCCAACAACTCCTCAATCGGTCTATCCTCCAAATTTTGCCGTAAAAACGAACTATTAGCTGTATTTTCCAACAACCGCCGAATCAGATAAGCCATCCCTGGTAACAATTCACCATAGGGACAATAAACCCTCACCCGATAACCCTTATCCACCAAAGCCTTAGCCAACTTATCCCCCATCCCATACAACACCTGCATTTCAAAGCAACGGCGAGGGACATTTAAACTTTCAGCTATAGCTATAGCTCGTGCTTGCGATCGCACATTATGACTACCAATAGCAGCATACACATATTGGTAATTTTCCAACAACAATTGAGTGATAGCTTCAAAATTGGCATCAGTTGCCACCTTATCGTGATAAACTGGCTGTGGCCAATGTTTCTGTTCCGCTTTAATCGTTTCCTGATCCCAATAAGCGCCCTTCACTAAACGAATTGTCAAAGGATAACCACGCTGTTTTAACCAAGAAATTAACTTTTTAGCATCCTCCTCACTGTCACGCAGATATGCTTGAATTGTCATCCCAACATCTGTACGTTGGCGAAATTCTTCTTCCAGTAACAACTTTTGCAAAATATTGAGAGTTAAATCTTTATAAGCATACTGTTCCATATCAAAATGGACAGATGCGCCCAACTCTTTCGCCCGACGTAATAAAATCCGAATGCGATCACTTACTCGTTCCTCACTACCCTTAGCATCTAAAGGGTCAAATTGCGAATAAAACGCCGTTAACTTCACAGAAACTTGGACTTTTGGTAGCGTTTCGCCATCAGCTTCATCAATAGCCGGAATTACACCCCAATTCTGCGACGCTTCTACCAATTGTTGCATTAATTCTAGATAGCGTTCTAGATAAGACTGCGCCTCCGCTTCCGTAATTACCGCCTCACCAAGTAAATCAATGGTGAAAGCCATTTTTTCCTTTCGCAGTCGTTCAACTGTTTTAATAACTTGTTTAATATTTTCCCCAGAAATATATTTATGTGCCAAAGTTTCCACGGCTGTAGAAACAGTAGTCGCCGCCACTTGTCCCGGCATAGAATCAGGGTTCGCAAAGTTAAGCATCCCCTTTAAAGCTGCGGGTAATTCTACAGATTCATCTCCTAAATATTCTTGTAAATGCCTAGCAATTTCCGCTTTATGTTGCAAGGCGGGTAATGTATCTATAAAACGAAATAATTGCACCCGCAACCCTGGGTTACTCATCGCCCAAGCGAGTAATTTATCATCCCAGCGCATCTGATCGCGCAGAGAACCTAAAAACGAACGATTTTCCTTAGTTGCAGCAAGAAGCTGTTTAGCAATTTCCTGAGTTTTAGCTTCGTAGGTGCTGCTTTGTACTTGTAATACCACTGATAACTCCTTATTTAGGGAATGGGAAGAAGCAGGGGAGCAAGAGAGCAGAGGAGCAGGGGAGAGTAATGATATAAGTTCTTTTCCTTTTGCCCCTCCACCCCCTATTGTGACTCTTTCATTTGGCTGTCACCATATCTAGAAAACTGGACAATTTTTGTACACGGTGTAAAACAGTATTACGGTGCTGACTCTAGAGTAACTAACGCCAATCTGTACACCTCTTCCAGAAGTATTTTTAACGTGGTTAAATTCCGATTTGTGGAAAACTTACCTTTGGTAATCCTAGTAACGTCTATTGTCTACCTGGGGAGTTGTGCAAACCAACCCACAGATCAACAACTGGAAGTATGGCGTAAAGAAGCGATCGCACCCCAAGGCATAGAAAATATCCAAGTGGGTGTAGCTGTTTAATCATGAGCGAGTAAAAAATAATTTACCCCAAATCGCTGTAGGTATTGGCATTCATCGTGGTGAAGTAGTCATGGGTACTGTGGGCTTTACTTGCCGCATTGATTCTACAGTAGTAGGTGACGCGGTAAACATCGCCTCCCGGATTGAGGGCATGACTAAACATTACGGCTGTGGAACTTTGGTAACCGAGTCAGTAATTTTGAGTTTATCTGCACCAGAATTATTTTCACTGACATTAGTAGATTCATCAGTGAAATTAAAAGGCAAAGACGAGGCGATCGCAATTTATGAACTTAAGGATAAAGTTATATAACATTTTGCTAAAGCTACAATGCCTTGTAGATACAAACGAGCAGTCATGAAACACCTTGAAGGTAAAGTAACTTTAGTCACAGGTGCTACGCGAGGCATTGGCAAGGGAATTGCTATTGGTCTTGGTGAAGCAGGTGCGATCGTCTACATTACCGGACGTAGCCTTGAGCCAAGTTCTGATTCCCAGAAGATTTCTGGCTCTCTCCAGGAAACGCAATCAGCTGTTGAGCAAGCCGGTGGTGTATGTATTCCCGTCCAGGTAGACCACAGAGATGATCAGCAGGTGCGGTTGCTCTTTGAACGCATCCAAAATGAGCAAAATGGACGGCTCGATTTATTAGTTAACAATGTTTTTTCAGGAGTCCAAGCATTAAGAGATACTCAAGGCCAGCCTTTTTGGGAGTGTGAACCCAGTCTTTGGGATGCTACTAACAATGTTGGTTTACGTAGCCACTATGTAGCCAGTATTTTTGCAGCCCGGATGATGACTAAACGTCAGCAAGGACTGATTTGTACCATTTCCTCATGGGGTGGTATATCCCAGCTTTTTAGTGCAGCCTACGGTACTGGTAAAGCTGCATGTGATCGATTAGCAGCTGATATGGCTGTTGAACTCAAGCCGTATAATATAGCTTCTGTTTCCATGTGGCCGGGTATTGTTGGTACTGAGCATATTTCTCGTCTAGCCTCGGAAATGGCAGCAAAAAATACTACTGACCCAAAAAATTCATCAATTGCTGAGCGCTATAACTGGGAAACTCCCTTACTAACAGGACGGGTAATTGCTGCGCTTGCTGGTGATCCAAATGTGATGCGCTGTACAGGAAAAGTACAAATTGTTGCCGAACTAGCTCAACAATATAAACTTGTAGATCAAGAAGGAAATCGTCCTGTATCGTTACGTTCACTACGGTTTGTCATCCCCTTAGCTTTGCCAGTTTTGAGAAAATACTCCTGGCTTGTGCCTGACATTAAAGTACCGTGGTCATTATTACTACTAACAACACTGAGTTCACCTAAGATTTAAATTGAGAATCAGGGAAAATACATCTTGATTACGCAACACCACGCAACACAAAAAGAATAAAAAGATTCCCAATTTTGTAGAGAATTCGGGGATTTGAGTCTCTGGCTGCTTACAAGAATTTATGTATGGACTATGAATATTTGGTAATTTGTACGTAATATTGTTTTGTCTCAAAAGTAATTTAAATGCGCTTAACCTGCATCTTCAATGAAGAAACGCCGCAAAGCTAAGTGACCACCTCAATTTGTATAAATAATTAATTGGTATAGAAAATATGACCCATTTAGACAAGGCGGTTGTGTTAATTACTGGTGCATTTGGTGGATTCGGTCAAGAACTAACCCGACAGCTGTTAGGTGCTGGTAGCCGTGTAATTTTAACGGATTTGGATGAAGTTATACTACGTGAACGAGTTAAAGTAATTCAGCGCGAAGTATCGAACGGCGAGGTACTGGCTTGTCTGGCTGTTGACCTCTCTACCTGCGAGGGATGTGAAACCTTGTATCGTCAAGTAAAAGCACTTAATATCCCCATCGATATTTTGATTAACAATGCTGGTATTGCTGTTGTTGGTCGCATGGACGAAATTCCCAGTGTAAAATGGGAGCGTCTAATGCAGATTAACCTGTTAGCACCAATGCGGTTAAGTGCCCTATTTGGGGCTGATATGATTGCCCGTAAAAAAGGTCACATTGTCAACATTTCGTCTATAGCAGGCTGGTGGGCACCGATTGGGTTGACTCATTACGCAACTAGCAAATTTGGTTTACGTGGGTTTAGTGAAGCACTTTTCCATGAAGTTAAACATTACAATGTAAAAGTCACAGTTGTTTATCCCTTCTTCAGCCGTACTCCAATTCTTAAATCAGAACGATTTGGCAGTTTAGCTAAGGGTTTTCATAGCTTTCCAGAATATTTAGCCACCGATCCGACCCAGGTAATGCGTGCCACAATTCAAGGAATTATGCATAATAAACTGCACGTGTTTCCTGATGCGATCGCTAAAATTGCCCATCTTCTCAAACGCTATTTTCCGCAGGTACTGAACTGGATTATTGATGCATTCACCAGGAGGTTGAAAGTTGGTTAAGGTGAAGAGCTTATCTAGAACTTCAAAGCGAGTCGATACCAAAGACAAACATTTGATTATTGGGGCTGGTTTTGTCGGCTTGGGTATGGCTCAAGCACTTAAAGCGGCTGATATTCCCTATGATCAAATTGATGCTAGTGATAAGATCGGCGGTAATTGGTATCACGGCGTTTACGAAACTGCACACATTATTTCGTCACGCAAGGTTACCCAATTTACTCATTTCCCCATGCCCGATGATTATCCTGACTTTCCCAGCGCCCAGAACATGCTGGATTATTTGAATGCCTTTGCTGATCATTTTGACTTGCGTGGGCAGATTGAACTGAATCGTACAGTTAATTATGTGCGCCCAGTGGCAAATAATCTTTGGGAAGTGACCTTTGTTGATGGGGAACAACGAATTTACAAAGGTGTGTTGATGTGCAATGGTCATCACTGGTGCAAACGTTTTCCCAAGTTTCAGGGAGAATTCAACGGCGAAATTATTCATTCTAAAGATTACAAGCATCCAGACCAGCTGCGAGGGAAGCGAGTTCTGATAATTGGAGGCGGAAACTCAGCTTGTGATGTGGCTGCGGAAGCAGCTCGCGTTAGTGCCAAGTCTGTTTTAAGTATGCGCGAATCAGTATGGTTTATCCCCAAGACATTTGCAGGCATCCCAGTGGCTGAACTAGTGAAATGGTGGATGCCACAATGGTTACAGAGGCTGATGATTTACGGAATTATCCGCCTGACCTTCGGCACACACGAGGCTTATGGTTTAGCAAAACCCAACTACCGAATTTTTGATAAGCACCCTACTCTCAATAATGAAGTTCCCTACTACATTAAACATGGAAGAATTACTTCCAAACCAGGCGTGCGTCGGTTTGATGGTTGGGAAGTTGAATTTGTTGATGGTAGTAGAGAAGCATTTGACCTAATCGTTTGTGCAACAGGTTACTACGTTGCTTATCCGTTCTTACCTCCAGAACTTCAGCGCGTTGAAGGCGCAGTAGTTAAATGCTATGGAGGCTCTTTGCTTGCAGATTATAAGGGACTATATTTCATCGGTTGGGGACAGGCACGAGGTGGGGTGGGATCGCTGATTGCAGCTTACGGTTCACTATTCACGCGTTATCTGCAACTCCAGGATGAAATTAATGTGCCTATGGGTCTAGTTTTCCAAAAAATAGGACAAAATCTGCCCACAACCCATCTTGCAGACCCGCAGCAGATATTTCAGCAATTAAAGCTTGTCAATCTCTTATTTAACTGGCTCGTTAACAAAGCACACCAGATTGATGCCCAACATCCTCACTTTAGCAACCAGCCACTTCCTTCTTTACAAAGTAGTCAGCCAATTCAGCCTTTGGTGAGATAAAAATAGCGGTGCAATTATTTTGTCAATGGCAACATACACTCCAAAGCCTTGGAGTTGACGAAGTAGCAGCTGAGCAAGTTTTTACTCGCTTAATTGAGGCTTATTCTACTAGCGACCGCCACTACCACACACTAAAACACATTGATCACGTCCTCTGCACAATTAACACTTTGCAAGCCTACGCTCAAGACCTCGCTGCTGTGCAACTGGCGGCGTGGTTTCACGATGTAGTTTATGACACCCAAGCTCAAGATAACGAAGAAAGAAGCGCAGACTATGCTTGTGAATTGCTAATTAGTTTGGGTATTCCTACAAATACTCTAGCTACTGTCAGCCGTCTCATTCTTCATACAAAAAATCACCAAGCTGCTACAGATGACTATGATAGCCATATCCTGCTTGATGCAGATTTAGCAATTTTGGCTGCTCACCCAGATCAGTATCGAGAATACGCCAATGCTATTCGTCAAGAGTATGCATGGGTACCAGAATTAGACTATATTACAGGTCGTAGACAAGTTTTAGAGCGTTTTTGGCAACGGCAGCGTATTTATCTTACGCCTTTGATGTTCGAGGTTGCAGAACAAGTTGCCAAATCCAATCTTCAGACAGAAATTCAAATACTTGAGCAAAGTCATAGATAAGAACACACTACAAGTTCATGACCAAAGCTCCTTGCAGTACCTAGCCTTGTGGTAGTTTAAGGTTACACTCATACATTGCAATAGATAATTTTTATCCTCATGACTGGAGAGCATAACCTTGGGAATAGAACTACGCAGTTTTGTATTTCTCGACAGCCTGCAACCACAACATGCAGCCTATATGGGAACAGTAGCCCAGGGTTTCTTACCACTACCAGGAGATACATCACTGTGGATTGAAATCTCTCCTGGTATTGAAATTAATCGAATTACGGATGTAGCACTCAAAGCTGCCTCTGTCCGTCCGGGAGTGCAGGTAGTCGAACGACTCTACGGTCTACTGGAAATTCACTCTAGCTCCCAAGGAGAAACGCGAGCTGCTGGACAAGCAATTTTGGCGACACTGGGAGTCAGAAAAGAGGAATGTCTCAAACCGCGTGTCGTTTCTAACCAAATTATCCGCAACATTGATGCTTACCAAACCCAACTAATTAATCGCACACGCAGAGGTCAGCTACTACTAGCAGGACAAACACTGTATGTATTAGAAGTTCAGCCTGCTACTTACGCAGCACTGGCTGCAAATGAGGCTGAGAAAGCAGCAGCGATTAATATCCTTGAAGTACAAGCTGTGGGCAGCTTTGGAAGATTGTATTTAGGGGGACAAGAACGGGATATCCTCGCTGGTGCGGCGGGAGCATTGACAGCCATTGAAAGTGTAGCCGGTCGGGTAAATCCTCAGAGCGGGAGTCAGGAGTAAAGGAGAGAAAATGGCAAATCGAGAGCATCTGGCTTTACTAAAAGCAGGTGCAGTCACATGGATGGATTGGAGAAGACAAAATCCCCAGATTCAACCAGACCTCAGCGCTGCAAACCTCGAAGGAAATAACCTCAGAGGCGCTAACCTCCAAGGGGTAAACTTGAGCAAGGTTGATTTAGGTAATGCTTTACTGGTGCGAGCCAATCTCTGTGGCGCTGACCTCAGTGGTGCTAACCTTTTCAAAGCAAAGCTTATTGAAGCTAATCTGAGTGCAGCTAACTTCAGTGTGGCTAACTTGAGAGGTGCTTTACTTATTCAAGCAGATTTGAGTTATGCCAATTTCATTGGCTCTGACTTGAGTGCGGCGAATCTCCAAGGTGCTGTGATTACTGATGCTAACCTGATTGGAACTGACTTGAGAGACGCTAACTTGAGAGATGCCGATTTGGGTACTGCAAAGCTAATTAGAACTAACCTCAGTTTTGCAAATCTCATGGAAGCTAACTTAATTGCAGCTGACCTCAGTGAGGCCAACTTGTATGAGGCAGAAGTAATGGGAGCTTATCTGTACAAAACTGACCTGTACAAAGCTAATTTGAGCCAAGCTCATTTAAGTGGAGCATACTTATTACGGGCTAACTTAAGTGAGGCTGACTTGAGGGGTGCTAATTTGTCATGGACTAACCTAACAGGTGCTAACCTCAGAGGCGCTAATCTCAAGGGTGCTAACCTCAGAGGCGCTAATCTCAAGGGTGCTAACCTCAGTGGTGTGAATCTTCAAGAGACAATCATGCCCGACGCTTCCAAGTATGATGATATCCCACCTCAGTAATACTTAAAGGTTTGTAGTCAGTTAGAGCGGTCTTGGGTCTATACAAGGTGTATTTTGAGCTACTTGCTCTTGGTTAGTAGCCAACAAGACCGCAGTGATTCTTGATTTTAATTATCGGATTCCCTATACCCTACTCTCCTTGCATACAAGTTTTAACAGTTCTACAACAAGGGTTGAATTTCCCAGAATATTAAGCATGTTTGCAACTATGAGCACAAAATTTTTAATACCTCAATCAGGCAATTTTCATGCGTATCTAATTCAACATTTGTAGTAGGTAGCACTTAATCTATACCAGAAGATAAATTAACGAGATGCCCCAAAAAAACTTAGCATGATTGTAATAAGTTCTAACCAATAATGATTTTATGAGTTACTACATTGCTCCCCGCTTTATTGACAAACTTGGCGTTCATATCACCAAAAATTTCTTAAATCTTCCTGGTGTCCGAGTCCCCTTGATTTTGGGTATACATGGACGCAAAGGTGAAGGAAAAACTTTTCAATGCCAGTTAGTCTTTGAGAAAATGGGCATCGAAGTGACTTACATATCTGGTGGAGAATTGGAAAGTCCCGATGCCGGAGATCCAGCCCGGTTGATTCGTTTGCGCTATCGCGAAACAGCAGAATTAATCAAAGTGCGCGGCAAAATGTGTGTGCTGATGATTAATGATTTAGATGCGGGTGCTGGACGCTTTGATGAAGGTACTCAGTACACTGTAAATACCCAGTTGGTAAATGCCACACTGATGAATATTGCTGATAATCCTACAGACGTGCAGTTACCTGGAAGCTACGATTCCACACCGTTACATCGTGTACCGATTATTGTTACAGGTAATGATTTTTCCACTCTCTATGCGCCATTAATTCGGGATGGGCGGATGGAAAAATTTTACTGGGAACCTGATAGAGATGATAGGGTGGGAATTGTCGGCGGAATTTTTGCGGAAGATGGACTTTCACGGCAGGAAGTAGAACAACTAGTTGATACTTTCCCTCATCAATCTATAGACTTTTATAGTGCCTTGCGATCGCGTATCTATGACGAACAAATCCGCGAATTTATCCATCAAGTAGGTTTTGAGCGCGTATCCTTACGCGTGGTAAATAGCGCTGAGAAGCCACCAGAATTTAAAAAGCCAGATTTCAGTTTATCTCATCTGATTGAGGCTGGTAAATTGATGGTAGGTGAACAACAACGGGTGGAAACTTCCCAATTGGTTGATGAGTATAATCGCTTAAATCGAGGTCGTAAAAATTATCAACCTGCACCTAGTCAGCCGTCACCGTCAGGTAATGGTTCAAGCCAACCTGTAATTGGTAATGAATTCCAGAAACAGCAACACTCCAGTGCTCATTTGTCTCTAGAGACACAAGAACAAATCCGGCAAATTTTAGCTCAAGGTTACAGAATTAACTTTGAACACGTAGATGAACGCCGCTTCCGTACTGGTTCTTGGCAAAGTTGCGGTACTGCTCACATTGATGCTGAGTGGGATGCAATATCAGCTTTAGAAGCTTATCTAGCTGAATATGAAGGTGAGTATGTGCGGTTAGTGGGGATTGACCCGAAAGCTAAGCGGCGGGTAGTAGAAACGATTATTCAACGTCCGAATGGGAAGAATTGAGAAGAAGAGCGATCACTCTTTTCTTGTCGATTGCCAAACTGTTTGTCCATGTTGACAAATTAACGTCCATATTGCCAAATTGTTGTCTGCTTTGACAAGTGTATAGTCAGGAACAATAATGAGCCTGCCTACTATTATAGGCTGCATCGGTTTTAAACCGACGACTTTCCGCTCTGTTAACCCGCCTGTAGTTGGGAAGTGTTTTGAAAATGACGATCACCTCTGGCACAAACTGTACTTCAAAAACAACAATCTTACGTATGTCGCTCTCAAGAAAAAAGTAGAAATAGAAAACTTCTTCCATATTCCGAACTCAGGTTAAATTAATATTTATAGGACTTACGCATTGACAGAGAAGCCAAAATAACGGGTATGGTTTTCAAGGCTTCTAACTAGATTTTTCAATAGGATTTTTGCGATCGCAACCAATCATGGGTGATTTACAAAAGTCTGAAACAACGTAAATACGTTGATACACAAGATAGTTAGGGTTTGCTGAAAAAGTAGTAAAAAAGTAAGAGGAGGGTTGACTAGTAGTCTGCCAAGGTAACTTTGCTAAGTAAAACCTCTAATTGGTAAAATAACCAAAAACGGGTTTTAACATGGCGAAAAAGTACATTGTTGACTTGGATGAAGATGAAGTTTCTCAACTGCAATCGATAATTAAGAAAGGTAAGCATAAGGCAAGAACCATAAGCCGTGCAAACATTCTTCTAATGGCTTCTGAAGGAGAAACGGATCAAGCGATCGCTGACACAGTTAGAGCGCATATTGCCACAGTACAACGGATACGAGAGAAGTTTGTCGTTGGTGGGTTAGATTTTGCTTTAAAGGATGAAGCTCATCCACCAAAACCTAAAAAATTAGATGAAAAACAAGAAGCATTCTTAATTGCGACTGCTTGTTCTAATCCACCAAGTGGAAGAGTGCGCTGGACAATGCAATTATTAGCAGACCATTTAGTAAGCGTTGGCATAGTAAATTCAATTTCAGATGAAACAGTACGTCAGACTTAAAAAAAAATGAAATTAAACCCTGGCTGAAAGAACAGTGGTGTATTCCAGAAGTTAATGCAGAATATGTTTTCCGAATGGAAGATGTGTTGGATTTATACAATGAGCCTTATGATCCTAAACGCCCTGTAGTCTGCTTTGATGAACGTCCCTACCAGTTAGTAGAAGAAGTTAGACAACCTTTGCCACCAGAGCCGGAGCAGCCGGAGCGTTATGATTTCGAGTATAAACGTAACGGGACAGTAAATTTATTTGCGTGTTTTCAACCCTTGGCAGGCTGGCGGCATATCGAAGTCACAGAGCGTCGAACTAAAGCCGACTTTGCTAAACAGATGAAAAATTTAGTAGATGTTTGTTACCGAGATGCCGATGTTATTCGTTTAGTAGTTGATAACCTGAATATTCATACCCCCAGCGCATTATATGAAGTTTTTCCACCACAAGAAGCACGGCGAATTATTCAGAAATTAGAGTTTCACTATACTCCTAAACACGCTTCTTGGCTGAATCAAGTAGAAATTGAATTATCTGTTTTATCTCGCCAATGTTTAGAACGGCGTATTCCTAATGCAGAAATATTAACTTCTGAGATTGCTACTTGGGAGAAACAACGTAATCAACAAAAAGCCAGTGTCTATTGGGGTTTTCAAACCAAAGATGCTCGCCGAAAAATGCAGCGTTTATATCCGAATTTAACCTAGCAAAGTTGCCTTGGTAGACTACTAGTTATTCAAACAAGGTTCAGATATAAGCCTTTATTGTCTATAAATTGCAAAATGATAATGTTCAGTTATGCCAGACTGTAAAAAAGTTCTATTTTTGAAAAATAGACATAAAAAAGCACAAAAAATCCTTGATAGGTGAGTAGAAAGATTCATCACTAAAAAAGTAATAGCAATTGTTGTTTGAGAAGTATGAGACAGTTTCGCCATCACTCTACCCAGGCTAAATCTTCTTTTACCTTGTCCAAATTTTCCCTCAATAGAATTACGAATTCTTTCATCTTCTAAAGCTTGCTTTTTTTGTTGTTTACTCACATTGGCTGGAGGTCTACCTAAAGGGGAACCACTAATTCTAATACCTCGTTTTTTGCACCAAGCTCGGTTCTCCCTTGTGCGATAAATTTTATCAACATGAACAGATTCTGGATAATAACCAGTAAAATTTTTATAGGCTTCTACTTGTGATTTTAAGTCTCCTGATTCATTAAAATTATCCCAACTAATATGGTCTAAAAAGGCATATCCCTCAAAGCAACTAGCAGACAATTTTGCCCCAAATTCTACGGCTTTACCAGCTTTTCCTCTGACAATTGGACGAATATGTGGTTGGTTTAAACTGACAATGCGGTCGTCAATACTTTGTTTTTTATTTTCATATAACCATAATTGTTGACGATAGACTTCTGCGACTACAAGCAACATTTTATATTCTCTTTTAGCTAAATTTTCTAGAGATGCTCCTGACATGATTAGCTGGTCAATATCAGGGTAAGCTCATCTAATTTGGTATAAAATGAACTTGACAAAAGAAACAAGACAAGCATAAGCAGCGAGAGGAAAAATGTACTTGACATGGGAGCAAAACAAGTGAGATGACTGCAATGCACTCAC
>JAESGC010000055.1_pt1 | contig 67647 bp, 65 predicted proteins | sample 9266221 | NCBI WGS metagenome assembly JAESGC01 (sample SAMN14515568, study PRJNA621660) | algae metagenome | isolation source: Trichormus sp. ATA11-4-KO1 and co-occurring heterotrophs from soil, at the... | place: Chile: Atacama Desert, Tarapaca Region | collected 2009-05-22 | reverse complement strand
GAATTTCACTCTCGCAAGCGGGACTGATTTGAATATCAAAAGTAAATGTACTACCGACACCCAAGGTACTATTGACGGTAATATCACCGCCCATCAGTTCAACGTATTTACGGCTAATGGCTAAACCCAGCCCTGTTCCCTGGTGAGATTTTTTGCCAGTTTCTGTTTGCCAAAAAGCTTCAAATAATAAGTCAATGTCTTGGGGGGAAATACCCGCACCAGTATCTTCTACCTCGAAGATCAGGGATGGGGAGATGGGGGGATGGGGGGATGAGAAAGTATTTGCGTTATTTTCGCCTTGTTCCCTTGTCTCCTTGTCCCCTTGTCTCCTTGTCCCCAGTCCTACGCGTAATGTCACACTACCAATCTCGGTAAATTTGATTGCATTTCCCAAGAGATTGAGTAAGACTTGACGCAGTTTGCTTTCGTCAGTTTGCACGTATTGCGGAAGATCAGAAGCATATGCAAATACCAGTTTTAATCCTTTAGAAGCGGCGCGAAGACGCAACATTTCTTCGAGGTTTTTTATCAGGCGAATTAAGTCAAAACTGTTGAGATTCAGTGTAGTTCTACCAGCTTCAATTTTTGACATTTCTAAAATGTCGTTGATTAAATGGAGGAGATGTTCACCAGCACGATTAATAATTGCCAAGTTTTCTCGCTGTTCTTTGGATAGAGAATGATCATGGCTCATGACTTGGGTAAAGCCGAGAATAGCGTTGAGTGGGGTGCGCAATTCATGGCTCATGTTGGCGAGGAATTCGCTTTTGGCCAGGTTGGCAGAATCAGCAGCGATGACAGCTTGTTGTAACGCTTGTGACTGACTTTGAGTTTGAGCCAGCAATTGTGACTGTTGCAAAGCAACTCCTAATTGATTGCCAATTTGAACTACAATGTTGACCTCTCCTGTTTTCCACTGGCGTGGGCCAGAGTTTTGATAACTCGCTAATAATCCCCAAAGTTGATTACCGCATAAGATGGGGACAGTAATATAGGCTTTTGCTTGAAAGCGTTCCAAAAGGTTGATGTAACAAGGGTCAAAATCGGCTTTATAGATGTCTGAGACACAGCGAAAAGTTGCCCCCTGGCTATATACACCACCTTGGGTTGCTTGCAGATACGTATCTTTTACTTGGTTGTCTGCATGATCAAAGATTTTTCCCATGTAATGGCCATCATTTAGCAAATCCTCTGCAAGAGAGGGATTTTGTTTGTGTTCTTCTATCAGCGAAATCCAACTGTCGCCTACTGACTCAGAGACAACCTCGCCACTCCAGTGGGGATGGAAACGATAGACAAGGACGCGATCGCAGTTCAGCACTTGCCGCAATTCTTGGGTTGTGGCAGCAAATATAGTGTCTAAATCAAGTGTCTGGCGCATCCTTTGAATGACTTGGGCGATCGCTATTTCCCGTTCTGCACTTTCGTGTAAGGCTTCTTCTGCCAATTTTCTCTCGGTAATATCTGTAATTGTGCCGATGTAGCCTTTAATTTCTCCAACTTCACTAATTTCTGGCAATGCTTGACAAATTACCCAGATAACTGCACCATCAGGGCGGAGGAAGCGATGCTCACACCTATAAAGAGATTTAGCTGCTGTGGCTTCATTCCATGCTACGTACAGGCGATCGCGGTCATCGGGATGTAAGACTTTTGCCCAGCCTAGGCCCAGCGCCTCTTGTTGGGATAAACCAGTGATTTCACACCAACGCCGATTGAAATAAAAACAATTAGCTGACTCATCGGCATGAAATATACCCACAGGAGAGGCTTCTGCTAATGTTTGATAGCGCTGTTGACTTTCTTGCAAAGCCAGTTCGGCGCGCTTGAGCTTGCTAACTTCCACCATGACTGTACCCACACCAGAGGGGTGATTGCTTTCATCGAGAATGGGAAAAAAAGCAGCCAGGAAGTGGCGCACAATATCTGGTTGCTGAGGTACTGGACTGCTCAGTTCTAGGTTGAGAATCGGTTGACCAGTTAATAGCACCTGTTCATATAATGGTGTAACTAACGGTGTAATCTGGGGTAATATCTCATGGAAAGTCTTGCCAATATGGTCTTTTGGCAATTTTCCATTAATGTCTGCCAGCAGTTGATTGATTTGCACATACCGCAATTGCTGATCTAATATGCTCATGTAGACTGGAGCGCTGCTAAAAAAGGCATTGAGGCGGGCTTCTCTCAGCGCTAGTTCTCTTTCTAGGGTTTTACGCTGGATTAACCCTCCTAACTGGGTAGCAACAGTACCGACTAGCAAGAGTAAACGCTTATCCAATGCCATTAAACAGCGTTTAAAAAATACTAAAACTGCTAATACCTCTCTACCAGCCAAAATCGGCACACCAAAACTAGCTTTTAATCCTAATTTTGCTGCTTGTGGCGATCGCATAAAAGTTGGCTGCATGACGAGGGCAACATCTTCGATCCATTCTGGCTGCTTGCTTTGCCAAACTCGTCCTGGTAGTCCCCAGCCAGGAGCAAATTGCACTGTTTGGCTTTGATGACAGAATTCTTCTAAACTGCTTTCGTCTGCTGCGTAACAGACCAAGCTATGTTTTAAAATAGTATCTTCATCACTGGGTATCCATGCTTCACCAAAATCCCAGCCGATAGTTTGACAAATTAAGCGGAGAACGACTTTTAAGGCACTGTTAACGTCAACGGCACGGGTAATAGCTTGAGATGTTAATAATAGCAAGCGGCTTTCATTTTCTGCCTGCTTGCGCTCAGTGATGTCTTTAGCTGTGCCTAATATGTATTGTTGTCCATCAATTTCAATCATTTCGGCACTAAATAGCGCTGTCTTGATCTCTCCACTGAAAGTGCGGAAATCAACTTCATGGTTGCGAATAACTTTTGTTTGTTGCAGAATCTGATTAAGAAAAGTACATTCTTCAGTATTCACCCAAATATTCAATTCTCTGTTGGTGCGACCGATGACTTGAGAGCGAGAATAGCCAAATAGCTGAGTGAAGCTATCATTAACTTCGATATAGCGTGTTTCTGGGAAAGTTAATAAACCAATGGGATCAGGAGATGCTCTGAAAGCCGATGCTAACTTTTTTTCTGAGGCGCGATGGGCGGCTTCTGCACGTTGACGTTCTCGTGCTTCTAGTGCCAAAGATACTAAATTCCCCAGAGAACGAGCAAAGTTCTCGTCTTCCAGTGTCCAAGCATGAATCACTCCCACCGCTTCCAAGCATAAAACTCCTACAGTCTTTCCGCCCAATCTAATAGGTGTATCGAGCACAGAAGTGATGTTGAATGGAGTCAAATAAGACTCAGAAAATTCTTGAGTTCTAGAATCTGTGTAGGCATGATCTACGGCAATCAGTTCTTCTTGTTGCAAAGCTTGAAAATAAGTGGGATAGTCTACTGCTGATAGGAACAATCCTTCACTGTGTTGATGGCGACTTTGCTCAAATAAATCAAGGCATTGGATACCAGTCGCTGTTTCGTTATACAGCCAAATGCTAGCTCGTTCCACTGCCACATTCTTAGCTGCTACTGCGGTTATTTGCTGAAAAACTGCTTTCAAGTCGCCTTGATACAGCACTTGATTTTTTGCTAGTTGTGTTAACGCTAGATTATAGTTACGGAGCTTAATGGTATTTTTTTGTAGGGCTTTTTCGACTCGTTTATATTCTGTGATGTTGCTAGCTGTGCCTATTGCTCCGATAACTAAACCTGCTTCATTACGTAAGGCGATCGCATTCAGCATCAAATCCAGATGATGACCATTTTTAGCTATCCCAGTAGCTTCATACCGAAAGACTGGTTCTTCATTCAGCAGCTGCTCAAACATGATTTGAGTCTGAGCTACTTGTTCAGGCAAGATGAAATCAACTCCATAATACCCAATCATTTCTTGGGGCTGATAACCAAAAAGCTGTTGGACAGCAGGGTTAACAAAGGTAATTCGCCCAGATACGTCCACCGACCAAATTATGTCTGGGAATGTTTCTACTAGTTGACGATATTTATTTTCACTGGCTTTTAGAGCACTTTCTACCAAGAGCCGTTGGTGAATTTCTTGTTGCAGTTGGAGATTTTGTTTATCTAGTTGGGCACTTGCTTGTTTTTGCAGCTTTTGAATAGTGAGTTGATTTTGTACACGTACTAAAATTTCTTCATAACACAAGGGTTTAGTAATATAATCAACAATACCTAATTGAAAGTATTTTGCTTTTTCCGCTAATTTATCTGTACTAATAATCGCAATTATTGGGATATCTTGAGTTGTTTTTTCGGCTTTTAAATGTTGACAAATATTATAGCTATCAATTTCGGGCATGAAAATGTCAAGGAATATCATATCTGGCGCTGTATCCAGTACTGTATTAATTATCTGTTGTCCAAAAGTAGCTTGTTTTACTTGATAACCTTGACCTGTGAGGATATTAAATAAAATTTTCAGGTCTTGAGGGTTATTATCAACTAATAATATTTTTATTGGTTTAACATTCATTATTATCTCAATTTCAGAGCTATTATTTGGCACTTATTAACTAAAGTGAAAAATAATATTATTGCTATATTTATAGCAAAATTTTATTGATTTGGCTAAATATATAACTATCAATATCTTACTTATTTAAGTGTAAGATCAAAGCGAACAAGTCTACCCCCGCTACAAAGAGCTTTTAGCCCACATTCCGCACTTCATAATGTAGTACAAAACATTACGCAAATCGGCTCTGATACGAGTAAATAAAAAGACTTAGAAGCTTTAAGTAAGCCGGTAAGATTATTTATAAAATATCAGGAATGGATTATGAAAAACCAGAAGAGATAGAAATACGAAGAAAAGAAGCTGGAAGATTTATTTTAGCAACTAATTTAGTTGATGAGAATCAGTTAGAGCCAGAAGAAATTCTGAAAAATTATAAAAATCAACAGTCTTGTGAGAGAGGATTTAGATTTTTAAAAGACTCTTTATTTTTTGCCAATAGTTTATTTGTAGAAAACCCTGAACGAATCGAGACAATGTTATTTTTAATGTCTTTGTGCTTGTTAGTTTATAACCTTGGACAAAGGGAACTGAGAAATAGGTTAAAAAGAATCAAAATAGGCATTAAAAATTAACTAGGTAAGCTAACATTTTCTCCGACATTAAGATGGGTATTTCAATGTTTTCAAGGAATTCATCTTTTGACTTTAAATGGTGTTAATCAAATTATTAATTTAACATCAGAACGCAATTTTATTTTGAATTGTCTGCCATCATCTTGTCAAAAATATTATTTGCTTTTCTCTTGATGTAATCTCTTTGCACTTCAATTTGAAGTGCGGAATGTGGGCCTGAACGAAGTCGAAGGGGAGTGCTGAGTAAAGATACTTATCCCCCCTGCCCCTTGTCCCCTTGTCCCTGCCTTCTTCACCCAACCTGTAAAACTTGCACTTCTTCTTGTGGAGAAATAACTGTTTTACCCACTGGCAGAACAGCTAAGGCATTAGTTTGCGCTAAATTAATTAAATTACCGGAACTGTGACTACCACCAGCTTTGTGAAATTCGTAAACTCCATCAATTAAATGCAAGCATCCCCAAAGGTAAGTTTCACGCTTGCCATTAGATCGTAACTCATCATGCGATCGCGCTTTGATAAATACAGGCTCCCAACCTGCCGCCAAACCCGAAAGTTTCTTAATTGCTGGTTGGACAAATCGCCAGAAAGTCACCAAAGCCGAAACAGGATTTCCCGGTAAACCAAAGTAAAGTGCTGAGTGCTGAGTGCTGAGTGCTGAGTTTTGAGTTACATTAGCCCGCGCAGGTAGGCTTTGTTTTTGTAGCCCCAGGCTTCTAGCCTGTGGGGGAAAAGTAGCAACAGTCAGGGGTTTACCTGGACTGATAGCTACAGATCGGATGTGAATTTTTGCTCCCAGAGATTCGAGGATTTGGTCAATATAGTCATAATCTCCCACAGACACGCCACCGGAGGATAAAACTAGATCAGCATTAGCTATGGCGTAGGCGATCGCTTCTCTGAGAGCTTCTGGGTTATCTTTGATAATACCTAATAGTAACGGTTCTGCCCCAGTTTCTCTGACTAAAGCCGCTAAAGCATATTGATTGGAATCGACAATTTGACCTGGTTGCAGGGGTTTATCTGGTGTGACTAATTCATCACCACTCGAAAAAATTGCCACACGGGGACGACGGTAAACACTTAATTGAGTACACTGCGCCGCAGCTAAAACGGCAATTTCTGGAGGATTTAATTTAATTCCTGCTGGTAATAGTTGTTTTCCAGCTTGGTAAAATGCGGCTTGGTGTCTGACAAATTCTTGGGGTTGTGGCGCAGCCAAGATAAATACGCGGTTCTCTTCCCGGCGTGTTTTTTCCTGCATCACTACAGTATCCGCCCCGGCTGGCATTACCGCACCTGTGAAAATCCGCGCTGCTTGTCCTGATTGCAGTGTCGATTGGGGTTGATATCCTGCGGGAATTTCTTCAACAATTTCTAAAACGGTTGGTTGTGCATTGTGGGAGTGCTGCACATCTTCATAACGTACCGCATAGCCATCCATTGCTGAATTATCCCAATGGGGAAAGTCCAATTGGCTGGTGACGGGATCTGCCAAAATGCGATGATCTGCGGCTAATAAATCGACAATTTCTATATCCCGTTGATCAGCCAACGGTGGCACTAAATTTAAAATAATTGCTTCAGCCTCGCTGACTGATAGCATAGCGAATGACTCCGAATAAAGTAAAACTGATCACTCAATCAAGAGAGCATATCTCTTTCCAAGACCTAGAGAGGACTAATCCTGCTGACTTGGCAAAAATAAATGTGAGCATAAGTCCTATAAATAGATCCGGCCAAAATGAGTCGGTGAGAAATACCAGTCCAGCAGCTGCAAGTACAGATATATTGGCAATGATATCGTTACGAGAACAAAGCCACACAGAAGACATATTGATATTGTCATTCCTATGCCTCGCCAAAAGATAAAGACAAAACAAGTTGGCACTAAGGGCAATCAACCCAACTGTACTCATGAGTTGCAACTCAGGAGTTGTGTGAAAAAACGCCTGGTAAGTAGCTCGTGCAAAAACTGCTATAGCCGACAAAAACATGATACATCCTTTAAGCAGTGCGGATTGTGCTTGTAATTTTGTTCCTCTATTGATCACGTAGAGACTGCTACCATAAGCGATCGCATCTCCTAGCATATCAAGAGAGTCTCCTGTCAGAGAAAGGGACTTGGACTCAATTCCAGAAACAAGTTCCACAACGAACATTACAGCATTCACACCAAGAGCAATCCACAAAACTTTACTCTGGCGTTTGGTCATTTTTTCTAGTTCACATGATTTTTTTTGGCAGCAGTGATCAGACATTGCCTAGTTCCTTAATCATTCCAACATTCAAAAGAATATAATAATGTTAAAGTAAAAAAAGACTAATGGACAATCTGCTGTAATACAAGATCCAAAATCTTGCCTACGAATTGATCCCGCAGCGAATAATAGACAAGTTTCCCATCATTCCTATACTTAAGTACCTTAAGGTCACGAAGCTTGCGCAGATGATGTGATGCAACAGATACTTGTACACTGAGGACATCTGCAAGATCACAAACACACATTTCCTTGCCGTCTTTCAAAGCATGAAGTATTTTCAGCCGAGATTTGTCAGCAAGAGCAGTAAAGAGTATTTTAGTTTCTTCAAGGGCTTCGTCCATCGGCATTTCTTCGCGGACGTGATTTACCAACTTCTCGTTGAAGCAGCGCACTTGACAAACGTCATTCGGATTCGATTTTGGCACTATAATTTCCTATAAACCATTTCAAAGTCAGTCTAGCAATGATTTAGAGAGGTTACTGTGACCTCACAGTTATGGGCGGTTAGCGCCTCATTCATAATTCATAACCCTAATAATATAAAAAATAGGAACAATGATTATTCCCCAACCTTAAACTCCTATTTAATTTTTACACAAGACATCAGTACACATCTATCCCCTGTCCCCTATCCCCTGTCCCCTAATTTTGTATGACTATAGAAAGAGTCCCGCAAGTACACTATCCCAAGGCTGATGTTGGGCGAAGAGGTATGGCATTAGGACTGGATTTCCTACCTGCTTGGTTAATCAGTTCTATTTTGGGCGGTAATCAACTCGGTATCCAATTTGTGCAAATCCTAGTTTTTATCTTTTGTTGGCTGATTTTGCGGGTGGTGATAGTTTACAACAATCAAGGGCAAAGTATCGGGCGTTGGGCCTTTGATTTGAAGATTCTCGAAGTCATCGATGGACAAATATCAGGGAGAATTCCCACCCTGCGATCGCTGCTGAAGCGAGAGGCTATAATTGGTTTCGGTGCGCTTTTGGTGTCAATTGCCTTAAACAATATCAGAGCTAATTTCACTGCTATACTGCTACTACTCCCCCTGGCAATTGACTGTGGTGCTGCTTTGTCTGACAATCAGATGCGGCAGGCTTTGCACGACCGTTATGCTGGAACTTTCATAGTTTCATCGCGTCGGGGCTACTCGCTAGATATAAAAATTAAGCGATTAGTTGATAAATTGCTGCGGAATGTGAGAAGATAGTAATTTGTGTTAATTCTCTTCAGGCTTTACTGTTTGTAAGATTATGGCTAAGAGTAAAGGTGTCCGCATAATAGTGACACTAGAATGTACTGAGTGTCGTACTAATCCAGATAAGCGATCCCCTGGTGTTTCTCGATACACCAGCACTAAAAACCGTCGCAATACCACTAACCGCCTAGAACTGAAAAAGTTCTGTACCCACTGTAACAAACACACTGTTCACAAGGAAATTAAGTAAAGATGAGTTATTATCGTCGTCGTCTGTCTCCAATTAAGCCAGGAGAGCCAATCGACTACAAAGATGTTGATTTGTTGCGTAAGTTTATTACCGAGCGGGGCAAAATATTACCTCGTCGGATTACTGGGCTGACATGTAAGCAACAGCGAGAATTAACATTAGCAATTAAACGTGCCCGGATTGTGGCTCTATTGCCATTCATCAATGCGGAAGCTTAAGAAAAGTCATGAGTTATGAGTGATGAGTTCAGAATCAAAACTCCTAACTCTTAACTTAAACTATTTAAACTGTTCACCAAATAATTGCGAGAGTTGTGGATAAGGGGACGCTAGTTGAATTTAGGGTTCAAGGCGACAATCCTGCGGATAGGCTACGCCAACGCCGTCTGGGTGTAGTAGAGCGTCCAGATGGTAAAACCCGTTGGTTTGTGGTAGATGAACGTGGTCAATCCCACAGCCTCGCCCCCAGACAAATTACCTATACAGTTAACGGACAAACCTACAAGTCTTCTGATATTGCCAATTTTCAGGAGCAGGTTAAACCTTATTTAGATCCTTCTAGCTTAGAGGTGGCTTGGGAATTACTGGTTGAAGATGGAGAAACAGTCACACCAGCCCAAATGGCAAATCTGCTGTTTTCGCAATCAGATCCAGCTCCTTGTTATGCTGCTCATTGCTTGTTATCAGATGACAAACTCTATTTCAAGCAAAAAGGGGACGCTTATGAACCACGAACGGCAACGCAAGTAGCAGAACGTAAACATCAGATAGAAGTAGAAGCACTAAAAGCTAGGGGACAGCAGGAATTTTTGGCTCGGGTAGAGCAAGCCCTCCAGGGTGAAGCCGTGGATTGGCAACGCCATGATCGCCAGCGATTAGAAGCACTGGAAAAATACGCAGCACTGCTGGCTGATATTGTGCGAATGGGAGTAAATTATGATACATTAGCGCGTGCCTATCCTCCACCAGCCCCAGTTTTAGAAACTATGAATATGCTGGGGCGGGACGCAACTCCCCAAGGAGCGCATAAATTATTGGTGGATTTGGGTTGGTGGGATGCCCACGAAAACTTGTTCCTGCGTCGTTCTGGAATTTCGGTTCAGTTTCCTAGCAAGGTATTAGAAGTGGCGCAACAACGTTTGGATTTTCCCCCAACTGACTCAGACACAAATCGTCTAGATTTGTCTCATTTGAAGGTCTACACAATTGATGATGAAAGTACCACTGAGATAGATGATGGCTTAAGTTGGGAATTACTTCCAGATGGGCGAGAGCGCGTGTGGGTGCATATTGCCGATCCTACCAGGTGGTTAGTACCAGAAGATGAGTTAGACCTAGAAGCCAGAAAACGGGGAAGTACAGTTTATTTACCTACTGGGATGGTTCCCATGTTCCCGGAAATCTTGGCAACTGGCCCCATGAGTTTGGTACAAGGACAGGTTTGTTGTGCCTTAAGTTTTGGGGTAGTTTTAGATGAAAGCGGTGCAGTAGAAGAGTATTGCATTCATCCCAGCTTAATTAAACCGACTTATCGCCTCACCTACGAAGATGTAGATGAAATGCTGGAATTAGGGGTGGAAGCGGAACCAGAAATTGAAGCGATCGCCACTTGGGCAAAGCAACGCAAATCTTGGCGATATCATCAAGGCGCTATCAGCATTAATATGCCGGAAGCGATGATCAAGGTTAAAGGCGACGAAATCGACATAGATATCTTAGATGACTCATCATCTCGGCAATTGGTAGCCGAGATGATGATACTTGCTGGTGAAGTAGCAGCTCGCTACGGTCAAGCTCATAACATACCTTTGCCCTTTCGCGGTCAACCACAGCCAGAATTACCTCCGGAAGAAGAGTTGCTTTTGCTACCAGCCGGCTTTGTGCGCGCCTGTGCCATGCGTCGTTGTATGCCCAAGAGTGAAATGAGCATCACCCCCTTACGACATGCTGGTTTGGGCTTAAATACATACACTCAAGCTACTTCTCCAATCCGCCGTTACAGTGACTTGCTTACCCACTTTCAGTTAAAAGCTCACTTGCGGGGTGAAGTTCTACCTTTCTCAGCAGAACAACTGAAAGAAGTGATGATGACAGTCACCTCTACCACCCAAGAAGTCACAATGGTGGAACGGCAAACTAATAGATATTATGCTCTAGAATATTTGCGCCGTCATCCCGACCAAGTTTGGAATGTTACAGTCTTAATGTGGCTGCGGGAAGACAGCAACCTAGCACTAATTTTGTTAGAAGATTTGGGCTTACAGTTACCAATGTTTTTTAAACGTTCGGTGGGATTGGGTGAACAGATATTAGTGAAAGTTAGCCACGCTGACCCGCAAAAAGATATGATTCAATTTCAGGAAATAATTTATCAAGAAAGCTACCAGTCAGCATCGAATTAAGGATTAATTCCCATTTAGCTGTTTGAGCTAATGGGGAGAATATTAACTCATGACCAGAGTAATAATTGTTGATACCACCATGCGTGATGGAGAACTAACGCCTGGTGTAAAAATGAGTTTGCCACAAAAATTACTATTGCCCAATTACTTGAATAAAAGCGAGTAAATATAGCGTTTCCTAATCTGCTGAAGTACTAAGTACATCGCTAACAAAATTGGGCAATCTTTGCGTAACTCTGCGCTACCTTAGCGTCCCTCTGCGTTGAAAAACATTAGTTCTGTACCTCACTTAACTCTTCATCGCTATAGCAATCCTAAATAAGTCACGAACAAAAAGATCCCCGACTTCTACGAGAAGTCGGGGATCTGATCAAATAGGATTGCTATACATATACACCGATGATTAGGTTGTTGGGTATTTTTTATTTGGAAGTCCCTAAACGTAATTATTTTATTAGCAATAAATGACAAAAAGTCTGAGATAATAACAGATTATTTTTCATTAAGAATATGCAAGAGCAAGACTTTTATCGCGCTGATCCATTAGCCCGTTGGCTCATTGATAAATGTCATTTGACACCTGTTAGTTTAGGAATGCTCTCAATCGTCATCACATCTGGTCTTTACCTGCTTGTTGCTGTGTTAACTAAGACTTTGATATTAAAAGGTTCGCAGTTAGGATTACTACAAGATTGGTTCGCTTGGGTGTGGATATGTTTGCTCAATCCAGTCATCTTTGGCTACTACCTGTGGTCATTTAAGGGAATTTACCGCTTAATTCAGTACCTCGATCAATCAGATATTGTTGAAACTTCCGAAGCAGAGATTAACTTGGTATTATCTCCTTACCAAAAATCATGGCGGCAATTTTTGGCGTTGGCAACAGGAGCGGCTTTTGCTATCTGGTATTTCACCGTACAGCAAAATGTTTATAACTGGACAGGATCTGATAATGGCATTCCGGCACTGACAGGTGCAATTAACGCTTTTGCCATATTTTACGTAGGAACTATATTAGTCTTAACTCTAATAACTAATGTTTGGGTACTGCATGAACTCTTGGGTAATAAGCAACTTAACATTAATCCACTTCATCCTGATCGCTGTGGTGGATTGAGTCCGTTGAGCCAATATTCACTAAATACAGCTTACCTGGCGGCGATCGCTGGCACAATGATTACCCTTGGTAGGTATCAATTTATTTCTCAAGGGATAGCGCAACAGTACTGGTATTTTAATTTCATTATTCTACTTTATATTCCTATCTCGTTAATCTGCTTTTTCGGCCCTCTTCTGGCTGCCCGCAGAGGTATGAGAAAAGCTAAAGAAGAGTTACTGAGTGCAATTGCCAAGCAGTTTCAAGCTGATTATGTTCGTGTTCACACAAGCTTAAGTAATGATGCAGAAAATTTAAAGAAAGAAGCTGCCAAGCTACAAGAGTTGCGCTCTCTCTACACTTTAACCAATGAATTTCCTGTGTGGCCTTTTGATGTCACAACCTTGCGGCAATACTTACTATCTGTAGTTACACCACTTATTCCCTTACTACTAAAGTTAGGAGAATACTTTTTTAAAAGCATGGTTGTTAAATAATTTAAAAGTTGCCTGTTGGTAAGAATAAGGAGGTGCGATCGCTTACCAGTTACTTATCCCAAAAGCCTCACAGATGGCAAGGCGATCGCCTGCTCATTGATTTACATAGAATAATGATGTAGAGAGGAATTCCGTAATTTTAGACTACATACATGACATACTCTGCTTCTAACAACAGTTCTGAATTACTCTCGGTAGCTCAAACTGCTCAGTTACTTGGTGTAACCCGTCAGCGAGTACACGAGTTAATTAAGAATGGTCAGATCATAGCTCGCAAACTTGGGCGCTATTACTACATAGAAGCGATAGAAGTAAATAGATATACAAGCCAGCCTATGGGAAAGCCTTATCAACCCCGTAGTAGCAAGACTCAAATCAACTCTCTTGACAATTGACAAGAGAGTTTTTAAACTTAAGCTATACAAACGTACTAATGGTTAAACCAATGCTCCCCTTTCAACTGATTGCAACTGATGTTGCCACTCAACAAGGATTGCAACAGGTGTACAAGAGTGAGTATGGAATTCTCTATCAGGGAGATTGTCTTCAACTTTTGTCAGCATTGCCTAATGAGTCCGTAGATCTCGTATTTGCTGACCCACCTTTTAATCTTGGTAAGGAATATGGTGAAGGTATAAGCGATCGCATGGAGGCGGATCAATATTTAATATGGTCGCAACAGTGGCTTAGTGAGAGCATTCGAGTCCTTAAACCTGGCGGCAGTTTATTTATATTCAACTTACCCAAATGGTGCATAGAGTATGGTGCATACCTCAATCGACAAGGTATGAGCTTCCGGCATTGGATTGCTTGCAGAATGCCGAAAGCTTTTCCCAGAGGTAAAAAGATGTCTCCGGCTCACTATGGACTACTGTATTACACCAAAGGAGAACCAGCAGTATTTAACAAAGTCTACACACCCATTCAAGTTTGCCGCCATTGCGGTGGAGAAATCCGTGACTATGGTGGACATCGTAAAAAACTCAACCAGCAGGGTATTAACTTAATGGATGTTTGGGATGCTCCAGAAGATGTTTGGGAAGATGCTTCTGAAGCCGACTCTACTACTGAGATTTTATGGACATTGACAGAGGAAATGTGGACTGACATTCCACCAGTTCGGCATCGTCGTCACAAAAAACGAGTTCCCAACGAACTGGCTCCCATTATGCTGGAACGAATCATTGCAATGGCATCTAATCCTGGACAAGTTGTGGTAGATCCGTTTGGAGGTTCTGGTACTACATTTTATGCAGCCCAAAAGCTTAAACGTTACTGGATTGGTTCAGAAATTGGGGATACAGATCCAGCCGTAGAACGATTGATTGACCTAGCCAATGGAATCATAGAAGAATGGGAATCAGCAAGAGGAAATAAAAAATTGAAGCAGCGACAAAAAACTGCGTCGTCACAAATGCCAATTCCTTTCTCTACATAGCTATGCAAGCAAGAAACTCAGATTAAGGCCCGACCATCAGTGCCTTTAGTAAGTGCTGGTACATTGCTATTCACTTGATCATGTTCAATTACAAAGATTGCCAAAAACCCCTCTGTAATCTGAACTGCCCGCCAGACATCAAAGTATGGCTCTAATTCTTCGTAGTTACCAATTCTATCCGTTAAATAAGCGTAAAGTTTCCTGCTTGGGAGTACCAAAGCAGCACCAAGAAAAACACCACGTAGTAATCCGAGAACCATTTTATTGACTGCTCGATGGCTTGAGGAAATATTGCCTGTTTCCCACTCAAGTGCGAAAAGATAATCATCAATTACCTTTGTTGCATCGATTTTTCCCGGTGATTTAGTTGCATAGTTGATGCGAGTTTCCAACTTCCATCCAAATCTATCTCTCAATGCAATCATACAGGCTTCTTTAATTGGCTTGACACCATTACCATGTCTTGTTGGATTGATTGTAAAGCCAGATGTCCCAGGCGGATGCACAATTAGAGAGATAGCATCACGGATTTCAGCACGAATGATAGACCAATCATTTGATTCTTCAAAACTCCCAATACTAATTAAAGAAACTTCTTGCACAATCTTCATATAGAACAACTGGCTTAGTATTTTGATTAACTTGGTACCAATGAACTCTTCACTCCCCACTTCCTACTCCTGGTATATGCGTATACATTCCTTGACCTTGGGTATCGTAGATAAATAAAGGTACATTGGCATTATCACCAATTACTGCTAGGGCTTCCTGTAAAACTTGCCAGTGATTTGCAGCACTAATTAGAGAACTCTGATTCTCAGGAGTGGTATCAGATAAGGTACTGTTTATTACTTGTTCGTACTCAGGGGTGAGTGAGACCACAATTCCTGTGTCATTGATCATAAAAGTACAAATCTGAATTTCACTAGAACAAGTTTTATCTAAGTCAGTACGGATTTGTTGCCAACTAACAGTGACTTGTAGTTTATCTTGTGCTTGCTGGAGGGCCTGTGAGTAGGGTGCAATTAAGCTTTGAGATTGATTGTAATAAAAGCTATCTGGAGAAATTTGTTTAGCATTCTGCAAAGCTTGATCCCAGTATGTAACAGCGATCTGCCATTGGTTTTTTTGTTCATAGACTTTGGCTTGATTAGCTGTGGTGATAGCTTGCTGGTAACTTTTAGCTGCTAATTGTTCTATGATGGCGCGATCGCGTACTCTTGCTAGTTGAGGTTTATACTCTGCCAATAAATTTTGAGCGTCTTGGTACGCTGGGCTAGTCTGAGGAATGATATTCAAAGCATTAACTACTACTCGCCAAGTCGAATGTGCCTTTTGCCAATCATTTAAAGATTTGGCAGTAGCTTCCCGCTTGATCGCTACACTGGCGACAGCTTTGGCATCTGTGAGTTTCTTTAGCCATTTTTCTTGGGCGAGTAACTGCTGATTGATAGTTTGTAAACTGACACGATATTTGATTAATTTCGGTTGTACCAGCCCATAAAGTTCACTATTAGGGCCTAGACCTTCCAGTGGTGCGATCGCCTGCCGCCATAAGTGTTGTCTAGCTTGTAATTCTTCGAGGCTATTTGCAGTTGTTTGCGTTTTTTGCTCCGCCACAGATGCCGCCTGTAAAGCTTTTACCACCTGGTTAATTTTTTCTGACTGCCCAGACAAGGTAATTTTTAGTTCCTCTGCTTGTTGATTATAAGGTGACCAACGGGGAATCTTTGTTAGGTCAGCGTTAGCTGCTTCTAGTCGCTGTTGCAGTGCTACTAATTGATTTTCTGACCTCACACGACGCATCAGTTGCCGAGAATCTGTTTTAAGTTTCTGGGCAGTTTGCATCTCTTGGCACTCAGACATGACACAAGGACGAGTTAATAAATAAACGCCGCTACCTAACACGCCAATGCCAGCGAAAGCTATTCCCAGCAGGATCAATTTAACAGGGCGTTTTGGTTGGGTAGTCAACAAATCCGGCGTATCAGCTACGAGGTCAAACAGTTCCTCTTCATACATCTCTGAAGTAGATGGAACATAAGTCAGAGAAGAAGTAGGAGGTATTACTCCCCCTGCTTCTTTACACTCCTTCTGCTTCATCATGAGAGAACATTTGGCATAAGGGAGTTTTTCCCCAGAGATTCTGAGGAAACATTGCACCCACTGTTCCTTGTTGGTTATTAATGACTGGAGTGCTTCTTCAAGTACCGCAAAAATACGCTGAGTGTCAACAGTGACATTAACTGGATGTTGAGTCAAAATCATCAACTCGTCTTTGTTGACAGCACATTTAATTTGGAAAACTTCACCAGAGGGAATTTCTGCCAGAATTTGTTCCTGCAAAGTTCTGGCTAAAAGCTGTAAGTCTTCTTGCTGGACTGCTACTTTCATAGAGCGTTCCCTCTGGTTTTCTATATTGTTTTGTTGATCTTTTTTCGTTTATTGAATGCAGATGCACAGTTTAACCAACCATAGCCAGGAAATCATAGAACAACTTTTTAACACAAATTCTCCACTTTCACCAAAATTAGTGATTATTTTTATTTCTGATTTTTCCCACTCCTAGATATTAAATTTTAATAATTCAGCTTTCCCTAGAAATTGCTCATAAAAAATGGGAATAATAAAAATTTTGAGCGTTTTCCAGCCTTGGCAGATAACAATTAAATCTCCACAGCATTCCTAAATTATTCGTGTTCAACCAGAATGCCGATATCTGGGATATATCAGGATGCTCAAATTTTTAATTTTCACAACTCATATAGAATTGCTACATAACTAAAATCCTGATGCAAACAGTGTTTACTGAGAAACCACTGCGGTTTTGGGGTCTCACGCCACTTTCGGCAACAGGGAGAACCTACGCAATGGAGTGAAGTGGCGTTGTTGAGTTTGCTCCTCTGTCCCCTGTAGTGAGAGCAAGAATAAGATACCAGAATTTTTTGACATCAATGGGGATTTTGTTCTATGCTGACAAACTCACTGGTCAGATTAATTACTTCTATTAAGTACAGTAGTAACAGTTTAATCAGAGAAAGAGATTTGCTACATTTACTAAATTCGATAAAATTGATACGAGAAAAATAAATTGTTATGGACGAACAAAGCTTGATTATGCAATTATGGTGCTATAAAAAGTAGAAAACAGCACCAAAGAAATACTTTTGGAAGTGTAAATATCAGGTGCATATCAATGGATTTATTAGAGTACCAAGTTAAAGAATGGTTTAAAAAGATAGGCATTCCCGTATTGCCATCTCAGCGAATTGACCATCCGACAGATTTGAAACGCTTAAAAATTCGCTATCCGATTGTCCTCAAATCTCAGGTGTATGCGGGTGAAAGGGCAAAAGCCGGTGGAGTGAGGTTTGTAGAAACGACAATCGATGCGATCGCTGCCGCCCAGACTATTTTTAGTTTGCCAATTTGGGGCGAGTTACCAGAAGTTTTACTGGCAGAATCTCAGTATGTGGGTCAGCAGGAATTGTATCTAGCAGTAGTTTTAGATACTGCTGTCTGCCGACCAGTACTTTTAGGCTGTAATGAAGCCGATATCGATTGGGAATCGGCAGGAGAGAAAATGCACCATGTTGTCGTTGAACAGGAATTCTCTCCTTTTTATGCGCGGCGACTGGCTTTAAAAATGGGTTTACAAGGTACGCTGATGCAGTCGGTAAGCACAGTTGTAGAGAAATTGTACCAGTTGTTTGTCCAAAAAGACCTGGATTTAGTAGAAATTAATCCCCTAGCCGTGAATAGTTCGGGTCAAGTTATGGCTCTCAATGGTAAAGTCAGTATCAACGAACGAGCCATCGGCCGTCATCCAGATTTAGCCGACATAGCGGTCAAAATAGCTAACCGTCATAGTGGCAGTTTGCTCAAAGGCCATTTGGGCGATTGGGATGGTATGGAATTACACGGCAAAATAGGTATTTTGGGCAATGGTACTGGTTCGATGATGGCCACCTTAGATTTAGTCACTAGTGCTGGTGGTAAACCTGGTAGTTGTCTGAATTTGCGCCATGCTTTTCTCACTGATATCTCACCGACTACCTTCTGCGATCGCCTAGCCAAAGGTTTGAACATCTTAGCTGCTGACAAAAGCATTCAAGTGATCCTCATTAACCTCCTAGGTAGCGTTCCTCAAGCTGAGGAAGTAGCAGACATTATTACTAATTTTGTCCAACACGACAAGAGTGCAACCAAATCATCCGTTTCAGGTTCTCATGGTAGCAGAAGCCGTCGCGAAACTCATTTACCGCGATTAGTTGTCCGGATTGCTGGTTCTGAATTCAATGTAGCTAAAGATTTTTTGGACACATTAAAAACTCAAAGCGATGCTCTGATAGTTGTAGAAAATTTGGATGAAGCAGTAACAGAAGCAGTTCGTTTAGCCAAGCCAACTGCTCACAAAAAGGTTTAATTTTGTGGAGATGTCTATTACTAAATTGGGATGACTAAAATACACACATGATTATTGTCAACCACAACATTGGATATTTCCATGAAAGCGTTGGAAGCCCATAATCTCAACAAAACCTTCCGTCAAAATAACCAAATTATTGCAGCCGTCAAAAATGTCTCCTTAAGCATTAATCCTCAAGAGGTACTAGCTTTTCTTGGCCCTAATGGAGCAGGCAAGACAACCAGCATTAAAATGATAGCTGGATTAATTCAGCCGGATGCTGGTTGGGTGAGAATTACTGGTAGTGACCCCCACCGTAATCCAGTAGCACTGCAAAAACTAGGTGCGGTACTCGAAGGAAATCGTAACCTTTACTGGCGATTAACTCCCCAAGAAAATTTGGAATATTTTGGTGTATTAAAAGGACTTAGCCAACGTGAAGCTCGTAAATCAGGGTTAGCACTTTTAGAAAGATTTGGCTTGATAGCAAAACGTCATACACCCGTACAAAATCTTTCACGGGGAATGCAGCAAAAACTAGCATTTGCCGTGGCATTAGTTCATCGACCCCAACTATTATTATTAGATGAACCAACTTTAGGACTGGATGTAGAAGCCACAGAAGATATAAAAATTTTAGTGCGAGAAATTGCTGCTGCTGGTTGCGCTATCTTACTAACTACTCACCAACTCAGCATTGCTGAAGAACTTGCAGATAGGATTGCCATTATCCAAGCAGGTGAAATTATCACAGAATTACCAACCAGTGAATTAATCCGCCAATTTTCTGGAATTGGGTACCAAATTGAAGTGGAAACTTTACTTGATGAGTCACGCATCACCGCTTTAGAAAATCTTGGTGCAGCAGTTCAAGACACACAAATTATCCACTTACCCAAGCCAGAATTACTCTACAAAGTCCTCGATATACTCAAACCTCTGCCTTTATCCTCCCTGGAAAAAGAGCAAGCGAACCTCACCCAAATCTTTTTGCAGATAGTTAGAAAAGGCAGAAATAGCGATGCTTGAATTATTTTTAGCGGAATTGCACCGCAGTTGGATGATGTTTATTCGCTATCCCTTGGAGACAGTAGGTGGTCTTTTTATCTACACTTCCATTTTTTATGGACTTTTCTTAAGTTCTCGTTATATTGCTGGTGCGGCATTTCAATTAGGCGATCGCCTCGACTCGATCATTATTGGCTATGTGCTTTGGACTTTGGTGTCATTCATTCTCGGTAGTCTAGCGGGAGAGTTGCAATTAGAGGCACAAACTGGCACTTTAGAACAACTGTTTCTCTCGCGCTATGGTGCAACTAAGGTCTTTTTAATGCGAGCATTGGCTGAATTGATCTTGCAGATAATTCAAATCCTCAGCGTTCTCTTGATCATCATGCTGCTAACCGGCAGCCGTCTCGACTTTCCTCCCACATTGCTTTTCCCTTTTGTTACCGTAGTCTTAGGAGCCAATGGCTTTGCTTTTGCAATGGGGTCTTTATCCTTATTATTTAAACGTGTCCAGCAACTTTTAAGTCTCACTCAATTTCCTTTATTATTTTTGCTGACGATTCCCACCGAAAGTTGGACAGGATCAGCAAGAATTTTGGCAAAATTACTTCCCATGACTACTGGTGCCTCATTATTGCGTGATTTGATGGCAAGAGGTGAAAGTTTGGATTTAACTATGTTATTAATAGCTTTCATTAATGGAACAGTATATTTCGCCCTAGGATTATGGCTATTTCGTCAAGCTGAACGTCAAGCAAAGCGACAAGGAATAGTAGGAGGATATTAATTCTATAGTTTAAGTAACAATAAACTTATAAGACATAGTAGATTTATTCCCTAGCCTGCTAAAACTACCAGAACTTGATATGAACTTAACGCCAGACAGCAAAGTATTAATCCAAGGCTTTTCTGAATTCATGACAGCGACTCATGTTGCGCAAATGAAAGCTTATGGGACAAATTTGGTTGCTGGTGTCAATCCCGGATGTGGTGGACAGCGACTATATGATCTGCCAGTATTCGATTTGGTGGAAGAGGTAGTAGCGAAATTTGGGGTAATTGATACAGCTATCATCTGCGTACACCCGTACCAAGTACTAGATGCAGCCTTAGAAGCGATCGCCTCCAATATCAGCCAGATTATCATTATCTCTGGTGGTGTACCACCATTAGATATGGTACAGTTGCTCCGCAAAACCGAAGCACGTGAAACCTTGGTAGTAGGGCCCAACAGTCCAGGAATTATTGTCCCAGGGAAGATTCTTTTAGGAACTCAACCGAATGAATTGTATACTCCAGGCCCAGTGGGGATCGTTAGTCGTAGCAGCACCCTCACTTATGAAGTCGCGTGGGAATTGACCAAGGCTGGTTTAGGACAATCAATTAGTGTCAGTATTGGTAGTGATGCGATCGTCGGTTCATCCTTTTTGCAATGGCTGCAAATTCTCGATGAAGATGAAACCACAGAGGCGATCGTTTTAGTCGGTCAACCCGGCGGCGGTAGTGAAGAAGCCGCAGCACGATACATTGCTGAGGCCATTGATAAACCAGTAATAGCTTACATTGCAGGCAGACACGCACCACCAGGAAAAAATTGGCGACAAACTGGGACTTTAGCCACAGTTATCGGACGTGATTCTAACTTTGGTACAGCACAAAGCAAATTAGCTGCATTTAAAGAAGCACATGTTCCCGTAGCTGAACGTCCTTCTTTGATTCCAGAATTAGTCAGAAAAGGGATGAATTAATTGCACTAGGAACACACAAGACACTACACGGAATAGATGGGATACCAAGTGTCTGTATTTTCTGTTTAAAATTCTCCGCCAAAAGATAAAGAGATTTTTCGAGTCAATGTGAAAGGAGTAGTTATTTAGGTGCTTGTGTGCTGAGGATAATTGCGTAAATAATTATGTTTGCTGTCTTATCCAAGCACGAACGGAATTAATAGTAGTGATACTGAAGTTAATAGACAACCACAGCACCAGCATAAATATGAGTAGCATAATTCACAACAGCAAAAGGTATCTTTTACCATTTATTATGGTGGCGATCGCATCTAGCATCAGTAGCTGTAGTTCTAGCCCAACTTCCCACAGTATTGACAGTGAAGCACCAGCGCCTGCTAACACCACTACACCACAAATATCATCCCCAAGCCCAACTCAAAATCCGCCTGCTGCAACTTCCAAAGCCACCACTAGCAAGACGACTAATGTCACCTTGTATACAAGTGATATTCAATGTCAAGAACTGATTCCGCAAAAAATTTCAGTACCAGCAGAGGAACCTGTAACAGGTGCAGTGGGTAAAATTATTGAGGAACGAGATACAGCTGACTTTAACTTGTCTGGTTATCGCGTTAGGGTTGAGAACGGTGTTGCCACAATTGATTTGCGATTATCTCCTCAATCGAAACGCCAGTTAGTTTCTCTTTCAAGTTGTGAACAGTTTGCTTTATTTGGTAGTCTCCGTAAAACTTTAACAAGTAATCCCCAATGGGATATTAAAGAGGTTCGCTTCACTGAGCAAGGTAAAGAAGTCATCTTGTGAAGGCTAGCGGGGCGTAGTCCATGAGTTAGCAAATTGGTGTACGCAGTTTATTAGGACTATTTACATTAAACTGGGGAAGTGACACGTTCCTAAAAATTAATTTTGCCCTGATACCAGACTGATGACGCGGATCAATAGACAGGTGAGCTGAAAAGTTCTACAATTTGACTGATTGTGGTAAATCTACCTATTGCTCAATCAACACAACCATAGTAAAGATTTTCTAGTGATTCAGCCGCATTTGGCCAGCGCTCTATTAATATAAGAAAGTCTTTAGTCAGGAACAGCGAAAAAATGGATGTAAAGCTAATTTTAGCCGGATTAACAGTTATATTCACTGTTTTGTGCCTGTTCTTTGGCACTAAAAATGGATTTTATGATTCAGAAAACTATCACGGTAATGGCTCTGCTCATTGAGAAAATTTCCAGGATAGAAATTTCCCGTTTAGAACTTTGGAAGGCAAAACAGGCAAGAGCTAAACCCCTTTAGCCCCAAATGTGAGGGGTTGTTGTTAACCCACTTTCCCGAACTGGAGTCAGTTCGTTGTCAGCGTCCGCCCTAGTCAAAAATCTCTATTCTCAGGGTATAGACGCGCACAACAAAACTTACCCCTAGGTCACAAAATCAGGAGCAGCGTAATTCTTGGCTGTTGGGGTATGTCAATGATGATGAGGTCGGAGGGGAGGAAAGCATGAGGGATATGTCGGCATCCTCTCGCGTTGATGCTGGGGAGATGGCTAGCGAATTAGACTGTTTGCCTTATAGTGTCCAGCATTACGATGAGGGCGTGTGTTTATTAGTGCGGATGGGTCCACACCGCGTACTACTGGATTGTGGCTTGGGGGACACTTCATTATTGCTCAGCTCGTTGGCTAAATCAGCCCGTCGCGGCAGTTCACCGATGCCAGCAGATTTAGTCTTAATTAGTCACGCCCATCCAGATCACGCTAGAGGTTTGCTAGGACTGCACCAGGCTTTCCCACTTTTACCCATCTATGCCAGCGAGGTGACTAGCAAGTTACTACCGCTCAATTGGCTAGACCAAGATTCTCAAAAAATTCCCCAACTGTGTCATGCATTGCCGTTGCGATCGCCTGTAGAAATCCAAGAAGGTCTGGTAGTAGAATTATTTCCTGCCGGACATCTACCAGGAGCAGTGGCAATACTCCTCACTTACACCACCAAGCAGCGCTCTTACAAGTTACTGTATACAGGTGATTTTTTCTTGTCAAACTCGCGGCTAGTAGAAGGCTTGCGTTTAGAAGAGTTGCGGGGCTTAGAGTTAAATGTGCTAATTATTGAAGGCACTTATGGCACATCGCGTCATCCCCACCGCCGCAACCAAGAAAACCAACTAGCCGAGCGCATTAATCGGGCGATCGCCGAGAATTGTTCTGTGCTACTACCTACACCTGCTTTAGGTTTAGGTCAAGAACTGCTAATGCTTTTACGCTCTCATCACCACTTCACAGGACGGGATTTAGATATTTGGGTTGATGGTGCTGTCGCCACTGGGTGTGATGCTTACCTGGAACTACTGCCTCATCTACCTCCATCAGTACAGAACTTCGCCCGTCATCAACCGTTGTTTTGGGATGAACGAGTACGTCCGCGAGTCCGTCGTTTACCATCGGCAGATCGTGCCACTGTGGGTAAGTCTCCTTGTATTGTGCTCACCGACTCCACAGCCAATTTGCATCAATACTGCCAAAGAGAAACTGGGCCTTGGCTCATCCTATTACCAGAAAAAATTGATATAAAAATTAATAAAAAATATTCAGCACCTACTACCGACGAAAGCTATCTTCTAGCCCAGCATAGTGACGGACCTGGTACTACGCAGCTAATTCATAATTTACGTCCCCAGCACGTTGTTTTTGTCCACGGTTCCCCGGCTTATTTAGCTGACTTAACTAGCTTAGAAGAGCTACAAAACCGCTACCACGTGCATTCTCCCTCGGCTGGCACCTTGGTAGAATTGCCGATTGGTGAGACATTTATGCAGCCAGCCCCCCCAGAAACTAACTATGAGGGTGAATTAACAGAATTAGGCACGGTAGTCACAATCACCTTACCTGATGCCATTACAGATGACCCACGGTGGCGACAGTTTGCCGATACTGGTTTAATTGAAGCTCGCTGGCAGGGTGAAGAACTAGTATTACGGGGATTGTCTCCACGAGAACTGCTCAACCAAAGTGGCGATCGCTATACTTGGTCTGATGTAGATTGTTGTGGCACTTGCCGACACCAAAGGGGGCAGCGATGTTGGAATCCCGCTTCCCCGTTATATAACTTCAAAGTGACTCTTGAGGGTTACTGTCCTGCTTTTGAACGCTTATCCAATTCTGATTCTTAAAGGATGAATCCTGAGTACGATATACTACTCAGGACTCAGTGAGGAAGTACCTAACTATTCAGGATTTGAATCGGGAAAATGGTTACGGATACGCTCCGCTTCTGGGCAATCTTCCGTCATCAGAGGTTCTATATTACCGCGTGGCACTGAGGCTAATTTTTGGGTTACAGAGCCAATGCTTTCAAGACGAACCATTTCCTCCCAAGCACAAACTTCGTCTTCCTCGTCTGTTTCATAGCGTAGTGTCACTAAATCTCCCTCTATATCGAGGATGCGGGCGCGTTCAATCCAGCGTTGCTGGTCCCGCAAGAATACACATACCTCCCGCCCGTCGCAACACAGTTGATAAATCTTGCGGTGTAGCATGTACTGCTTCTGCCTTTTTAAACAACGTAGTTAAACCTAATGAAAATTGGGTTTTACCCCGATAATACCTTTTGGAAGTCAGTTCCGTAGTTCAGAATCAGTGCGTCTAACGACTCCACCCTTAGACTTGCTTGTCGTTGTCAAAATCTAGGGAATGTTGGGATCATAGACTGTAATTACTGCACCTGTTGAACTCAACCTCCTTCAGGTCACTCAGCGAATGTCTACTTCATAGAAGTCACACAATTCTGTAATTCTCCTAACCAGGTGAATATTTGCTGGTGAGTACTTCCTACAATTATGTGATAAAAAATACTCCAAATCAAGCGTTGATCGCGGTTGTTTGATTTGCCTGCTTGTAGTCATTGGCATTGCTGGGAAGTCCGGGAACTCGGCTTTACTTTTATCCCTAATGTATTTGATCTTAGCTCATTCTCTTGCCGACCTTAATGGTTTTCAACAACAATCAGTAAAGAGTTTTGAGTTTACGCACTCAGGGGGAGTGGGGAGTGGGGATCTAATAGTTGTATTGTTATAGTTACTAAAAAAAGAGAGAATGTTAAAAGCCCACTGTTGAAGGGAATTAGGGGATTTATTTTTGCCGAAATTGCCTGCAATTCACAATGCAGTGGCAAAGTTACCCAATTTTTTCCTGGGTGAGAAATTTTATTGGCAGTTGCGAGGACGCTTCTCGTTTTATTTGACCTGCGCTGACTGCATCATATAGGGCTGAAAGGGCTGCCAAATCTTCTGACTGACAACACTTAGTTGCCAGAACTTGATGGAGTAGACCCTCAGATTCAACACTAAGATATCCAGTTTGAAAAGCAGATTCAACGAGTGAGCGAATCATGTTGATTAGGGTACGATGAGTATTTTCTTACCTTTAGTGTGATGCATTTTATTCTCTTATTAGTTGATATGAGACAGTAATTACTAGTGATTATAATTACATCTATTCGTGATCTGTATCACAGATTGTAGAAAAATAATCATTTTTTATCTGTGTACTTAGAAACAAATAATACAACTTTCTGTTTGACTGAATTTAAGCTACACAAAAAAAATAGTATTTAAATATGTATTAAAAACTGTATTCTTACTTAATTAAAAAACTGACGGAAATCTTCATCTTGGTGACTCAATTCCACCCAGTCTAGATTTAAAGACATAAATCGTTGTACCAAGCGATCGCAGGCAGGGCGTTCAGTGGCATAATGTCCCGCATCGATTAAAATTAGACCGCGATCGCGACTTTCTTGAAACTGATGGAACTTACAATCAGCAGTCAGATAAACTTGCGCGCCGATTTTGGCTACCGCCGAAATAAAACTAGCGCCGGAACCACCTAACACAGCTACTCGTGAAATCAACTGCTGTAAGTCAGCAGTTGGTGAAAAAAGCAAATTAGGTGGTGTGAGTCGGGTTTGAATTGCAGCAAGTAGCTCCTGTAAAGTCAACAATGGCTTTAGTAACCCCACACGTCCGTAACCCAATCCTGCTTGAGTGGGTACGATGGGAGTGACTTCCTTCAGTTCTAAAATTTGCGCCAAAACGTCAGCAGTACCATCCTGGACTTGATCGAAATTGGTGTGGGCGCTGTAAATACCAATATTGTGGGTAAAAGCTAATCTAGTCATTTCCGCGATCGCTTCACCACTACGTAAGGATTTAGGCGGACTAAAAATTAAAGGATGGTGAGCAAAAATCAGATTAGCATTCAAAGCGATCGCTTCCTGCATCACCGCTAAAGTCGGCGTCAGACAAACCAACACTCGCGCTGCTTCCTGCATCACACCTGGTTCAATCTGCCAACCACAATTATCCCAGCTTTCACACCAAGCCGGATTTGCCCATGCTTCAAACCAATTAATTAAATCAACAATTTTCATAAAAATTATTTTGATTTTTAATTACTAGTTCAGTGTCTCTGTGGTTGAATATTTAATTTTAATGCTATCTGCTGGCGCATCTCTTGGAAAGGTTTATTCCATATAGGGCGGGCGTTCCAATTCCATGTTGCCACAGGGATAAGTTGTTTACTAGCCAGATAAATTAGCAGACGGCGTTCATCTTCTGGTTCGCGGGAGAAGTCGAAGGGATTACGGAAACCTGTACTACACAGCTTATAAGATGTCATCTGACCGTGGCTGATACGTTGTAAAATTTGTTCACCTTTTACGAGCAAATAATCTAAAAAAACTAAACTAAAAGGCTCTGAATGTGCGCGAGTTTCTGGCTCTTTTTGTACCCATCTAGCCCAATCAAACCCATACATAAAATCATGAACATAACGAAAGCGAATTTCTTTTCCAATGCCAAATAACTCTATCAGCAACACCATCTTGTGACTAAAAGTTTCTAAAAAAGAAACAGCACCAACATCTGCTACTAAAGCCTGTCTGAGCATACTACTCACCATAAAATCAAAATCCCAAAAAATATTTTCTGGAAAATTTTGCAATTGAGCGCGAAGTATGCGTTCTAATGTCTTCTGCAAAGCCATGAGAAATTGTATGTCTGTAGTACTTGCAGTAATTAAGTTTTCCAGTTCGGCAAAACTTGTAATTAAAGACTTTTGGGGATTGAGAGTTAATGGATTAATAGATTGCTGGGCTAAAATTTCGTCAAGACATGGGAAAAGATTATTTGGTGTCAAGTTATGCTTCATAATTAGTTTAAATAGCCCAGACAGTCTAAACTAAATATAAGCTTAGATCGTAAAACTTATATTTATTCATTTAATACAAACAAACTTAATGTGTAGCTTTACAAATCGATATTAATGGTGAATAACCGTTCGCCCCTAGTGACTTTTAGCTGATTCAATTTTTCATCACCAAATTGAGTAAGCTCTCAAGAAACAGTGCTGAGTGCTGATTTAAGAATAAAAATCGTCAACTGTCAAGCTCTGTTTTTTCATTCATAGCAAGTGGTGTGCTGTCTGTGGGGTTGCGCTTAAGCTCGACTTTATCCAAAATTAAGAACTCGATTTCTTTATCTGGCAAAAATCCTGTCTTTTTGGCAAATACTTTTTCTACGTCACAGAGTATCGATGAAGTTCAAAGAATAAAACTACCGTCCCACATAGGTTTCAGCTTGGGCAATCGCGTTGCGAAAAAAATGGATAAAGTCGAGCTAAGAGCTAAGGACATCTTGTTTAGGGTAGATTTAATTGCCTATCAATCCTCAATCCTTAGTTAGAAATGTGGACAACCAACTCTCTCGTATGACTACGCTGGCGATGTTCCCAAACATAAATTCCCTGCCAGGTTCCCAGTACCAAATGACCTCGATTTATGGGGATATTTTCAGAAGTATGAGTAAGTGCTGTACGGATGTGTGCTGGCATATCATCCGCACCTTCAGCATCGTGGATGTATTTGCCTGATTCTGGCACGAGTTTTGCCATAAAGTTAGCTAAATCCACTAATACATCAGGGTCGGCATTTTCTTGTATAACTAAACTAGCTGAAGTATGGCGTAAAAATAAGGTACAAAGACCAGTTTCTACCCCTGATTGTGCAACTATGGCTGCAACTTTTGTAGTGATATTCTGAAAATTTTTGCCAGTAGTAGAAATTCTTAGTAACTTTTGGTAGTGAGCCATCTTGAAGGTGAGTGACTATTCACTGATGAGCGTTGACTCTCTTTTACAGATGATTTATTTTGTCATCTAGGCAAAAAAGAGCAATATGAAACAGTAATACTGCCTATTAGTATTATACGTCTCTAGCCAGCAGACAATTCCCAAATATAAACTGTGCCCGAAAAAATCCGATAACGAATGTTTTGACGGCTTACCATGAATGAATGAACTTCATGAGATTGATTCTATCCATGAAGTAATAATTTGGAGGATTAATCACAACTGTGAGTCTAGCCTGTAAATCCATCTGCAATTTCTTTGTATCTAGCAAGAGAAGGAATTAATCGTAATGGCGCACCTGTTTGATGCATTCAGGATTCGTGAAGTCACTTTTCGCAACCGCATCGCCGTTTCACCCATGTGTCAATATTCCAGTACAGATGGATATGCTAACGACTGGCACTTAGTTCATCTTGCTTCTCGTGCAGTTGGTGGTGCTGGTTTAGTACTTACAGAAGCGGCGGCTGTAGAACCTCGCGGACGGATTAGCCCTCAAGATTTGGGAATCTGGTCAGATGCACATATAGAAACTTTGGCTAAGATTGTCTCATTAATCCATAACTTTGGCGCTGTTGCAGGTATACAACTTGCCCACGCAGGCCGAAAAGCCAGCACAGCTAAACCAAGTAAAGGAGGGAAAGCACTGGATGAATCTCAGGAGGGTTGGCGACCTGTAGTTTCCAGTAGTGCGATCGCTTTTAGTAAAGAAAGTCCAGTACCTCAAGCCTTGAGTATTGCAGAAATTCAGCAAATTATTCAAGCCTTTGTGCAAGCTGCTAAACGTTCTCTACAAGCTGGTTTCAAAGTCGTTGAGATTCATGCTGCTCATGGTTACCTCCTACATCAGTTTCTTTCACCCCTGTCTAACCACCGCCAAGATGATTATGGTGGTAGCTTTGAAAATCGGATTCGTCTGCTGAGAGAAGTTGTGGAGGAAGTGCGACAGGTATGGCCACAGACGTATCCGCTCTTAGTACGCATCTCTGCTACTGATTGGGTAGACAAAGGGTGGGATATTGAGCAAAGTATTGCTTTAAGCCAGCAACTCAAGTTACTAGGTGTAGATTTGATAGATTGCTCCTCCGGCGGAATTATTCCAGGAATCAATATCCCCGTCAAACTTGGCTACCAGACTCAATTTGCCGAACGTATCCGCCATGAAGCAAATATCTCTACAGGTGCAGTCGGATTAATTATATCTCCTGAACAAGCTGACCAGATTATTCATACAGGAGTAGCTGATTTAGTCCTACTAGGGCGCGAACTACTTCGTAATCCTTACTGGCCACACCTCGCAGCTCAACAACTAGGACAGGATAAACTTTGGCCCATTCAGTATGAGCGAGCTTGGCTTTGATTCATAAAGGCAGTCCCGATGAAACGAGTTTCACAGTCAAGGATGAAAGAGGGACTGGGGACTAAAAAATTAACCCCTCAGCACTCAGCACTTTTAACTCAGTTCAAACTTGGGGGGGATGTAGATGATACTCTCTTTTTATAGTGTCTTAAGTAGTGTTGCTTAAACTAGGAGAATATACTCATGCATTTATTAATGCAAACAGCAGCTTCAGCAGAAGGTTCCCATTTTCCTTACGCTTTCACCTTAGTGTACGTAGTTGGTTTTATTGCTGCGGTCACAATTGGTTCTATCGCTTGGTATAACTCCAAACGTCCGGCTGGCTGGGAAAGCAAAGATCGCCCTGACTTTGTTCCTAAAATTGAAAAAGAAGAAACTCCGGGTGTGGGTGAACCGAAGTCATAATGAGTGCTTTCTTGAGTACTGAGTGCGCTTCTTGGCCTGAGCGAAGTCGAAGAGTGCTGTAAAGCCCTGCGGGTATGGCTGCGCTTATAGCCCGTGCTTTCTTCTTGAGTTGAATTACCAGACGCGATATATCGCGTCTTGTCAACTCACAACACATCACTCTTTTGTTAGTTTTGCACCTCGACCCAGCGACGATACAGCTTTTGAATTTGTTTGAGCAACGCCGTATAAGCAGGTTGAGTGGACTCATTGAGTTTTGTTAACTCCTGTAATTTTGTCAGGAGTCTTGCTTCTTCTGTGGCCACTTCTCCGTCACTGTAAATTAAGCCACTGATGGCTTCAATAAGATTTTCGCAATCTTCCAAACTAGGGCAATCGCCTAGATATTCTTTTACCCAGGTGTAACATTCTTGTGGTTGTACAGGAACCAATTCGTATAGCCAAGGCTTAATCTCTGGATCGGTAGCCAAACCTTTTGCTTGAGCTATCTCCCGGAGATATTGCCGTTCTTCTGGCTGGATTCTGCCATCAATCCAGGCAGCTCCAATCAGGATTTTAACTAAATTTTTCACATGGGAATCAGTAACCATTGTTGCCTCCTGTGGTAGATTCGGGGCCTCCACAAAATCGTACAATCCCAAACAGTATTCACCCGGAATCGTTGGTTTTTCTTAAGCGCACCATGAAAAAGCCATCCATGTTCTGTTGATGAGGCCAAACTTTCAGCCAGCCTTGTGGTGTGGAATAGGCAGAGTCAGGGGAATCAAAGCTAGGAGTTTCTATCTGCCAATGCGGATTTTGAGCTAAGAATGCCGCAATCACATCTTCATTTTCGGCTGGATGCAGCGTACAGGTAGCATAAACTAATACACCACCCGGTTTGACAAAAGTCGATGTATGTGTAATTAGTTCTGTTTGCAGTTTTGCCAGTTCCTGGACAGATTCTGGTGTTTGTCGCCAACGTGCATCGGCGTGGCGGTGCAAAGTTCCCAAACCAGAACATGGTGCATCTAGTAAGACGCGATCGCCTGTATTGTTAAATTGCGGTAAATTGCGGCTATCACCAGTGCAAATCTGGATAGATTGTAAACGCAACCGTTGAGCATTTTCTTTGAGTTTGCGTAGCCGGGAAGCTGTGCGATCGCAAGCCCAAATTTTGCCTGTATCCTTAATTAACTCGGCAATATGAGTTGTTTTCCCCCCTGGGGCTGCACAAGCATCAATCACCACTTCACCCGGTTGGGGGTCGAGTAAATGACCGACAAGTTGGGCGCTACTATCTTGTACAGACCACCAACCCTCACTAAAACCAGGCAAATTTTGGATGGGTCCAGTACTCCCAATCAATCGTAAAGCTTGGGGCAAATGAGGTACCCGCTTTACCAAAATACTAGCAGACTGAAAAGCCTGTTCAACTTCCTCTATGGAAGTACGGAGGGGATTGATTCGCAAATCAATTGTAGGTGTTTGGTTCATCCATTCACAGAGTTTTTCTGTTTCAGCCAAACCAAGTTGATTTAACCACACTTGCATAATCCAGTCTGGGAAACTGTGTAAAATTCCCAAGCGTTCCACCAGATTTTCTGGTAATTTTAAAGGCTCTGGTGATTTATCTGCCAGACGGATGTATTGCCGCAATAGACCATTGACAAAACCCGTGAGTCCAGAAAAGCCATTTTCCTTAGCCAATTGGACAGTGGTATTCACAGCAGCCGAAGCGGGAATACGTTCTTGATAGCGCAGTTGGTACAAACCTAGATGTAGGATAGTGCGGAGGTCTTTTGGTTGTTGGTGGGATTTCTTGGTGGCGAGTTGGTCGATGAGAGCGTCAAGAGTGCGTTGCCTTCTCACACTGCCATAAACTAATTCTGTCAGCAAACGGCGATCGCGCAGTGTCTCCACAGAAGATGCGCTATCAGACAAGCTAAGTTTTTGCAGCACTCTATCTAAAGCTACATCAGCATAAGCTCCTTTGTGAACATCACGCAGGGCAATAAAAGCTATTTGACGGGAGTTAGTCATGGAATCATGGAAAACTGTTAAATTTAAGCTATCCCCTGATTTCTGGGAGTACGGGGAATTGAAAAAAGGCTACCTACATTCTGACAATTATCTTCAACCCGTCAGCAATAGCAGCTTGTCAGGGACGATTACATAAAAGAGGTAAAAAGAAGGTGTTAAAAACACTTTTAGTGATTACCGTTGGTTTTTTACCGGCAATATTTTCTCTATGGGTAATTCGTAAAACTCAAGTGCGTACACGTTTACGGATGAGACAAGCAGCCATGAATTTTTCAGGGGTGCGGGTACGACAAAATATTAGAGATGTTGAAGGCGATCGCTATTATCTAGAAGGGGTCGGCTACCTCATTGGTGATATTAGTTGTAAATTTAATGCCCGTTCTGGCTACATGCGCTGTGCTGTCAACCCCAGTGGGCCTTGTCAGGGTTGCCGTCATTATGAACCAAGAGAATTAACTGTTAATAAAGAGTACGCTCGTTGAAAGTGCGCTCGTGCTGAGTTAAAAAACCGCCCACACTTCGACAAGAGTTCGGCGAAGGCTACTTCGACAAGGCTCAGTACAAGTCACTCGAGCCGCTCAGTGACCACAATTCACGTTGCTTGTACCGAGTATGAAAGTCCTTCCTTACTCAGCACTCAGACGTTCGGCGAAGCTACTTCGACAAGGCTCAGTACAAGTCAGTCGAGCAGCACTCAGCACTCAGCACTCAGCACTAAAAAAGGCGGGCAAATTGCCCACCCCACAAAAAGTTAAGAGAATATTCCGTTGCTAATTAACCCAACAAATTTTTAGCCTTAGCTAATACATTATCAACGCTAAAACCAAACTTCTCCATACAAACACCGCCTGGAGCTGAAGCACCAAAGCGATCAATACTCACAGTATCGCCTTCAGTGCCCACATATTTGTGCCAGCCGAAGCTAACGCCTGCTTCTACAGCCAAACGCTTGGTAACTGCTTTGGGTAGAACGGACTCTTTATAAGCCGCATCTTGTGCTTCAAACAGATTCCATGAGGGCATAGAGACAACACGGACTTTCTGTCCTTGAGCCGTGAGCTTTTCGGCTGCGGTGACACAGAGGCTCAATTCTGAACCAGTTCCAATCAAGATGATATCTGGTGTACCTTGACAATCTACTACTGTGTATGCACCCTTAGCCACGTTCTCAACCGACGTACCTGCCAAGTTGGGGACATTTTGCCGAGTGAATGCCAACAGAGTAGGAGCGTTTTGCTTCGCGTTCTCAATGGCTACTTTGTAAGCACCAGAGCATTCATTACCATCGGCGGGACGAATCACCGTCAGGTTAGGAATAGCTCTCAGAGAAGCTAAAGTTTCCACAGGTTGGTGTGTGGGTCCATCTTCACCTTGACCAATGGAGTCGTGGGTCATCACCCAAATCGACCCAGCTTGGGATAGGGCAGATAAGCGGATGGCAGCACGCATGTAGTCTGTGAAGATGAGGAAGGTGGCACCGTAGGGAATTAATCCCGAACCATGCAGCGCTATCCCGTTACAGATGGCGCCCATACCATGTTCCCGCACACCAAAGTGGATGTTACGGTTTTGGTATTGTCCTTTTTGAAAGTCACCAAAGCCTTTGATTTCGGTCAGGTTAGAGTGAGTCAAGTCAGCTGAACCACCAATTAACTCTGGTAAAACCGCCGCTAATTTGTTCAAGCAGGCTTCCGAGTGCTTACGGGTGGGTATTCCTTTATCTTCGGCGGTGAAGGTGGGTAGTACCTGATCCCAACCGTCGGGGAGTTTGCCACTGACGTAACGTTCAAATTCAGCTGCTTCTTGGGGATATTTGGCTTTGTAGTCAGCAAAGGCTTGATTCCAGTCGGCTTCGTAGCTAGCACCGCGCTCAATTGCTTTATGCATGTGGTTGAGCGCGTCTTGGGGCACTACGAAAGGTTCGTATTCCCACTTCAAATTGTTCCGAGTTAAAGCTACTTCGTCACCACCCAAAGCAGCACCGTGAACACCAGCAGTGTTTTGTTTGTTAGGAGAACCATAACCGATGGTGGTGGTCACCTTAATCATGGTCGGCTTGTCAGTGACAGCTTTTGCGGCTTCAATTGCCTTGGCAATTGCTGCTAAATCAGTGTTGCCATCTTCAACATGTAGGACATGCCAGCCGTATGCTTCAAATCGCTGAGAAACATCTTCGGTAAATGCTACATCTGTAGAACCATCGATGGAGATGTGGTTGTCGTCGTACAGAGCGATGAGTTTACCTAATCCTAGGTGTCCCGCAAAAGAACAAGCTTCGCCGGAAACGCCTTCCATATTGCAACCGTCACCTAAAATCACATAGGTGTAGTGGTCAACAATTTTGGCATCGGGCTTGTTGAACTTAGCAGCAAGGTGAGCTTCAGCCATCGCTAAACCAACTGCATTGGCAATGCCCTGTCCCAATGGGCCAGTGGTGACTTCTACACCTTCTGTTTCAAAGTTTTCTGGGTGTCCAGGGGTTTTAGATCCCCACTGACGGAATTGCTTGATATCGTCGATGGTAACGCTGTCGTAGCCTGTCAGGTGCAGTAGGGCATACTGCAACATACAGCCGTGACCAGCAGATAAGACAAAGCGATCGCGGTTGAACCACTTAGGATTTTTGGGGTTAAACCGCATAAAGCGATCCCATAGGACAAAAGCCATAGGAGCCGCGCCCATCGGCAGCCCTGGGTGCCCCGATTTAGCCTTTTCTACGGCGTCAATAGCCAAGAAGCGAATCGAGTTAATACAAAGTTCTTCGAGGGATTGGGTTGCAACAGCCATAATCTCTTGTTCTTAACGACGGGTTAGCACTCTTGGAGCTTCTCTTTTGACTGGGGTTGTTTTGCCCAGTGATCAGTTATTAGTTTCATTCATTCAGCCTGATAGCTAATCACTGATAGAATTTTCCCACAGTATCTTCATCATCCCATTCCCCATTGTTGATGGACAAGCGGGATCTCCTGAGTTTCTGGTGATTAATCAAGCTAATAATTGGGTTATGCTGAACGCTTGATTCAATAACGAATGATATTTATGATACTTTTCACACGATGATCTCAGGAGAGCCGAAAATCGGCAAAGTTGAGAATTTTAAGCGTACTTTTTAAAGGCTAGCGTGACATTATGACCACCAAACCCAAATGAGTTGGATAATGCTACTTCAACTTTTTGAGCACGGCTGGCATTAGCCACGTAATCTAGATCACACTCTGGATCGGGATTTTCTAGATTGATGGTGGGAGGAATTTGATCACTAGCGATCGCTAACACTGTGGCTACTGCTTCAATGCCTCCAGAACCACCCAAAAGATGACCAGTCATCGATTTGGTGGAACTAATAGCAATTTTATAAGCATGGTCGCCCAAAGCTGTTTTCATCGCGGCAGTTTCAGTTGAATCATTTGCCGGGGTGCTGGTGCCGTGAGCATTGATGTAGCTCACCATTTCTGGTGTGAGTCCGCCATCTTTGAGTGCGAGTTGAATGGCTCTGGCAGCACCTTCGCCACCAGGGACAGGGGAGGTAATATGGTAAGCGTCACAGGTCATCCCATAACCAACCATTTCTGCATAAATGCGCGCGCCACGACTGAGGGCATGTTGCAGTTCTTCTAGGATGAGAACCCCGGCTCCTTCACCCATGATAAAGCCATCGCGATCGCGATCAAAAGGACGGCAAGCGTGAGCCGGGTCATCATTACGGGTCGAAAGTGCCCTAGCTGCGGCAAATCCAGCTAGACCCAAGGGTGTAATTGCCGCTTCACAACCACCACAAATCATGGCTTGGGCATAACCACCTTGAATTAGGCGAAAAGCATCTCCGATGGCGTTGGAACCTGCGGCGCAGGCAGTAACCGAGCAAGAATTAGGCCCTTTAGCACCGGTGTGAATTGCTGTTAATCCAGCCGCCATGTTGGCGATCATCATCGGTATCATGAAGGGACTACAGCGATCAGGCCCACGGTTCAGGTAAACTGTTTGCTGATCTTCCATCACCTTCAGTCCACCAACACCGGAGCCAATCATCACTCCCACCTGTTCGGCATTTAGCTCATTAATGACTAACTTGGCATCAGAAACAGCTTGTTTGGCAGCTGAAACCCCAAATTGGGAAAACCGATCCATTCGTTTGGCTTCTTTGCGATCCATGTAGTCATGTGGATCGAAGTTTTTCACTTCACCAGCAATGCGGCAATCATGGCGAGACACATCAAAAAATGTGATGTAGTCAATGCCATTGCGTCCACTCAATAATCCTTCCCAATATTCATCTGGTGTGTTACCAATAGGTGTAATCGCGCCAACACCAGTTACAACAACGCGTTTACGTTTATAGTCTGTCATTTCTTAGTTAAAATTGGCGAGAAAGCTGCAAATTTAAGTGCTGAGTGCTGAGTTGTGAGGTCTAAAGCAGGGCTGTTAATTTATCAACTAACCCTCGTAAAAATCAATTTCCGATATACAATCCCAGTCTGGCAATAAACTGAGAGGTATGATCAACAGTCAGATTCAACTGACTATTGATATGACTCAAGAAATTCATTTCTGAGTGAAATGAGAACGAAATTCCCCTAGAGATGGCAGGGGGAGAGAAGGAGATAGAAGCAATAACTTTTGACTCCTTGGCACTCAGCACTCCCCTTCAACTTCGCTCATGGCGAGCGCACTCAGCACTTTCTTAGGCGGATGCAGCAACTTTGTCGTTGATGTAATCCACCGCTTCTTGAACCGTTGTAATTTTTTCGGCGGCTTCATCGGGAATTTCGATATCAAATTCTTCTTCCAATGCCATTACCAATTCAACGGTATCTAGGGAATCAGCCCCCAGATCATTAGCAAAATTAGCTTGTGGTGTGATTTTGTCAGCCTCAACACTGAGTTGATCGACAACGATTTTCTTGACCTTTTCAAAAATTTCCGCTTGACTCATACAATAAAAGTCCTTGACCAGTTGCTATTATCTATCCGCTCTTTATGGGCGACGTGGTTTTGAGCATATACATCTTATCGGAAAGCGCGATCGCCCGTATACTACCAAGGTCTTTTCCTTGAGAAAACCTTAGTCTCCAGGGGTACACCTCGGCTTTTGAAAGTGCTTCCTTCCTGAGTAAAAACTCCACTCCCCACTTCCTAGTCTTGTTTTCATACTTAACTGTAAAACTCGTTTCATCGGGTCTGCTTTCACAAAAAGCAGTCAGACACTAGGAAATACTACACTAGGAAATACTAGGCGATCGCATACACTGAATGTAAATACCTCTAATTACCAATTCTTACTAAATTTTCTGGTGAATGTCCAACTAATATACACTCCCTCGTCAGTAAGACTGAGGAGGAATGATACAACAGTTATTATCAGGGGCAATTGCCCTTACCCAAATATACTTTTATGCTATCTCCCACGCTGAAATACGCTTACTTCCCTGGCTGTGTTGCTCAAGGAGCTTGCCGGGAGCTTTATCAATCAACTCAAGCCCTAACTCAAGCATTGGGCATTGAATTAATTGAACTGAAAAAAGCCGCTTGTTGCGGTTCAGGCACATTTAAAGAAGATTCCCAACTATTGGAAGATACAGTTAACGCCAGGAATATCGCCTTAGCAGAAGAATTAAATTTGCCGCTACTGACTCATTGCAGCACTTGTCAAGGTGTGATTGGTCATGTCAACGAAAACCTGAAACAATGCCAAACTAATAAACCTGCCTACATTGAGCAAGTAAATAACTTGCTGCACAAAGAAGGCTGTTCACCTTATCGTGGCAGTACGGAAGTAAAACATATCCTCTATGCCTTGGTTAAAGATTACGGTTTAGAGGAAATTACCAAACGTGTGACTCGTAAGTTGACAGGCTTAAAATGTGCAGCCTTTTATGGGTGTTATCTTCTCCGCGCCCAAAAGTCTATGCCCTATGATGACCCCTTCCAACCGGAAGCAATGGAAAATGTGTTTCGGGCGGTGGGCGCAACACCAATTTATTATCGTGGTCGCACTCAATGTTGTGGCTGGCCTCTATCTAGTTATGCGACTACCCAGTCCTTCAAGATGGCTGGAATGCATATTCAAGAAGCTTTAGAAACTGGTGCTGACTGTATAGTCACACCTTGTCCCCTGTGTCATTTAAATTTAGATTCTCGTCAGCCAGAGGTGGAAAAGGTGATTGAGAAACGGTTAGGTTTACCAGTTCTGCATTTACCCCAGTTAATTGCTTTGGCTTTAGGAGTTAGCCCCAAGGAACTAGGTTTAGACCGTCACATTGTTTCTACCAAGCCAGTGTTAGAAAAATTAGGGATTAGGGATTAGGGCAGGGCTGATTCGTTCCCTAAAAGGGTTAAAATTGCAAGGGCAAATCCACAATTAAGACCGAAAATTTTGGCATCTTCAGTCCGAAATACCTGATTTTTCTTTGCGTCTTTGCGCCTTTGCGTGAGATTATCCTCTTGACAAATCTCCAACACAAGCGAATGAAACAGCCCTGAGGATTAGGGGGACAAGGGGAGATTACTAATATTAATTTTTTTCTCCAATGCCCAATGCCCAATCACTTTTGCCCTAGTTGGCGTTGTAATTGTTTGAAGGATTGATACATTTCTGGCAGGCGGTTATATATAGCGGACACCTTGAGATATAGTTTGTGAGGGATTGCTGGCACCCCGGAGACTATTTCTCCCGGTGCGACATCACTGTGAATGCCGGCTTTAGCGGATGCGATCGCACCATCACCAATTTTTACTTGATTGGCAATTCCTGATTGTCCCGCCAAAATCACGCGATTGCCTATTTTTACGCCTCCTGCCATACCTGCTTGTCCGGCGATCGCACAACCAAAACCTATTTGGCAGCCATGCCCTATTTGTACCAAGTTGTCAATGATTGTACTGCGTCCTACTCGTGTTTCTCCCACGGCTGGGCGATCAATGGCACTATTGCAGCCGACTTCTACGCCATCTTCTAGGACTGTATAACCAGATTGTTCCATTTTCAGCCAACCAGTGCGGGTAGGCACAAAACCAAAGCCTTCTGCGCCGATGACAGCACCACTGTGAATGACGCAATCTGCGCCGATTTGGGTGCGTTCATGAATGGTGCAGTTAGCATGTAAAGTTGTGCGATCGCCGATTTTGGCATCTGGATAAATTACTACATTGGGATGAATAATTGCGCCATTGCCAATTTCTACACCTTGCTGAATTACAACATGAGCGCCAATGTAAACATCCTGACCAATTTTTGCTGTGGGATGAATTACAGCCGTGGAATGAATTTCTGGTGTAGGGCGGTATGGTTGATAGAACAATGCGATCGCTTTAGCAAACAACAGTCGCGGATCTGGCGTAGCGATCCAGGCAATACCACGTTCTTGTGCTTGTAACTGTAAAGTTTTATCCAAGGACAAAATTAATGCACTGGCATTTGTTATACCGACAAAAGACGCGAATTTTGCGCCTTCTACATAGCTAAGATTACCAGTTGTCGCTTCATCTATGGCAGCCAAACCCGTAATTTCTGGGTCTTGGTCTTGGTTGGTGATCAGGCTATGGTCTGTGACGGCATCGCCGAGTCTGCTGACAATTTCGCTGAATTTCATGTTTAGTTGTGTGCAAATCTAACAAGATTGAACCACACAGATGCAAAAGCGGCAGAGAAAAAGTTAATTTAACGTGAGTCTCCAACGGAGGCGAAGTTGCGGGAAGGGCGAAATAAACATAATTTTTTCTATATTTAGAATATGATGTTTCTAGAGTTAAAAACTAAAAATGACAGCATATGCCCTAAATTTACCTGAGCAGTTGAAGCATGAAATTGAGCAATTAGCTCAGAGTCAGGGTATGTCACTTGACCAATTTATTCTGTGGGCTGTAACAGAAAAAGTAAGTACCCTCAAAGCATCGTTTCCACAAATTGCTTATCGTCAGGGGGCAAAAGGACAACTTGTGCCAGTCATCAAAGGAACGGGAATGCGAGTGCAGACTGTGGCGGTCGCTTCCCAAAAATGGGGTATGAGTTCAAGTCAAATTGCTAATGAGTATGAGCTTACTGAAGCACAGGTAAAAGAAGCCCTGAGTTTTTACGCATTAAATAAGGGGCAGATTGACGCGGAAATCGCGTCTGAGCAATCCATAGAAATGGCTAATGGTTAAACTCAAGCTTCATCTGGATGCAGATACCTCTAGCAAGTCGCTGCATTCAGCATTGGTGTCTAAAGGGCATGATGTCACTCGGACACCAAATAATTGGATACCCTTAGATGCTAGTGATGAAACTCAATTATTACGCTCAACTGCCCAGGGCAGAAGTATCTTTACTTTCAACGTGAGAGACTTTCTTGCCCTGGCGCAACAGTATCCTCAACATGGTGGTATTATCCTTGCTGCTCAGAATAGTTGGTCACTTTCAGATTTGATTGCGGCACTAGATAGCTTGTTATCTCAGGCAGAAGCAACAGATTGGGTTGGTCAGGTTGATTGGCTCAATCGGTGGCGAAAGTAGTCATTATCGTTTCGACGATACTACAAAGGCATAGACATCGCTGCAAAAAAGAGATTTTACGAGTCACCTGGAAAGAGTTAGTCGCTAAGTCCCATTGAGTTACCAGCTAAATATGAGGTTGTCCAAGCACTTTGGAAATTAAAACCACCTGTGACACCATCAATATCCAAAATTTCTCCGGCAAAGTAAAGACCAGGAATTAACTTGCTTTCCATTGTTTTGAAGTTGACTTCTTTCAAGTTGACACCGCCACAGGTAACAAATTCCTCTTTGAATACTCCCTTACCTTTGATTAAGTATTCTCCCTGAGTAAGTTCTTGCACTAGCTGATTTAATTTTTTGTTGGATATTCCTGCCCAACGCTCTTCTGGAGTAATATCGGCACGGGACACAATGTATTGCCAGAGGCGATGGGGTAGATCAACCCCACGATGTAAGGCGATCGCTTTTTTGGCCCATTCAGTTTTCACTGCTAAGATTTTTTGCCGGACTTGTTCTTTATGCAAATCCGGCAGCCAATTGACCAATAATGTGGCTTGATAACGGTTTTGGTGTAAAACTCGCGCACCCCAAGCCGAAAGCTTGAGGACAGCCGGGCCACTCATCCCCCAATGGGTAATGAGTAATGGCCCAGTTTGTTCTAGTTGGGTTTTTCCATCGACAGATAACCGTAACTGCACAGGGTTAACACTGACGCCAGCCAATGACCTCAACTTGGGATCGGGAATGTTGAAGGTAAACAAAGAAGGTACAGGCGGTTCAATGTGATGACCAAAATCCTTGGCGATTTTATAACCCACAGGGTTGCTACCCGTTGCCAATAACAAGCGATCGCACTTTTTTGTTTCTCCCGATTTCAACAGAATTTCAAACCCTGCTGCTGGGGACAATTTTGTTACAGAAACTACTGGTGTCCCCATACGTAGTTCTACCCCTGATTTAGCCGCAGCTTTAATGAGACATTCCACAATCGTTTCGGAATTATCTGTAATGGGAAACATTCGACCATCGGCTTCTGTTTTGAGATGTACACCATGGTCAGTAAACCAAGCTACTGTATCTTCAGCTTGAAAGCGGCTGAAAGCACCCCGCAGGGCTTTTCCACCTCTAGGGTAATTTTGCACTAATCTTGCTGGTTCAAAGCAAGCGTGAGTTACATTACAACGTCCTCCACCGGAAATGAGGACTTTCGCCAGTGGTTGGCGACTAGCTTCGAGTAACGTGACTTGGGCGTGAGGATTGGCTTTGGCACAAGCGATCGCGCCGAAAAATCCAGCTGCCCCACCCCCAACAACTACAATGTTTAACGGCAGCAAGTTCAAAAACGTCTTTTATGTATAGCACCTACCTCTAGGCTAGCTGTTATTTTCACGTATCTAGCGGTGCAAATAAATCTTTTGTCGCGCCGCAAACGGGACACACCCAATCATCTGGGATTTCCTCAAAGGGAGTTCCTGGGGCTATACCGCTATCAGGATCACCAACATCGGGGTCATATTCGTAGCCGCAAACGGTACAGACATAAGTTTCCATATGTTTTCACCCTATTAAAAACGCCACCAAGTTCTTTGTACGTAACTGATAATCCCGATGGCGATCGCTCCTAGAAACAATAGCCCAATGATTCCACCGGGAATAAATGTGAGAATCCCAAAGCCTCTGAGTACCCAGACAGCTATTCCTATACCGAGAAAGACTCCAAAAGCTTGGATTAACGTGCGGTTTAAAGAAGACTGACGCACCTAATTTTTCCTCTCAATTCAAAATTTACTACTTTTTAAATATATGAAATATCAACCAATCCAACCAAATGTTTGACTCTATCTAGGGCTAAATACAGCTTGCATATGAGATTGTATTTGTGCCATTCTAACTGTTATCAAGACAATTTTTCATTTAAAAGTGCTGCTATCTGATATAATGTCTGCTAAATCACTGATAATAAACATTTTGTAGTAGAGACTTCAGTCCCTAAGGCCAGGACTTTAGTCCTGACTACAAGCCACAATTTTTTATTCAGTTTGATTAACCGGACATGATATTAAAAGTAGCTAAAATATAGTTTTGATTAAAAGTAATATTAAATACAGTTTTTTAAGTACAATCTCTGAATAATGTCCTGGAAATGGCTAGTTTCAGCAGCATAGCACTGGAATTAGAATTTAATTGGTTGGACTCGATCCTATTTAATGGTTTGTAGTTTCAGCCCGACAAGGTGGAGAAGTTGAGGAGTAACTAAAATAAATATGTCTGTGTCTCATATATCAGACTCAATAATTACAGGTGCGGATATGCCTGGGAATCAAGACAAGCAATCATTGTTGATGCAGGGTGAAATTTTGTTGCAAACGCGATCGCATACAGCCTGGGGGGGATCTGTTACCGCATGTATGTATTTACCGCTACTGCGATCGCAGGTATGGCAGCAACTAACTGATTACCCACGTTGGGTACAATATTTTCCTGACATCACCAAAAGCGAAGTTTTATCCAGAGGCGAAGTCAAACATCTGTATCAAGTAGCACAAAAAGCTTTTTTATTTTTTACGGCTCAAGTAGAAATTTACCTCAATGTCGTAGAAGTATTGGGGCAACAAATCCAATTTCGGATGGAAAAAGGGACTTTTCTTGACTTTACAGCTATTTTAGAGCTAAAAGATTGGGGAAATGGTACTTTATTGGCATATAACGTGCAAGCTACCCCGAATATTCCCATCCCCGCAATTTTTATTCAACAAGCTATGAACTTCGAGTTGCCAGCGAATATGCGTAAAATGCGACAAGTTTTATGTAAGGTTCAATAAAGGCAATGTCACAGGCAAAGACTATTTTGGAATTTTGGTTTGGTGATCCAGAGGCACCAGATTATGGCAAACCCAGGGCTTTTTGGTTTACAGAAAAATCAGAATTTGATCAGGAACTGCGAAATCAGTTTCTTCCAGATTACCAAAAGGCGGCAGCAGGATATTTAGATGACTGGATCGATGCTGCTGAAACTTGTTTAGCACTGATTCTGCTATTAGATCAGTTTCCCCGAAATATGTTTCGTGGCACTCCTGAAGCCTTTGCTACCGACTGGGAAGCACTTTCAGCAGCCCAGCACGCAGTTGTACAAGGTTATGACCGCCAATTTTTGCCTGTGCAACGCTGGTTTATTTACTTACCCTTTGAACACAGTGAAAACCTGGCTCATCAGCGTCAGTCTGTAAAGCTATTTCAGCAACTGAGCCATGATCCTGATAGTGCTAAAGCAATTGAGTCCTCATTGCGTCATCTTGAAATAATTGCACGTTTTGGGCGCTTTCCGCATCGTAATAGCATTTTGGGACGTACCTCAACTCCAGAGGAAAAGGAGTTTTTACAGCAGTTGGGTTCCATATTTTAGTTTACAGGGAGTGGGGAAGAGAAATTTCTTAATCAAGCACCTGACATGCAAATTGGTATCAGGCGCTTTCTTTGTTGAGGAAAGCGTCTTTTCTATTTGGTGAAAAACCGCATCAGATGCTAGGTTAGTAAATAGCATTAGCATTGATGGCTTTGGTCGGAACTGTACAATTCTCTTGCTAACATTAATAGACTTGACCCTTATCTGTGGATGTCTTAAGCCAGTGATGGCAATGTAATCAGGAGAATTAATCGCCCATGAAGCTCGGTAAATTTTCTCTGCGAGACGCTTCACAAACGCACAGCACAAATTCCCAAGAATGTGCTGCCAGAGTAATGGATACAATTCCGTTAGTTATGCGATTTATTCGACTGGATATGCGTGCTCACAGTGCTGCTGCTTTATCCATACCACAGTTGCGATCGCTAGCATTTATCAACCGTAATCCAGATGCTTCATTATCTGACTTGGCAGAACACTTGGGTGTCACCTGTGCGACAGCATCAGTAACCACAGAACGGCTAGTACAACGCAACTTTGTCCGACGCAACTACCATCCTCAGGAACGGCGACGGGTAATTCTTAACTTAACTGAAGAGGGAAAACATCATCTTCAGCAAGCCCAAGACCAAACACGCGCTCATATTGCTGAACTTTTGGAAGGTCTAACACAAGAGCAAATTTCTCATGTTGAAGAAGGGTTGGCTCTACTAAAAAGTGTCTTTGAGTCAACGGAAAATTAAACCTGATCAACGTTAAATTGTTTGCCGCCTAGGATACTTTAATCAAACTAGCGATCGCTTGCACCAAGTCTGCTGGATCAACAGGCTTAGGGATATGTTTTTGAAATCCTGCTGCCATTGCTTGTTTATAATCGATTTCTCCAGCATAAGCAGTCAAGGCGATCGCGGGAATTTGCCCACCTTGCGTTGGCGACCATGTTCTCACTTCGCGCAGCAGCATATAGCCATCCATGACAGGCATACCAATATTACTCAAGAGGATATCTGGCTTTGATTGGGATAGCACTTCTAGTGCCTCATGAGCTGACGCTACAGCCTTAACGGCTGCCCCATACTGTTCCAGCGCCAAGATAAAAAACTCCCGCACATCAGCTTGATCATCTACAAGTAGTATTTTTACTCCCGCCAGTAATCCAGGCGAAGAATCAACTAGCTGTCTCGGCTTCTGACCGTGCAGTTTGTTCGGCTTCATACAGTTGAGCGCGGGCGATCGCTTGGGCACACTGCTGCCCAAGGTTAACATAAAGCCCTGGTCTTCTTGATTAAACTCTTGGACAGTGGCAAAGCTTAATCCTAGTGCCCCAATTGCTTTTCCTTTTCAGATTTTGTAGATTTACCTCAGCGTGTTGTTTGGTAGTCTTTAATGTTTCACATAAGATACTCAAGAGTAAGCCCTGTGATGCAAACAATCCAATTCGCAAAACATTAGCTAGGTCAAAACCCATCTCATACTTTGGAGTCAGGAAGCAATAATAGCTGAGTAGAGCAGATAAAAAAGTAGCTAACAACCCTGTTTTTAAGCCACCATACCAAGCACTCACCATGACAGCGCCAAAAAAGAGTAGGAATGGAGTTCTACTCATGTCTAGCCAGGGATCTAGCAGTAGCATGACTACTAAAGCGATCGCAACAATTAAAATAACTACGCCATAACGTAGTAACTGAGAATGATTAATATAGGGCATGAAAATAATTTGATATAACCAATACTTGTTGCCAGGCTATACATACCCTAAGCTAGTTTGCAAACTTTATGAATTTATCTACCGATAGATCCTCTTAAATAATTCGTAATTCTTAATAGAGCCTACAGCACTCTACGCGGACATAATTCGTAATTAAGAAATACAAGCACAAGCTAGATGGCTAATGATTTTCAGATTTTATTTTATTAGGTGAAATTTAGACATGCTTAAGAATTGTCACCAATTTTTCTATATGTGCTGTTTGATGAGTTGCCATCACAGATATGCGAATGCGACTTGTAGGGACTGTGGGGGGACGAATAGCCGGGGCAAAAATGCCATTACTTCTCAGTTGTTGGCTAACTCTTAAAGCATCAGCTGCATTAGGTAACTGAAAACATAGTATGGGTGATTCTGAAGGTAGTAATTTGAAGTGGGGCAGTTGTTCTGCCATTAAATTTCTCAAGTAGGTGACATTTTCCCACAATTGCAGATGTCGTTGCGGTTCTGTTTGGATGATCTCAATTGCAGCTAAAGCCGCCGCCGTGTCTGCGGGTGAAAGAGCAGTAGTATAAATCCAACTGGGTGCGCGATTTCGTAAAAAATCAACTAAGACGGCACTTCCCGCTACATAGCCGCCTAAACTACCTAAAGCTTTACTCAAAGTGCCAATTTGAATTAAATTCCTGCCTGTACATCCAAAATGTGCGACACACCCAGCACCAGTTTTGCCTAGTACGCCAGTAGCATGAGCTTCATCAATGAGCAGCATACAGCTAAACTCATCAGCTAAATCTAACAGTGCTGGTAAAGGACATAAATCACCATCCATACTGAAGACACTATCAGTAATCAGCATACAGCGTCGGTAGTGTTGTCGCTGCTGTATCAATTGGTTTTGCAAAACTGTAATATCACAGTGGGGATATTCAACCAACGCTGCACCGCTAACAATTGCCCCATTCTTCAGGCTGGAATGATTGTACTGGTCAGAAAAAATGACATCGCGCTTACCTACCAAAGCCGCGATCACACCCAAATTAGCAAGATAACCGGAACTAAATACTACTGCATCTGCTGTTTGTTTCCAAGAGGCGATCGCCTTTTCTAATTCCTTATGTAATTCTCGATGCCCACTGAGTAATCGAGAACCAGTACTGCCAGTGCCAAGTTCTTGGATGGCAGTAATTGCTGCTGTCATCAGGCGTTCATCCCCAGCCAATCCCAAATAATCATTACTAGCAAAATTAATTACCTCTTGCCCAGATAACAGCACAGTAGCACCAGGGCGACCGTGGATTGTTTGTACAGAACGATACCAATCTGCCCGCTGAATCGTGGCTAGAGATTGTTCAATCCAAGCATAGGGGTCTTGGGGCATGAGTGAGGAGTGGGGAGTAGGGAGATGAGGGGGATAGGAAATTACGAATTACGAATTACGAATTACGAATTACGAATTACTAACTTGTTCACTACTGCTAAGGTGAGCGATCGCTTGTTTGATCCAGTCTTCTACGTAGGCGTCTTTTGGTAGTCCAATGTCTTCGCTGACTACGTGTAAGGCATGACTAACTTCATGGGCAGTATATCCTAAAGCGAAGAGGGTCATTTGTACTTCTTCGAGAATCCCTGGTGCTGGGCCACCTGTGGCGACGAAGAAACCTGCTGATTTGCGCCATTCAACTAACTTGCTTTTCAGTTCCAAACAGATGCGTTCTGCGGTTTTTTTGCCGACACCAGGGGCTTGAATTAAGACTTGGGTATTGGCAGCGATGATGGCTTGGACTAAATCTGGTAGTTCTAAGGTGTCTAGTAAGGCGATCGCTAAGGCTGCGCCGATACCACTCACCGTTAGTAAGTGGCGAAATAAATCGCGTTCGGCTGGGGAAGCAAAGCCGTATAGAAACGGTACTTCATCGCGAATTTGCAGATGGGTAAAAATTTGGATTACTCCCCCCGACTCTGGCAACTGCTGTGCTAGGCGTTGCGGAATTTGCAAATCATAGCCCAAACCATTTACTTCTAGAGTCAACATCAAGCGACTCCCGCCAATTGTTTGAATACCAGCGACGATCCCTTTGAGATAGCTAATCATTCTAAGAAACCAAAATATTTTAATCCTTCGAGAATTCCACCAGCACAAACAGCTTGTGCCAGGTAACGATAGTTAGCGGGATACTCGTTGTGCCACTGGAGTAACTCTTTTCGGGCATTCCCGACTATAATTCCCCGTTCGTTGCCTACAGCGAATAAAGCAATATCATTACCTGAATCACCGCAGACAACTGTTTGTTCTGCTGCAAATTTCCACTTTTGACGGAGAAACTGCATTGCCTGACCTTTATCGCTGGTAAGAGGCACAATGTCAAGGTCAATACCGCTACTATAGATTAACTTTATATTTAATTTACAATTGAGCAACTCTGCCTCTAGTTGCGGTAAGATATTCTCTGCGGCTTCTTGATGCAAGAAACAGCTGACTTTAAAGGTACGTTGTTCTGAGTCTGGTTGTAGTGCTAACTCAGGGAAAGACTTAGCAATTTTTAATACTAATTCGCGATCCCACCCAGTAGAGAGGATTTCTGACCAAGCTGCATCGGGAGTATCATTACCGTCAAGGTAAATTTCCGTACCCACAGACAGGACAAGCGCATCCGGCTGCATGAGATTTTTTTCTTGCTGGAGTTCGCGGTAAAGAATAGGCGATCGCCCTGTGGCATACACAATTTTAGTGCCGTATTCTTGGCGATGTTGGTCAAGTCGTTGACTGAGTTCTGTTAATGCTGCGTCATTACCTACGAAGGTGTGATCCAGGTCGGTGACAAAAAGAAATGGTTTCATAATTTTGATGTACCCCAAGTTAGTAGTTGCAGAAATACCCGAAAAGCCAACAGTTGCCAAATGCAATCTGCGGAAACTGATTCTTGACGATGCGTTCCGAGTTAATGTACCAGATTTTGGTTCTTGTGTATTCTTACTGGTGTGAGAATTCTTGTATTGCTGGTCTGTAACTCAGCATCCAGCGACTTGCCAAAGCTACCTTGAAATAGAAGTATCAAATCACAGCAATTTCTAAGATGATTTTTTTTGGACTTAGGTCAAAACATCTTTGTGCCATACTTCAGGAAGTTTTAGTCCAATGGCAGTAAAAGCAGATTTCAGTTTTTTTGCTAGTAAAATTACTTTGGGACTATGGTGGCAATACTACTCGGTTAAGCAAATTCGTGAGCCGAAAACCCTTGTAGAGACGTTCCATTGAACGCCTCTACACTCCTTAACCGAAAAGTATTGAGTACGGTGGTGTTGAGCATCAGTAATCTCTGCTAGTTTCAGTTAACATAGGGAATTTTCCCAACGTTTTTCCTTCTCTGCTGCCATCCTTCCATGTTTTAATAAACTTGCACATTTGGAATGCTCCCAGTTTTGACAGGCTTTTAGTAAGCATCTAGTTCTAAAGGCGACAGAGTTTCAAAAAATGAGTTGACTACGTACTCATAAATTGTATCAGCTGGAATATATTGGCAAACAGGCACATTTTACTGTTAGCAAGTTACAGATATATTAAGGGCATATTACAGATATATTGATTATGATACTTGCCACGCTTGGTTTGCGTCAGATAATATCCCCAAATCGATTCCATGTAGTTTTTTCTCACAAGTGAGAAATTCAGGTAATAATCAATGCCAGTATCATGAGTAGAGAAATTATGCCGTTATTGCCTCTAAAGTTTCTTCTACGTTGGACTCATCTCTTACTTTGAAATAGTAATAAAGATTTGCAATTGTCATATCAGAGGCTTGTTGTAGGTTTTTCTGAACTAATATTTTGTGACCTGTGATATGAGCTTGTTGGTTGATATAAACTTCGTACTCCTGACGTAAAACAGGCTTGAGCATAAATATTAGTTGGTCAAGCAGAGAGTAGAAATGAGATTTTTCAGCTAAATCTTCGTATGCTAATTGTTCGGGTGGTACTAATAGCACCTTTGTAGCTTGATTCGTATCTAAGGTATCAGCTAGTTCTGAAGGGTTACAATTCTTTCTAGCTAAGAGTTTCATTTCCATTAGTGAAAGTGAGCGTACCCAATTAACCCGTGCCTGCCATACCTCCAAAATAGCTAAATCATGTTTGCAAATGCGGCTAATTTCGGGAAAGATAAAACTAAGCTCATCGTACGATTTACAATTATTAATTACTGTACTGATTTGTTCCTTAATTTTATCACGGAGATGGCAAAGGTGATCGCTAACAGCGATCGCCTCATTCTGTATTTGATACGTGATCATAATTGCTTGTTCAATTGCCCAAGCACATTCAAATCTGCGAAGTTGTCCAGGTGCAGAGGTTTTTTCCAGTTGCTGAGGATTAATGTAATCTCCTAATGCCTCAAACAACATTTCTCTTGCACTATCAATTTCAGCATATCTCTGACTAGTATCTTGTAATCTTAATGCTGATCGTAAACGATTAAGTGCCTGTATAAACAGTCCATACGCCCGTAATAAAACTGCGCGATGCTCTTCAAAATTAATATTGTGGACTACTTCCTTGACGATTTGCCTAACTTCAGCCCTTTGAGTTTTGAGAGCTTGTTGCAAATCAATAAAGCCGTTTTTGACTTCAAGTCGCATTTGCTCAACTTCTTTTTTAAGTTTGAGTGTCTGGTGTAAGTTTACTACCTCTAATGCAATACTGGGTATTTTACCTAACTCAATCAAGGCTATAGTGGCTTGTAGAACTTCTAGGTTTGTTTGCAGCGATTGTAAACCAGCTTGTACAAAACTATTTTGCTGATATATCTCTGAGAAAGCTATATGGTTTTGTACAATGTTTGCTCCTGTCATCAGGAACTGAACGGGTACAACAAGTGGTGATAAAGGATAATTATCGACTAGAGTACCAACGGCATGAGCAAAAAAACTTCCAGATACGGTATCTCGTGCTATACCAATGGGGATTCCATTACTTAATATTTCTGCGTATTTACCGGCTTCAATGCCAGCTCTAATAGCAGGTGTAAATTCAAACAGCATACTGTACTTCGTAAAAGGTAGATGTTGCAGTTAAACGGAGAAACCTGAAAAAGTAAGTAGACAGTTAAAAAACTGTCATAATAAATAAATAAATTAATTATTAATAGAAATAAAAACCACCGTATTACCACTGGATTAGCGCCATTTTGGAGAGCGATTTTTTTTTCGGGGGAGATGGGCAACAATTAAGCAGGATTTCTAAACATTCATCGGTTGAGTCTAAGGGGAGTATTATCTCCCGCACCTCTCATTGAGATCCGGACTTACCATAGAGTAGGTAGCCAGCAAGTTACCAGTATTGGCACCGTTTCCGTGCATCCGGCTCCCGATGTTCTTGGCTATTCGCCTTTGCCCATGTGTCGCTAATCGTGGTATGACTAGTGTTTAAAGATTCTCCGTTTTAGCCGAAATAGGGTATTTCGGAATTTTTTCCAAGGAAGCCCCATCCACGATTCACTAGCTGTGTAGCGCTGTGCTTGATCTGTTGTCTGTGTTGAGGTGGTTTTGCTGCTTGTTCTAAGGCTTTACGGATCTCGCAATTGATCGCTTTCTCTATCTCTAATGATCACATTCTAATTTGAGCATCTCTGTATTCATTCTCTACTAAACCCAGTTATTCACGATAATAAATTTTCTAGGAAAACTACACTTTTTAAGATGGACGAGGATTAATAATTACTTTATTAATCTCCTCAGAATACCAAAGTGTAATATCCTTGCTAATTCTGTTATTTATTTGCTCAAGTTCTTCGCACTTGTCTAAAATCCAAGATTTATTGGCGTAATGTTTTTCTAGCATTTCTTGATGAGATTTTTCTTGTTGCTCCAAAACTTTTTCATACGTATATATAGCTTCTTCAATGACTCGACTTACTGATTCAACTTTAATATCAAAGAATTTCTCAATATTTTCCTCTAATTTTTCATAAATTTTATCTAATGATTCATCAAACTTTTGCAATCCTGTTTCCAAAACAGACATTTTAATTTCTTCATGCAATCCATCGCCATCTAACATTATAGATCCAAAAGAACTAGCAATTACACCAGTAATATTAGCTAGCGTCACTGGTATGAAGCCAATTCCTGTAAACACCAGCAATTCTCCCTTTAATGCAGCACTAAAATCAATATTATCCAATTCAATTAATTGCTCAGTAATATCATTAATAGAGCGTTTAAGTTCTTCACTGAAGATAGTATTGTTTCTCATATCTAATAAATTAAAATCTGATTGAATTGCATCTAATTCATAATTTATATCTCTATCTAGCTTTAGTAAGCTCTCTTGTAATATTACATTTTTCAATTGATTATTAACCCAATCATCAATTTCATTTGATAAGTCTCTAACAAAGCACTGAATATAGTCACGAATTAATTTGTCTTGCTTCCAAAAGAGCTTATGTTCAGAATTCCATTGCTCACTTCTTAATATCATGCGTTCTTCTAAACCTTTATTCCACTTATTCCATGAAATATTAGCTTGTTCAAGACCTTGTTCTATAAGTTGAATCGTTAATAAAGTTATTTTGACATCACGGCCACTAAATCCTCCAATTTGCTCTATAATTTTACGTTTTTCATATTCGGCAATCTTTATCTTAGCTTCTAGATCATCTTTGAATTCATTCAGTATCCTAATAATTTTTTGGATCAATTTATTAAGTTGTTCAGACAATGGCTGAAGTTTTAACCTTCCACGTTCAAGAATTAGAAATCTCTCAATTGATTTAACAAAAAGATCAAAACTTTTTTTATACTCATCTTCGTATCCATTTATAACTGCATTAAGCGCAGCTTGCGCTGAAATAAAGTGTACGCGGTTTTTCCCTGTAATTATTGGTTTGTCACCTTCAATAATTGTGTGAATTCTTCTTTTTATCTGCTCCCGACTTTTTTCTGTACTAATTAAATCTATAAAGTTGCACACAATAAACAAGTTGTTTGCAGGTTCTTCATCTTTGCCACCGTTGAGTTGGATTCTCAATTTATTTAATAATTCACGTTCGCTTTGTGTTAGTGCTCGTGAAGCATTAGTAATAAAAATAGCAGCATCAATATGTTGAAGTAACTTTTGAGTAATGGCTGTGAGTTCAGGATTTTCATTTAATCCTGGTGAATCAATGATCTCTACACCACTATTGCATAATGCCAAATTTGGGTGTTCAATAACAATTTCCTCAATTGCAGATTGTGCTAATTCTTCATTTATAGAACCAATGACAGTATCTTGAGAAATACTTACTTTTTGCTGGTAATCGTCAAATGATATTTCTTCTTCACTGCCATTTTTATAACGACAAATTATTTGTTTTCGCGCCCCATACTTTAAAACTACTACTGTACCATTACAGGGAATCTCTTGCATTGGTTGAATTTCTTCACCCAACAAAGCATTGATTAAAGTTGATTTTCCTTGGCTAAACTCACCGATAATTGCTAATCGAAATCGATGTAATTCGAGGTTTCTTGATAACGCACTAACTTCATCAACTAAATCTTGAGAGAGAAAGCCAAGTTCATGGCAACTTTGAACTATCTGAAAAATATGATGGCAATAATTACCTAATTGCTTGCTAAACTCTTGAAATTTTTTTAAGCCTTCATAGTATATAGAAACACGCGGTTGTGTCGTTTTAGCTTTAGAGTTAGCGGGCAGAGTCTTCAACTCATTAGAATGTTGCTTAATGGCTTCAGTATTTACTTCTTGAGGACGTAAAGTATTTAGTAAATCATCTACCTCATTGAAAACTGCTATGTCAAATTTTTCTTGAGGCTTAAACGCAGATGCTAAGACTGCAAAATGTTGCGGTTTAACACCTAAGAATTGAGCTAGAATTTCTAAATACCTTTGCTCACGCCAGCCCAATTTATCATCAATTGTAGACATTTCATAACCCAAGCCAATTAACAACAATTGTTCTGATTCTGAAAGGAGTTTGGTTATAGTTACTAACTCATTAAATTTTATATAAAGCTGATATTTTTTAACTCCTTTAATCATTAAGTACTTAAATCTACGTATGTCACTTTCTGGTGTACTAAAGCGAGCCAAAATTTCGACAAGTTTTTGTTTTTCTTTATCTGTAACGATGCCATCAGCGAACATTACTCCTAGCAAGACTATAATCAAATTAGCTACAAATATTACCAATGGTGTAACATCTCTTTGAGTTAGTTTTTGACCAGTAATTTTTGACAAAAAATTAACTACTTGATTCTCAATTAATGATGTATTCATAAATGATTATTATCTGCTAGATTTATTACTTTATTATTAAAGATATCTTTAATAATAAAAGAACCCCTAAATCATTACCGTAGCTATCTGTCATAGCTATTTGTCAAAAACAATTTTTTCTTAGGTTTTTTTGAAGTCATTCATAAAGTAAATATAGAGCGTGTGTTACGGCTGTATAAGTATTTGAATATTTAAGAGTTTAGAAATTAGCCTTAACCTAAAGTACCACCAAATGTAATACTTTACACACTGCTGTAAGGCAGTTTAACATTTAATGTTTACTTTATAAATTACTTATCATCAAATATTCTCCCATTGAGGATTACCTCATGTCTACGAGCCTGGTTTTATTTTAGGTAAATATATATTTAAGATTAAATTTACCAAAAAGCTCGCGGCATAAGAATTTTCTAAAATAAAATAATAATAGAATATATTAACTTAGTATATAAAGCAATCAGGGTTGTTTTATTCCACAAGATATAAGTCATATCTTACGTAATCGACCATAGGGCGATCGCAAATGGATTGCAGATTTTAAAGAAGCCATAGTTGGTTGCTCAATATCAGGTATTGAATTTGCCTGGTTGAAAAAGGCCAATTGGCACAGACAGCAATAACGTACTACATACAACTGGATATTTGAGCAACTGCATTTTTATTTTCAAAACCCTTGCTATGCAAGGGTTTTAGCCGTTATATGGCGAACACAGATGCGGTGGTCTTATCCCTCTTTGAGAGAGTAAATACCAAATTTATTAGTAATTATGTACTAAACTTAGCTTTCCTACAATTAGGTGAAATTGGAGAGTCGGCTCTTCACTCATTGTTAGGAGGATTTACTTATCCTCTGACACTCAACTTCTACATTGCACCGCTACTTCTACCCCCAAGACTCTTGAATCAGTTTCACCCCATGTATAGCTATAGCCTCTGTTCCGATGGTACTGCTCGCTTTATATTTGTTAATTCAACGTGAGTTCGACAAGTCTTTTTTGACCTCTCCTCCAACCCCCTCTGTGATGCCCAAAGGGAAGTAAAAAGCCAAATTTTCTCTCCCAGTCTCCCTCTCCTGCAAGGAAAGGGAGACTGGGAGGGAGAGGTTCGTCGAACTCACGTTAATTCAGGCTGCCGTGACCTATTTGAAATTTAGCCAGAAACAGCATTGCAGGTCGCTAGAGTTAATATTTACTCCTTCATTATCTGTATGATTTTTTCGTGAAATACTATAAGACCCAGTAAACTACCCTATTTTCAGAAGGGTTTACGTGCTATGTCTGTTATCCAGTCTGCTTTGTAGCTTTTTTGTCACCCTGTCAGCCTAAAATGTTACGCATATAATGGCTTTAGTATTCAAGCGTTAGTTAATAGCTTATACAGCGATGTAATGCTTTTGTAAAGCAAGAGCATCAGTATTTTCTCTTAATAGTCAACATTTCGGTAGCAAGTACAATGAACAATATTACAATGCTAATGACAGGCGTATTGATGACAGAACAGTTATCCTCATCCAATTTGCTCAACCTGTCTGCAATTCAGCTAGACAAAGATATGCAGAATCAATCATATCAGCTAATTTCAGAAGCAAAAGCTGCATCATCTAAAGCCATGAGGCTAAGTCATAATTTACGAATTTTTCCATTAAGACCTAAGTCTCAATCTCAAAAAAGCAGAATAACAAAAATAAGAAAAATATTTACAAAAGATTTAGACAAATTAACTAAGGTCAATTATACTCAAGATTTGAGAAAAGATTTAGACAAATTAACTAAGGTCAATTATACTCAAGATTTGACAAATGAGTTTTCTAAAAGAAAAGGCTTAACGGCAAAACAACGTAGAGATAAGCTGGTTTTTACGAAATCTCAAAAAGCAAGTTTTATTAATAGAGAAAAGTTAATATCCGAACAAAATAGTAATGATATTGTTATTGCAAGTTCTCAAAGCTTCACTAACCAAAGATTACCTAATCTAGGTTTTAGTAGTTCAGGTATAGCTGTCAGAGTTTTACAACGGCTATTAGTGGCTAACGGCTATGCTGTTAAAGTAGATGGGTATTTTGGCCCTTTAACAGAGAGTGCTATTAAAGCCTTTCAAGAGCAGCAAGATTTAACAGTGGATGGAATAGTGGGAACGCAAACTTGGGACGGTCTGACTATGTACAGTGAATATCAAAGACTTGGGGCTGTCTGACCATGTACAGCAAAGATCCAAGACATTGTAGTTGAAAGCACTGAAATTTCCTTATTCTGCGAAATGCGTTTCTACGACTCCCCCATTCTTTTGTGCTTAACCTTCAAGAGTTGCTTTAGCCTCTGGCGGTTGCTTCTAGGGGGGAATGCTCGAGGGATTACTAGGGGCTTAGGTTGGAACAGGTTGTAGATTGTTCCCCAACACTTTAAAACGAATATCACTAACACCAATTTTAGGAGCAGTACCAATAGCTTGAAGCGCAACATAAGCCCAATCAAATCCTCGTGTAATGTGTGGAACTAATCGCTTTTCTTTTACAGTATTCGCAGCAATAATCCCACTATCCGTAACCTTTAATTTGACAAATTGTTCAGTTTTGAAGTTAAACTACTTCCTTTCATGAGCTAAGGTGTTGCATAATATTAGAATAGAAGGAGAAAATACCCGTTTACATCATTACTTAGCACGCCTACATCGTAAAATATTTTGCTATTGCAAGTCAGTAGATATGCTTAAATATTCTATTTGCTTGTTACTTTCCTATTTGAAGTATAGGGAAATATCCGTTTTTCATTGATTCATCCCGCATTTATGCAACGCCAGAAAGCTTTCTCACAGCGTAAAATCTATCTAGTACCTAAATTTCTACCATTTTTGGTGTTTTCAGCCTTTATCAGGTATAGCCAAAAGTTTCTCAGAAGAGTTAGCAAATAATGTATCAGCAAAGTTTTGGAGAGGTAGCATGAACAAATCTATATTAAAAAATAGCTTTGCAGGTATTGCTGCAACAGTTGCGGCGGTGAGTTTTGGATACTTTTCGACTCAGTATTTTGGGAAATATATGATGTTAGCTATCAGTACAGGGATGTTTGGATTAGGTGCAACAGTACATCGAACTCAGCAATCGCCGCACAAAAAATTTCTACCAGAAACACTAGTTGTAACTGAACCTAACGCCAAACTTACACAATTAGATAAGGAAGTAAAAAAGCAGCATGACTATTCAATGAATAAAAGCCCCGCTAAGGCTAACCTTCGCTCAATTACAGTTGCTTCAAGATTTGTTAGGACTCAAGTAAAGATCACAGAATTTGCAAGTACATCTCGCTCTTATGGCTACTGCCGCAAACGCCTTGCTATATGTCATCAAGCTAAAATTAAAAATTCAACAAAGGCTATGCGAAAAGGTTAGAAATACTCGCCTTTCCTACTAGCATTACAATTATCGTTCTCATACCAATTTTTTCTATAGTTAGACCACTTGAAAAAATTGTTTACTTTTTACTTATTACAAATATTGATACTATAAATAGAAAATATAGTTCTTCGGCAGATTTTATAGTAGAAACAAAAACCGACGGACACGGGGGAAATTCATCAGGTAATGCCAGGGTAAGAGCATCTCAATCAGGCTTGACACAATAAATCAGAAAAATCTGTGGAGAACATTCCACATCTCGACTTGACGAAGGCGACTACCTCTTTTAGCCTCTGGAATCAGGTCGCTGAGAAATTCATATTGGGCTTGGGTGAGGTTACTAGTGGCATAAGCTCAATCTTTGCTTCATCAAACTTATGCTCAAGCGCCTGGCGAATGGATAAATATCAAATGGGTTCTATATAAAGATATAATCTAATTTTGTCAAAGTTGGACAATTCAAAAGTAGTTTAGGTGCATCTGATGAGTTCAGAACAGGTATTATTAACAAAGTGGCGAAATCTTTCACAAGACAAACAAAAGCAAGTTTTAGATTTTATGGATTTTCTTTACTGGCAAAATCAAAATGTTACAATTAATACCTTCCCAAGTGAAACTGTTTTGGAAAAACGTCTTCAGCAAATTCGTACTAAGATCACTGGTTATAGTGATAAACCGTTATAAGAGATATGCTGAGAACCCCTGTACTTTTAAGCTGCGGATGAAAGTTATTTTAGAGGCTTTAGCCTCCAGCCACATTTTATTTTTTCTTGAGCAGATAATTAAAGTAGATAGTCAATAGGGTATTGAGCCAGGATAAACGCAAAAATCTGCAATACACCTTCAAAATGCTTGATTTTTCGTTGTCAAAAACGGCTTTTTGACTCTAAAGTAACAAGAGGATGCGCAGAAATATAGTGGACTCAAGCGCGAACTGGCAAAGAAATATGCTGATGATATTGAGGGCTATATGGATGGAAAAGATGGATTTATTCAAGATATAGAGAAGAAAGCATTAGAGTGGTGGGCATTGCAATCGGGTAGGTAATAACCACTAAATAAGCAGTTCGGATTTGGATTGACCAACTTTATGATCATAAAACATCAAAGTCTGAAACACATAGGCGATCGCTTCCATGAATTGAGAAAGAATGAATAGGAATTAATTGACGGTTCTTAACCCTAACTAAAATATAGGTTTTTAAGAAAATTATCTTCTCCATTACCCCAAAATGTCACAGCAAAATATGCGGGCTATCCTCATATTTTTCACCTAGTTGTGGATAGCAAAGGTGTTGTTTGGCAAATGCTTGCTTGGCTTGTCGCATCAAATCGGTTTTGTAAATAAACTCGTCTCGAGCATCCATTGGGTAAGATTTAAGTTTGAATTGGGTACACCAAGGTAATTCTTCCATAATTACAATAACTGGCAGTTTTAACTGCGTATATCGACTACTGTAAGCAGCCTGATAGAGAATTCGGATGACTTTTTCAAAATTAACTTCATGAGCTAAATAGAATTCCGTAACTACTTGTGCTTCTAACTCGCCACTGTTGGCATTAGAGATGGCATCAGTCCAAGTTTTATTGTGGGGAATGGTGACAGTGTTATCATCAGGTGTCTGTAGTCTGAGTCCGCGTAATCCGTAACCGATCACCTCTCCGTAGTGTTCGCCGATGCGAATGCGATCGCCTACTCGATAGGGTGCTTCAAATAAAGTCACAACTCCAGCAATAATAGAACTTACATAGTCTTTGAATGCAAATCCTAATCCCACAGCAATCGTGCCGGTGAGTGCAAGGAGATTTCTTTCAGACAGATTTAAAAACAGGTTAAGTAGATAAATTACGGTGACAATTAAAATCAATCCTTTCCAAAAAGGTACTGATTGTTTGATTATGAGTCGAAACCGACGCGCTACTCGCTCAGATAGCCAATTGACGAAAGATTGAATAGTGGCAGAAATTCCATAGGCGATGAAAACACTAATCAAAGCTTTGATAATTTTGTTGATTGTAATCTCAGTCAGGAGTCTTTCGGCTATGCCATTAGCATTTAACAATTGAGCAAAAAAATTAGTATAAATAGAAAAAAACATAATTAGTCCTCTCCAATCAAAAAGTTGTTGTTAATTAACTCGGTTTTGAGCGAGGGATAGTAAGCAGGACAAAGACTTAATTGTTCTTGCTGTTGCACTATGACACCCGCACGCTGAAGCATTTGCACACGCGATCGCACAATTTGTTCACTTTCGTTTAAACTCAGAGTCAGATGAGTCCTAGTTATCTGTCCGTGCAGCAGCAGAGAATGTAGAAGGTAGCGATCAATAGCAGTCAAATCAGGTAGACTAGGCAAAATCGGCTTTGTCTGTCGCAGATTACTTGCAGCTTCCTGAGTCACACCTTGAACTTTTACCCCAGGCTGAGACTCAGACACAGCATCAGGGATGTCAGCTGCACGTATCCGCAGTCCTTGCAGCCACAGATAAGCTGCTACACTACTCACGCCAGAAGCCAAACTGGCCAGAGATTTAGAGTCAGCTAAACTCGTATCTTCTTCGTTATCCTGGGTAGCTAATTCTTGAGTTACTGGTGCTAACCATTGTTGCAGTGCTTCTCCTTTCAATTGAGGTAGGTAGTGAACTTGTTCTAAATACGCACTTACTTGACAAACCTGGTCTAAAAATGACCAAGCCCAAGAATTACAACCAATCAGCCAAAACTTAGACTGATCATGTACAACCGCATTTTGCAGAAACTCGACACCTTCCCACCCTCCAATACACCGCAGAAAGCACTGCGCCAAACAGGGAATCACAATCAAAGTCTGCCGTTCATCTTGTGCTTGATGAGCATCTAAAGATACAGTCTCCCTAATTAGTTTTACCAGTGCCGAACCATTAATTGAACGCTGCCTACTGCCCAGAGGATTGATAATTTGTAACTCTTTTGACAACTCGCCTGTCAAACTTGCCTGCAAAATTTCCGCAATTGTTTCCACCGGACAACCTAAAATTACCAGACTATTAGCAGAGTTAGTCTTTTGTTGCCAATTTACCAAAGCTGAACTCAATGCTTCTTGAATATCGGTAATATATTCAACCGGATGGGATAGCCGACTTATTTTTTCGGTAAATTCCCGAATAATTTCTTCAGGAGGCTGATTCAGAAGATTATCAGGATTAGTAGTTTTAGCCTGAGAAATCCAAGACTGAAACCAATTGATAGCAGATTTAACCTTTGCACCCATCATCGTTGCATAGTTTAATCATCACTTAAAGTCTCAATCAACAAATCTACCTGCTGTCGTCGCTGCTGCAAAAAACCTTCACACTGACGCAGATACTCAACAGCACTAGCAAACTGTGCAAACACCTCCTCCAACTCCAACTCACCTGCTTCAATACGAGCGATAATTCCCTCAATCTCCAAAACCTTCGCTTCATAATTCCAACCCTCCAGCGAATCAGAACTCGAAGCACTCTTACGCTTAACCATGCAAACCTTCGTGTCCTTTGTGCCTTCGTGGTTCGTTAACTTCCATCACCTTAACTGTAACCTCCCCCTGCCCCAACTGAATCAACAAATCCTCCCCCACAGCCAACTCAGAAGCAGAACGAGCGATCGCCCCATCTTCCCTTCTTACCACAGCATAACCACGCTGCAACACCGCTTTTGGGTCAAGACTAGCCAACTTTTCCCGTAACAACTCTAAATGCTGCTTTGCTTGCTGCGATCGCCCCAGTGTCACCTGTAACAACTGCTTTCTCTTCCAACTTAACCGCAATATCTCCTGCTGCACCTGCCGATCCAATCCCAAACGCCGCAAACGATGGCGTAAACCTTGCAATTTATTCTCAGCACTTTCTACAAATTCTAGTACCGCCTCACACAAAGCTATAACTCTTTGGCGATGCTGATTATATAACTCAGATATAGATGGTACAACAGTTTCCGCCGCCGCCGTCGGTGTATGGGCACAAATATCTGCCACTAAATCCACCAAAGACTCATCGCGTTGATGACCAATACCAGTAATGACCGGCATAGAACAACTAGCCACAGCCCTCACCACCCGTTCATCATTAAAGCAAGCCAATTCTTCAACTGCCCCACCACCCCGCGATAAAATTAGCACCTCAGCGCGACCATCACGATTTACCCGCTCAATTGCCTTAACTATAGACTCTGGTGCTTGCTCACCTTGTACCGTAGCCGGAGAGAATAAAACGTGTAAACCTGGATATTGTTGCTTAAGAGTTTTTTGAATATCGCCCCAAGCCGCCGCCGTGGGTGAAGTGACAACTGCGATCGTTTGCGGGTGTAGTGGTAGAGGACGTTTGCGTTCTAAGTCGAATAAACCCTCAGCCAGCAAGCGGTTTTTGAGTTGTTGATAGCGCAGAGCCTGTAAACCAGCACCAGTAGGTAAAGCTTGCCACACTGATAATTGATACTCTCCCCTTTGCGGGTAAACTCGGATACTACCTAAGATAATTACCTGCTCACCGGGAACAGGCATTTGAGCGAGTTTCGGGATTTGACCATTCCATACCACACACTTAATACCAGCCGTCCCATCTGGGTCTTGCAACGTAAAAAATAACCCACTGCGATGGTGGTTAGCACTGGAAACTTCCCCAGTCACCCAAACTTGCCGTAATTGCTCATCTTGCTCTAACAGCAAGCGGATATAGTCAGTTAATCCAGATACCGAAAGCGCCGTATCGGGAATGAGAGAGTTAAAAGTCATCAAAGATGCCTAAAAGCATTGGTGCTGAAGCGATTCTAGCATTTTTAATGCATACCAAAATTTATCCCAGTAACCGCTTTAATCTTTTGTAGACATCATCATCATTGCGCTTACCGACTAAAATCACTTCTACTAAATCTTGCTCAGGAAAATACCTGTATATAATTCGATATTCACCACTATCAACTCTATAGAAACCTCGATAACCCGACAGCTGCTCACTATCAACTGGTAAAGGATCAATATTTAAAGCTAAAACTTTTTTTGCAATCTGCGCTGCTATTTTAGGTTGCAAACCGTTGAGAAAATCAAGAACAGCTGTTAGACCATCAAGCCTCGCCATTAGCTAAATGCTCCAATGCAGACGTAAAAGCCTCTGTACCAACCATTGGAGACTGACTCAAAGCCGTTTCCGCAGCTTGACCAAAAACCATATCCTCTAATTCTTGCAGCCGATTAATTAATTTTTGGTAACTCTGGGCTGAGATAATCACATGGCTAGGACGTGATTGCTTGGTTAATAGAACTGGTTCAGTAGCAGCCTTGTCAAAAACCTCACCATGTTTGTTACGAGCATCTGTAAGAGTGTAAGTCTGTATCATAATTTTGACTATTTTAGACATTTTGACTATATTTTAGCAGTATTCTCTCTTGGAGTAATGGTGATTTTTCATGTATTGTCTTTTGTTTCAGTTGCGATCGCCCGAACTGGGACAGATGCTCACTGGCTTTGTGTACAAGACTTCACATCTGAGGCCAGCAGTTAGATGAAGTATTCATGAATCAAGAAAAAGTTCCCAATCAAGCCAAAAAAACGCATTCAGAAGATGATGTATCCCCATTAAGTCCGGAGGTGCGCGACATGATCAAACATCCTCCGAAAATAGATAGATGATGTCATTCGTGAACAATCGCCAGAAGAACGTAGAGGAAATCAAGCTTTAGTACCTGAGATACTGGATGAACCAACTGATGAAATGATTGGTTTCAGCAAAGACTAAGAGCGCCAAGCCCAACGCCTACTGAGGATACAATGACATTCAGTATCCTGCCATAATCGTTTTGCCCTATGCTACCAGTCATTTATGCCGACGAGTTTCTGGATCACAAGACAGGAAAATACCATCCAGAAAACCCAGAACGCTTGATAGCAATCGTCAACACTCTAAAAGAAGCCGCCTTTGCAGAAAAAATTGTTTGGCGATCGCCTACACCAGCATCAGAAAAGTCATTGTTAATGCCGATGCTGCTCAAGGCTCATACTCCAGCTTATATCAACAAAGTCAAGGAAATTGCCTCCACTGGTGGCGGTTATTTAGACGGTGATACCCCAGTTTCCCCCCGCAGCTATGATGTAGCATTATTGGCGGTGAGTGCTTGGTTGGATGGAGTTGATAATGTACTAGCAACCGCAAATCCGGCTTTTGTGCTATCACGTCCACCTGGACACCATGCTGAAAGTGATGCTGGGATGGGCTTTTGCTTATTCTCTAATGCGGCGATCGCGGCTTTCTATGCCCTAGAACAACCCGGAATTAACCGTGTTGCTATTTTAGACTGGGATGTACATCACGGTAATGGCACTCAGGCGATCGTGGAAACTCACCCCCAAATTGCCTACTGTTCTTTACATCAATACCCTTGCTATCCCGGTACTGGTAAAGCATCTGAACGCGGCTTTTATGATAATGTCTTAAATTTACCTCTACCTCCTGGTAGTGATATCACTGTATATCAGCCACTATGGGCACAAAGGGTAATACCTTTTTTAGCTAAATTTCAGGCAGATTTACTGATTATTAGTGCTGGTTATGATGCCAATGCAGCAGACCCTTTAGCAAATATCAATTTGCAGCCTAAAGATTATGCCTATTTCACCAATGCTTGTCTAAGACTAACTCGTAAAATTCTCTTTGGTTTGGAAGGTGGTTACGATTTTGATACACTCTCCCAATCTGTTTTAGTAACTATTGAAAGTTGTTTAGGCTAGTATTTTTTATTTTCTTGTGTGCACTCTTCATGCTTGTAAGGTTCGCACAAGCCAAATTTTTTAAGGCAATATTTTGGCAGAAATTCAATCAAGCAAGTTTTATTGCTTAGAAATTCTGTACTCTAGTAAATGTAAAACTTTACCACTTAAATTCGTTTGTTTGTATTCTCTAAAAATTTGACCGCCAAGCCTTTCAGGGATTCTCCGACTAGAAATATTTGCCCGATCCACAGGATAAATTAGATACTCATAATCAAGATTACTCTCAGCCCAACCTTTCAGAGCATTAATAGCCTCTAGTCCATACCCATTCCCATGTGCTGATTCTTTTAGCCATATACCCAATTCAGGACATATACTCTTAAGTTTATGTATACCAGCACACCCTAAAAATTTATCTTTATCTTTCTTTACAATTACTACGATCAAGTTATCACCATTATGCATTTCTCGCAGCGATTCATTAATAAATAATTCTGTTTCCGGAATTACTTGAGGTGAACAGGGATGCATATAAGTAGTAATTATCTCAGTAAATTCTCTAAAAATATCTTCTTTGTATTTTAGCGATATAGGTTGCAACAATAAACGTTTGGTGAATATTTCTAAATCTAATAGTTTCATCTTTTGGCTATTAATTAAGTTATTTAAATTACCTAATTATCTATCTAAATTGCGGTAGTGGAGAAGGCTATAGTTTCTCCTTCTAACCTGCGACAGTATTATCTTTAACAAAATGCTAGTGGAATTCATCGAAACTTTAGAAAGAAAAAGTTTAAATGGTCTTATGAAAGAGCTAAAGTTTTGTTAAGATGCTAATGCCAGCAATTTTTCCACGGGAACTATTAATCAGCGTGTGGAGAAATAAACAGTACCAGTAGCATAAAGTTCAAAAGGTGAAGCAATGACCACCTACATTTTTTTTGAAGATGCCCTCCGAATGTTTACCAATGCCTATTTGCTATCAGCAGTACTGCTAATCGCAGCTTCGGGTATAGGCTTGGCTGTCATCGAAACCATTGAAAAAGCAGGAGAACGCTAAATTAGACCCTGGTGGTATGCTTCTTGTCACAAACCATGAGGTTGCAGGGTTGACAGTACAGAAATTCTCAAAACCCTAAACCTTAAAAGTCTCAAAGCGTTGCAGTCTTACCTGAAATTCAACACATGCCCAGGTAATTAACTGTACCGCTACTGAGACCGACACTAGAAAGCTACAACTTTGACTTTGTTAGATCAAGCTGTGGGAATCCTCAATAAAACTTAATCTAACTCCCGCCGTCCTTCCAAGGCTCTTGCCAATGTCACTTCATCGGCATACTCCAAATCACCACCCACAGGTAAACCAAAGGCAATTCGTGTCACTTTGGTAAATGGCTTCAGTAATTGACCAATATACAGGGTCGTCGTCTCCCCTTCTATACTCGGACTAATTGCCAAAATCACTTCTTGGGTTTTTTGCTGACTCACTCGCCGCACCAAAGCTTGGATAGTTAGCTGTTCTGGGCCAATACCATCAATAGGGGAAATTACACCACCCAAGACGTGATACTTGCCTTTATATTCGCGGGTTTTTTCCAGCGCAATCACATCCCGAGAGTCTGCTACCACACAGATAGCGCCGTGATCACGGTTAGGATTGCGACAAATTTCACAAACAGGTTCAGCAGATAGGTGAAAGCAAACAGAACATAAACCTATCTGCTTTTTTGCATCAATTAAAGCTTGTGCTAAAGCTTCTACTTCTGCTTCTGGGCGCTTCAAGATATGCAAAGCCAGGCGTTGGGCTGATTTGGGACCAACTCCTGGTAAGCGTTGCAATTGCTCAATTAAACGTGCTAAAGGACGTGCGTAAACCGTGGTCTTATCTCCAGAATTTTTTCACCATGACTATGATGACATTTTTCTCGTACTTCCATCTTTTTGAGATAACCTACAACCGAGAGCATTGATCCTCTTTATTACCTTGGACAATATTGCCTCCTCCCGTTGGCGCTGGACGGTTTTCTTTACATTGCAGGTTACCATCAATTCTGTTGTTCTTGATGGTCAGTCCTCCAGTATTCTGAAACGCTGAGTAAGACAAAATTCCAGCAGCACTAAAAATGAGTGTGGAAAAAAAATACTTTTTGTTCACAATTTCACATTGAAAAAATTTAATAGTTTAAATGACATTACTATTTTGGATATGTCTAATAGTTTAAATTTGTTTCTGTGCAGCAGGGTTTGTATTTTTATACAACACTTCTACGCAAAAACCGTGGGAACAATAACATGAATGGCAATATCAGCAGTAACGTGAGCCAACATAGCAGTTAGCAACCCTCGTTGCCAGTAAAGCCATCCAAAAATCAACCCCACAAAACCATTTTGCAGCAATACCACACATACAACTGCTAATGGTAATCCACTTGCCATCAGTGCAAATTGAGGTAAATGTGCTGCACCAAATAACAAAGTCGAGATGACGTTAGTACTCCAAAATAATGCTGTACTTGCTTGATCTTGTTTCAGCAGCCAGCGTCCAAGTTCTATCAACCCAGTCAATATACCTAACCGGAACCAAATTTCTTCATTGATACCCGCTCCCAAGGCAGCCAGTAAACCCACTATAGAACCAGGTAGTTCTACATCTTTTACTCCAGTGGGAAGAAACGGATAAAATGCTTTATCAGATAAAACAACGAAAGCACCACAGAAACTGCCAAGAGCAACCGCCAATAACAGGGCCATGAGCAAATCATCTTTAATTAAGAGTTTGGCAAAACTGGAAACTTCTAAGCCTTGCCTACCTCGTGACCACAAGCCCAATACGGCTAAAGGTGTGGTCACAATAGCTGTTAAGAGTCCTGCGACCAGTAAAACTTCAGGTATTGAAATAGTTCGATGAGCAATAATCAAACCATAAAGAATGGTTGATCCTGAAGCGAATACGGAAGCTACCAACAAAAGACCCAGAACTTTGAGAGGTAACTGGGGATGACTTTGCATTTTTGAGTCAACATCAACCGTCATAATTTACATCTCTCCATTCTCAATACTTCTCTTAACTCTGCGTCCTCTGTGTTCTCTGTGGTTAATTAAAGAAATTTAAATATATATATTAATATATATTAAAAAACGCCCCCCGATACCGGGAGGCGCTGTTTATTGAGCTAAGCTTTAAGATTAACCGTTGATTGCAGGTGCAGTCAAAGCAACAGGAGCAACTTCACCAGCAGCCAAGTCTAAGGGGAAGTTGTGAGCGTTACGCTCGTGCATGACTTCCATTCCCAGGTTAGCGCGGTTGATT